>Ga0255341_1002323_pt1 | contig 24028 bp, 22 predicted proteins | sample wastewater_treat_8_FD_192418 | JGI IMG/M metagenome (GOLD analysis project Ga0255341, IMG submission 192418) | Wastewater microbial communities from Lulu Island WWTP, Vancouver, Canada - plant12 | ecosystem: Engineered > WWTP > Wastewater > Unclassified | place: Canada: Vancouver, British...
TCCTGCCTGCTGGAGAGCTTCCTGGAGCATCACCTGGTTGAGGAACCAGGTGATGAGCGTCTTCATGCCGTTCTCCTGATCGGAAAGATAATCTTCGATGAACGCTAAGGGATCCATGGCCCTGTTTCTCCTTTGTCCAAATCTAGGTTGGATCCAGGGCCAATTCAATTTTACAGAACTTTCGTTACGCTACCGTCTGGAACATATCATTCGATTCAAAATAAGAAAAGAAACGGGTTAATTATTCATTATTTTTCAGGAGAAGTATGTTAGAATTGCCCAGATAAAGGCAGTTACAACCCCTCCTCCAAGGGTTGCGAGGAAATTGGTTCCTGCATTACCCCACATATGCTTATTTTCGAACAGCTCTCCAAGAAGGCTGTCAAGATTTGTACCAATAAACCCGCCAATCATGGCTGCAACGAATAGTGAAAAGTCTGCAACCCCAAGCAGCACAGCACATGCTCCGATAAATATCGCACCAAAGAGTCCTGCCACCTCACCGGTAAAGGTGACTCCCCCGTTTGTCCCTTCAGGGACTGGCTGAAGTGTAGTTATCAGGAGTGGTTTTCCTGAACATACTCCTATCTCACCTGCAACAGTATCTGCCGCGGCAGTTGCCACGCTGCCCAGGTAAGCAGCAATAAAGACCGGGTTTTGTGTCAGACCAAACCCCACTGCGGCACAGACCGATACAAGGCCATTGGCAAAGACATTTATATATCCTCTGACCCCTCCCTTCTCTTCCTCAACCCTGATGGATTTTTTATATTCCATCTTGTACCTTGTGGCGGCTGCCCCAAGGACGAAAAAAGAGAGCATTATCAGGAACCATGAAATGCCTGCAAAAACTATGAGAAGAATACCCACAAGAGCCGCCGAGAAGAGGCCGGGGATGTCGGCGGTTTTCAGCCGGTATGCAAAATAACTAAACCCGAATGCTATTACCACGGCGGTCCAGACAAGAGGGGGTGCTGCCTCATATTCCAGATCCTCGATAAGGAGCATGACAAGTGCAACTACTACAAGCTCAATAGCTACGGCATTCTTCTGCGAGCCAAGAATTGAATGAAGCAGGACGCAGACTGTAGCTCCCACAACCGCCGATAGCCAGGACTGAACACCCAGGTACTGCATAACAAATGCCATGAGCAGAAGACCACAAAAGAAAGTCAATGCATATTCTATGGTTTTTCCACCAGTCAGTGCAAAGACCAGTTCTTTTGTGGTTATTATGATTAAGGCAGCATATAGAACAAAAACCGGGAGGATTCCAATAAGGTTTAGTACCCCAATCGCACCAAGTGCGATGGACAGCCACTTTTCATCGGTCTTAAACCACAGTGGAATGGCTGCGATGACTAAAAGGAACCCGGGGACCATGGCTGGAAGGCCGGGCGATATTATCAGGAGAAGAACCGCCAGTGCAAATGCAATCCATCTCTCTGTATTCAACATAGGGTATGTATTTAGTCATTAACCGAATATAATCTCTCCAGAAAAATCCCAAAACCCTATAACATCAGGCAGTGATTTGTACGAAGGTGACACTTTTAAATGCAGAATGCCATTATCTATCTGAAAAATATCCGACCCCTTCACATAATTACTATTATTTTCTGTTTAATCCCTTTTGTTACAGCGGGCCCTGTCTATTCACCAACAGAAGGCAAAAACCCCCTTACCGTTTACTTCACTTTCCCTGGTGGAGAGGAGTGCGATTCTGTCATATGGACATTCGGGGATGGTAATTCATCAACAGAAATTACCACGGATCATACCTACTACTCACTTGGTATGTACTACCCTTCCTGTTATTGTGAACTTCCAGGTGCCAATATCTCCTACACCTATGACTACGTTTATGTCATTCCATGGTCCTCCAGCATCAGGGACAGTCTTTATGGTGGAAAACCTGAAAAGACCGTAGTGAACAGGACGTCTGAAGGTATGAGTGCAGACTCCCTGCAAAAACAGGCCGAGGGTCTTTGGGCTATCGGCCAGGCGAGGTACGCAGCAGATGCCTATTCTGAGTTAAAAACACTGACTGTCCCGGGCTATGAAACCCTCACTTCTTATGGGGATGTTCTGGCAGAGCTTGGAAGGCTGGCAGAAGCGGAAACGGTCTATTCTGAAGCACTATCCATGAATGAATCACCAGTGGTTCTTAAAAAACTGGCAGAGGTCCTCTTCTCACTTGGTAAAACTGAAAAAGCCATTGAGACCATGAACAGGACACTGTCCCTTTCAACAGATGATGCCGGGGCATATGCATCATACGCTTCATTTCTTAAGAAGGCTGGAAAAACTACAGAGGCTCTTGACGCGTACGGCCAGTCATTCCGGCTTTTTGATACGCAGCCCAGGTTATGGTCTGATTATGCAGATCTTCTTGCATCCATCGGCAGATACAGTGAAGCAGCCGAAGCTTATGGGCATGCCATTTCGTTGGGGATGTCAGGCTCAGATACATGGAACAGTTACTCCAGGGTTCTGCAAAAGCTAGGAAAGAAGGATGAAGCGCAAAGAGCTAAAGAACAGGCGATGAACTCGTATACTCCCCTCCCTTCATCCCTGTCATACTCTGGAAACAGTATTCCTTCATGCGGCATCGGCTCACTCTGCTGACGCAAGACCCAGGTATCCTCATCAGCTAAAGGTCCCATCATCTACTTTACCTTTTACCCCCAAAAGTATGGGCAATGTCTCGGGTCCTGCGGGAGCTTCCCAAAACCTATGATTATCGTGAAGTAGAAACACGATGGCTGCAGACGTGGATAGACGAGGATTTCTTCTTTAAAGAAAATTCTGAAAAGCCACAATTCATCATTGATACCCCTCCACCTTATCCCACCGGGGAATTTCATATCGGAAACGCATATAACTGGTGTTATATTGATTTTTTAGCCAGGTATAAACGGATGAAAGGGTTCAATGTCATGTTCCCGCAGGGTTGGGACTGTCATGGCCTTCCAACCGAAGTCAAGGTTGAAGAGATTCATAAAATAACAAAAAATGATGTTGACCGACATAAGTTTCGCGAGATGTGTCGTGAACTGACAAAGGGAAACATCAAAAAGATGCAGGCATCCATGCGTCGGATGGCTTTTTCCATCGACTGGAGCCACGAATACATCACAATGAATCCGGAGTACTTTGCCAAGACCCAGCTTTCATTTCTCCGGATGTATAATGCCGGGCAGATATACCAGTCTGATCACCCGGTAAACTTCTGTCCGCGTTGTGAGACTGCCATCGCATTTGCCGAGGTAAATTACAGTGACCGAACAACAAAGCTGAATTATTTTAACTTCTCCGGGCTTGAGATAGCAACTTCAAGACCAGAGCTGCTTGCCGCATGCGTGGCTGTCGCCGTTCATCCTGATGACGAAAGATACCAGGGACTGAAAGGGGAGAAACTGAAGGTTCCCCTGTTTGGCCATGAGGTTCCGGTCATCAGTGACAATGCAGTCGATCCATCTTTTGGTTCAGGTGCAGTCATGATCTGTACCTTTGGTGATAAGCAGGATGTCATCTGGTGGAAAACACATAATCTCCCGCTCAGAAAGGCTATCGACAAGACCGGTCACATGACAGAGATTGCCGGAAAATACCAGGGTATGGATACAGCTGTATGCAGGGAAGCGATCCTGTCAGACATGAAGTCTTCTGGTATACTAAACCGGCAGGAGCCTCTTATGCAGCGGGTTGGAACCTGCTGGAGGTGTAAGACACCAATTGAGATCCTCTCTGAGCATCAGTGGTTTGTGAGAATACCACATGAAGCAGCATTAAAAGCAGCAAAGGAAGTCAGGTGGTATCCTGAACACATGTTCCTGCGGATGGAGAACTGGATAACGCAGATGGAGTGGGACTGGTGCATCTCAAGGCAGAGAATCTTTGCAACACCGATACCTGTCTGGTTATGCAGGGATTGTGGAGAGGTTATCCTGCCAGAGGAGGATGAACTCCCTATTGACCCGACGGTTGATGTACCAAAACATTCCTGTCCAAAATGTGGCAGCTCTGAGTTTGTTCCTGAGACTGATGTCCTTGATACATGGATGGATTCATCCATATCCGTAATGCATGTAACTGGCTGGGAAGGAAAGGAGAGAGTGCCCCCACTCTTCCCTGCACAGATAAGGCCACAGGGGCATGACATCATCAGGACATGGGCATTTTACACGATTCTTCGGGCAGTATCCCTTACCGGTGGCAGACCATGGGAACAGATCCTGGTAAATGGTATGGTGCTTGGAGAAGACGGGTTTAAGATGAGCAAGAGCAGGGGCAATGTGACAGTCCCTGAAGAGATCCTTGAGCAGTACGGTGCAGACTCCCTTCGCCAGTGGGCTGCCCTTGGTGCATCAACCGGGTCTGATATTCAGTTTAACTGGAATGACGTGGTTGCAGCAAACCGGTTCCTGACCAAGATGTGGAATATATCAAGGTTTGCCCTGATGCAGCTTGACCGTGCCCCGTACAGGGCTGATGCGAAGGTTACTGCACTTGCAGACAGGTGGCTTCTTACAAAATTAGCACTTACTGTCAGGGAGGTTTCAGAGTCCCTTGAAGCGTACCAGTTTGACAGGGGTCTGAAAGCAATCCGTGAGTTTGCCTGGGATATCCTTGCAGATAATTATATTGAGATCGTAAAAGGCAGGCTTTACTCTGACTCTGCAGATCGTGACGGGGCATGTGTTGCAATCCGGACATCCCTTAATGCCATCTGCCGGATGCTGGCGCCGTATACCCCGTACTTTGCAGAAGAAGTCTGGTCGTTCATGGAAGAGGGCTCGGTTCACCATGAACCCTGGGTATCATTCTCTTACGAGGACGAAGAGGCTGTCTTGACTGGTGAGATACTGGTGAAGGTTATATCCGAGATAAGAAGGTACAAGCATGACAAGGGGCTTGCCCTCAATGCGCCGCTTGGTGAGGTGACGGTTTATACACCGGTTCCTGTTAATGATGCAGGAGATGCCGGTTTTGCCACAAACTGCACCCTTACCTGGAAGACAGGAATGCCTGAACTGATGCAGGTAGTAAGCGGGGTCAAATTTGACATGGGTATCATAGGTCCTGCACTTCGGGGGAAGGCAAAAGGGTTCATGCAGGCAGTTGAGGCTTTACCAAAAGAGAATCTCATAAATATCCCGTCAACGGTAACTGTCGATGGGGAAGAGATCGCTGTCCCGGATGGATCGATCCTTCCAGAGCTCTCCTATACCGTTGCAGGGGCAAGTGTTGACCTGATCCCGGTCAGTGACAGCCTGGTAATTACGATCAACCAGTAATCACCAGGTAATCACCTGGTACTTACTTTTTCGCGGATTTTTTTAGACACTTACCTTGCGGGATCTCCCCTTTTTCAGTTCACTATGCCGGTACCTGATTGCCCCGGCTGCAACTTTGAGAATATGTTCGGGAGGTAATGTTCCGTCCAGGATGAGGAAACGGGCCTTATCCTCTTCCACCAGCTGCATGTAATATTCATAAACCCTTGTCAGTACTGGCTCCTGTTCAAAGTGTTCCCCGCTCTCTCTCCTGCCTGTCCGTTCAAGTGCTACAGAGACCGGAACTGCAAGCAGGATGGTAAGGTCAGGCATGATGGTCCATCCATTGTGGACTGAACGAAGCCAGGAAAGGGGATCCAGGATTATGCCATCCAGGGTGACCTGCTGATAAACAAGCCTGCTGTCAATATACCTGTCAGAAATTACAAGACGGCCTTCTGCAAGGGCTGGTTTTACTACTTCCCTCAGATGGGCTGCATGGTCGGCAACAAAAAGAAGGGCCTCGGCTATGGGATCAGACTGTTCCCTTATGGCACGACGGACTGCTTCCCCGATCCATGTCGAACCAGGTTCACAGGTAATGACGGGGTCAAGGTCTGAAAGGCAGGGTCCAAGGGCCTTGTGAAGTGTTGTCTTTCCGCTCCCGTCTATGCCTTCTATGGTGACGAGCAGAATGTCCCCCTCCTGATGTACTCAACCGGTATATTACCGTTATGAACGGCGGTTGCGATGATCGCCCCGTCAAATCCGGCATTGTCCAGTAAAACCAGGTCTGCCTCAGATGATACCCCGCCGCCCCAGAGAAGCGGGCCGGCATATGCTGACCTGAATACAATAAGTCTCTCTTTATTCAGACCCTGCCCGGTTCCAACACCCCCGATGTCAAGGAGAATTATGGTCTCAAACCTGAACCTGTTACAAGACGAGAGAAAAAGGACCGGGTCGGTATTCCATGGAATCACCAGGTCTTGTTTTATATCCACCGAGAGGACGCCGCCGGTGAACTGTTCCAGGGTATCTGCGGCGGTTTCTGTCCCGACAATATTGCTGACTTTGTCGATATACAGCATGTCATCCGGCCCACGGCAGCCACGGTCCAATAGTATGCGTTCTGTTTTTTGTGCAAGAACAGGAATAATGGCATCATGATCCCCTGTTTTACTGATTCTGTCAAGGTCTGCTATGTATAAATTCCTGGGTTTAATCTGTTCAATAAACCCGACCGGCTCAGTCGTGTCTGCGTGCAGTGAGGTCACAGGAACGTAATAATCCCTCATGCCGCTCTTTCCATGAACTACCTGACCGTATTTCAGGTCTGTGGCAAGATATAGGTCCATATTACAAACGTAATCACTATTTAGATACCGGTTCCATAAAATGTATGCAGTTGCTTGTCAGCCCAGCAACATTAGAAGAAGCAAAGAAAGCACTTTCTGCTGATATTGTTGATGTGAAACGCCCAGAAGAAGGATCTCTTGGAGCCTCTTTTCCCTGGATAATCAGGGCAATAAAAGAACTGTCCCATAAACCCGTGAGTGCAGCTATAGGAGATTTTGATTATAAACCCGGAGGAGCAGCCCTTACTGCCCTCGGAGCTGCTGCAGCCGGAGCAGACTTTATTAAGGTCGGGCTGATGTTTGATGGGATTGAAGAAGCTGAGATGCTCATAAAATCCGTCACGCGTGCAGTGAAGGAGACCTATCCGGAAAAATCTGTTGTTATTGCAGCATATTCCGACTGGGAACGCCTTGACACCATCTCACCCTTTGATATGGCACCCCTTGCAAAAAAAGCAGGTGCTGATATATCGATGGTTGACACCGGAATCAAGGATGGAAAATCCACCTTTGAATTCATGGATGAGACCTGCCTTTGTGATTTTACAGCATTAAATCAGAAACTTGGGATAAAAACCGCCCTTGCCGGATCATTAAAGTTTGAAGATATCGGGATCCTAAAGCAGATAAATCCTGATATCATCGGGGTGAGAGGTATGGTTTGTGGTGGAGACCGCAGGGCAATGGTACAGGAAGAACTTGTTTTAAAGGCAGTCAGTATGGTTCATTAAAAATGTATATCGAGAAATTACAGGCAGAAACCGGACTTACCTTTGATGACATCCTGCTCATCCCGGCCGCTTCAGACGTGGAGCCTGATCAGGCAGATGTCACCACCCGTTTTTCACGGAACATTCCTTTGAATATTCCATTGGTCAGTGCAGCAATGGATACTGTCAGCACCTCCTCAATGGCCGTTGCGCTTGCACGTGCCGGAGGAATCACGGTCATACACAGGAACATGTCTCCTGAAGAAGAGGCAGAAGAGGTCAGTAAAGTCAAGCATGAGTCTGAAATAATTCAGCGTGAAGTCCTGACTGTTACACCTGACTCCCTTATTGCTGATGTTGACCGGATGATGACCACCCATGGGATTGGGGGTGTCCCGGTTGTGGAGAACGACAAGGTAATTGGTATTGTAAGCAAGCGTGATCTTCGTGCTATGGTCAGCAGGATAGGAAATAAACCGGTCAGATCGATCATGACTCATGAGCCGATCGTTGCAGGTGAAGGAATATCCATTGATGATGCATTTGACCTGATGTACTCAAGGAAGGTAGAGCGGCTTCCTGTTGTAGACAGTAAAGGAAAGCTGACCGGTATCATCTCAATGCAGGATCTCCTTGAAAAGCGCCAGTTTCCCAATGCAATAAGGGACAATAATGGCAACCTGCGCGTTGCAGCAGCGGTTGGACCTTTTGATCATGACCGAGCAATGCTGCTTGTCGAAGCAGGAGTTGATGCCATCGTCGTTGACTGTGCCCACGGTCATAACCTGAATGTTGTGAAAAGTGTCAGGGATATTAAGGGTAGCGTCCCCGTGGATGTTGTTGCCGGTAATATTGCAACAAAAGAGGCTGCAAATGCACTTATTGATAGCGTGGATGGCCTAAAAGTTGGGATTGGTCCAGGCTCTATCTGCACAACAAGGGTGGTCGCCGGTGTTGGTGTTCCTCAGGTTACGGCAATTGCATCGGTCGCCGAGGTTGCGAGGGATGCCGGTGTTCCGGTCATCGCTGACGGGGGAATAAGGTTCTCAGGAGATGTGGCAAAGGCCATTGCAGCTGGCGCAGACTCTGTCATGATGGGTAACCTTTTTGCAGGAACTGATGAGTCACCAGGACAGATAGTAACTATCCAGAGCAGGAAGCATAAGCAATACCGGGGTATGGGTTCACTTGGTGTGATGAGTTCTGGTGTGTCATCTGACAGGTACTTCCAGAAAAAGGATATTGGAAAGACTAAATTTGTCCCTGAAGGTGTGGAGGGAGTCACTCCATATGTTGGTCCTGTTGCCGATGTTATTTACCAGATAATTGGCGGACTGAAGTCTGCGATGGGATACACCGGAGCGCGTAATATCAGGGAGATGCACGAAAAAACCCGGTTTATAAAGATAACCCAGGCAGGATACCATGAAAGCCATCCCCACAATATTACCATAACTGATGAAGCTCCTAATTACCGAATCTAATAAATACTACCTTTCACTAACATAGAGTTAGTGATGCTGGAACAGGCAGAGCTGGCCAGACTCCTTGATATTCTTGGAAATCGGAACCGAAGAAGAATTATTGAACTTCTCCGGGAAAAGCCCTGTTTTGTGACGGAGATATCAGAGAGGCTGACGATATCCCCCAAAGCCGTTATTGATCATCTTCAGATGCTTGAGGATGCACGTATTCTGGGATTTCGAAATGATGCCAGAAGAAGAAAGTATTACTACCTTGAGCATGACATCAGTATCCAGGTACAACTGGATGCCCAGAGTCATGATCTGATCCCGGTCATCCTCTCTGGTGAACAGCGTCTCCTCATCTCTTTGCAAAAGTTAAGGCAGATGATTCATGAACGTGATGAACTTGCCAGGAAGCTGGAAGAGAAGGAACTTGAGATTGATCACCAGATAAGCGAAGTTCTCCATGAAGGCAAGCGTTCGGGTAATGGTGAAGAAAGCCTGCTGGTATCGGTTGCTCTTGCACATGGAGCAAAGAATGCAACTGAGATCCGGGATCTGACCAACCTTCCTCTGCAGACTATTGATAGTACTATCAGACGGTTGACGGAGGAAGGTATCGTATGCAGGAAAGGAACATCGTTAGAACTCAGAGGTACTTATGCCGAATAATCCATACGATGATCTGCTTAAAAACCTGGTAAAGCTCCTTGAGCAGATTACATCATTAGAACAGAATATGCGAAAAATGCAGAACCCTCCCCAGGGAAAACCTGGTATCATAGGGTGCGCAATCTTTACCGGAGGGGCTATACACCAGGATCCTGGTATCTTAAAAAACAGGCATGAACAGAGGGCCGGTCTTACCTATGAGATGGTAGATGCAGGAATGACTGCTTACCTTACCGTTCAGCTTCCTCCACACCTATGCAATGAGCCTTGCGTTGAGTTTTATGAGCGAAGGTGCAGCATCAGTACAAATGGCCTTTCCGGGTCTATTGATCTTCAGTTTTCCATAATCCCCGAGACCTCTTCATGGACATTCTGCAACGGAGTGCTTGATTTAGCACTGGAAAAACAGCCCGAAGAGCCTGAAGAGATTGATCCGGATTTTATGCCTGGAACAGAATATTTTTAAGTACCCCTTTTTTAAAAAGCTTCTTTCAATTGGTATATTATCCCGCCTCGCTGATATCTATTTATGATTGTCGTGATAGGGGGCGGGCCTGCCGGGCGGTTCGCAGCCATGCGGCTCTCCAGGGGAGGAAAGAAAGTCCGCCTGGTTGAAAAAAGATCTGCCGGAGTTGGTGGACAATGCCTGCATCAGGGATGCATGATCATTTGTGCCTTAAATGATGTTGCACGGTTCATTGACCTTGCAGAAACTTTTCAGAATAATGGTTTTCTTAATTCGCCTGGAAGGGTTTCATATCCTATTTTGATCCGGAAGATGCAGGAGACAATCAGGGTAATCACCGGTGTTCTTGAGCAGGAGACTAAACAGGCCGGGGTTGAGATTGTTCAGGGTCATGCTGGGATTCAGGGGTCTGCTCTTCATATTGATGGTGTAAACACCCCTTATGAGGCGGTTATTGTAGCTTCCGGTGCAAGTCCAAGGATTCCGGAAATTTCCGGTTGCTCTCTTCCTGGTGTGTATACTGCCCATTCCATCCTTTCAATGCCGGATCTTCCAAAGAAGATGGTAATTATTGGGAGTGGTGTCATTGCTGCTGAATTTGCCTATATCTTCAGCTTATTCGGGTCAGATGTCACTATTCTTGCACGCAGTTCCTTACTGCGAACTTTTCCAGGTCAGCTTGTAATGGAAGCCAGAAAAGATCTTAGCAGGGTTAACATCAAAGAAGGTGTCAGGATAGAAGAGATCATCGGGGATGGCGGTGTAACTGGTGTTAAAGTTACAGATGCTAATGGGACTATGACAATTGCAGCCGAAGCGGTTTTGCTTGCTACAGGAATGATACCAAATACTGGTTTTATTTCAGGCATAAAAACAAGCTCTGACGGTTCACTTCTTGTAAATGATCGGATGGAGACCTCAGTTCCTGGAATTTATGCTGCCGGTGATGTGACCGGTACAGGGTTTTTAACACCGGTTGCAAGGCACCAGGGGAGAAAGGCTGCTGATGCAATTCTTGGAAATCCTTTTGAACCAGACCCGGTTGCCATCCCGCAGGCTATCAAGTTAAAGCATGATCTTGCATATTGCAGAAAACCTGGTGAGCCTGGAAAAGGGCTTTCAATCCCCGGACCTGCCGGGCCTGGCACATTCTGGGATGTTGCAGGTCATCATACCGGTTCTGCAACCGTCGAGTTTGACCAGGATGGATTGATAACCGGTCTTGCTGAAGCGTCCCCTGCAGCTTCTGTTGCCATGGCCTATCTTGGATGGATGATGAACAGTGATATAAAGATTGAAGAATTTGACCGTTTTGTCGAGGTTCATCCCTCTCCTGACGGTATTCCATGGCTTTTGAAGTATCTGAACGGTCAGAAGAGATAATTGTCAGGAACGTATCAACACATTTTTCATGTTCTAAAAAAATTATTCTTCATCAGGAAGAACTGATGATAAAGATCATTGCGGTAGATGATGAACCTGCTTTTGGTGAGATAATAAGTGTCTACATGGAGGAACTCGGAGATTTTGATATTTCTGTATACTCTTCTCCAAATGAGGCTTTTGAAAAAATTTTGGCTGGTGAGGCTGATGCCGTAATTACCGATTATTTCATGGAAGAGATGGATGGAATATCGCTTGCAATTAAAGTTAAATCTATTTCTCTTGACATACCTGTTGTCCTTCTGACTGCCTCTGATGACATGGATATAATCCTAAAAGCGAACAATGCTGGTGTGGATTTTATCCAGATAAAAGATGATAATCCATCACGCTTTTTTCATGAGATTGCCCGGAAAATTACTAATTCTGTAGAAAAATATCGTGCAAAGAAGAAATATGAGGAAGGCAGACGGACCCGGGAGATGTTGATTGGAGCCCAGAGAGATCTTATGGCAAGGCTTTCTGAGAGTTTAACAACTAATCAGGCTCTGGATGCTGCCCTTATCACTATTCGGTTGCTTTCAGGATGCACAGCAGGCGCAGTTCATCTTATAAATAAAAAAACCAAAAAGATAGAACTGGCAATATCACATAACCTGCCAGATGACATGATAAAAAGGTTTACATTTGGCAATCTCCATCGGGTAGTGTACACGAAAAAGCCTATTTATGTGTCTGTTTCAGATAAACCAGATAATTCTGACCGTTTGATCGGTGGTCAGATCCCAATTATTACAGGAACTGATTTAATCGGAGTTATATCCTTCATTCTTGACAATCCGAGTAAGATCCATCAGGAACTCCTTGACACCATGGAGCTTGTTACAGGCCAACTTGGAAATACACTTGTCCGGATTCGTTCAGAAGAACTGGTACATCAGCGTGAGAATGAACTTTCAGAACTTTATAATGCAATGCTGGAGCTTGTCATTGTCATTGATATGGACGGTACCATTCTGAACGTAAATCCCGCTGCTACAAGAATTTTGGGCTACACTGAAGAGGAACTTACTGGCATGCCCATACAGGCTTTGTACTCTCCAAAGATAAGTGATGAAATTATTTTCCAGTTTATGGACCTGACCAGTTCAGGAGGGATTATGCATAACACCTACCCATTCATCAATCGTTATGGTGTTGAAATCCCTGTTGAGACCAGGGGCAGTATAGGTACCTGGGGCGATCGAAATGTTCTTTTTTGCGTATCCAGGGAGATAACAGAGCGATTGGAGGCTGAAAGAAACCTGCATGAATATTATGAACAGATAAAGGCAATTTTGGCATCATCAACAGCGCAGATTTATATGAAGAATCGGGATCTTCATTACCTGATGGGAAATGAGCTGTTCCTTTCCTTTATTAAATGTGATGCAAAATCCCTCCCAGGAAAGACTGATCATGACTTTTTTCCAGGACCTGTAGCTGAAATCAGGGAAAAGACAGATAAACAAGTCCTTACAGAAAATGTACCAATATATAACCTTGAAGAAGAAGTGCTTGACGAAGACGGAAATAAACAGTGGTTTGTATCGTCAAAAATTCCTACCCACGATCAGTCAGGAGCTGTCACCGGACTTGTTGGCACCTCTCTGGAGATAACGGATCTTGTTCTGGCAAGAGAAGAACTTGAAAGAAAAGACCGGATTCTAAGTGCAGTCAGCACTGTTGCACAAACACTTGTCAGAAGTAATGAATGGGAACCTATTATTCCAGGTTGCCTTGAATTACTTGGACAGGCTGCAGGTGTTGAACACTCTCTCCTTTTAGGGATGAATTTTCAAGGAGAATCAGGAGTTGAGGATTACTTTTGTGAGTGGGTACTTTCTGACGTTAAAGATTCTGTTCCAGGAAAATCCAGTATAACAACCAAGATCATTCCTTTTCTTTTCAGTCATCTTGAAAAATCCAGATTTTACATTGGTGATAAAAAGACGCTTCATGAGGATTTTTCAATGAAAGATCAAGAAATGTCTCCCTGTTTTCTTCTTCTGCTTCCGGTTTACTCTTCAGAGCTTTTATGGGGGGCGTTAGCATTTCTTACCTGGAACCATGAGCATACCAGCAATATTTCAGAGATAGAGGCGCTTATCATGGCATCAGAAGTGATCGGTTCTGCAATCAGCCGGTACCAGACTGAAGAGCTGTTTCACAAACCGGTTGAACGTTCTCTTGTCGGGGTATATCTTGTTCAGGGGAACCGATTTATATATACAAATCCAAGGCTTTCAGAAATACTTGGTTGTAGACGTGAAAAGCTTGAAAAATCCCCCTTCCTTCATTATGTCCACCCTGAAGATGCAGACATGGTTCTTTCTCACCACCAAAGAATAATTGAAAATCCTGATACTGCTAATGTTTTTGAGTTTAGAGGTATTACAGCCGACGGGAAAATGATCTGGATTGAAAACCTCAGCACCGGGATAATATACAAGGGAAGTCCTGCAGTAATTGGAAATGTCATGGATATCACGATCCGTAAACAGGCTGAAGATGAAATAAGGTCATCACTCAAAGAGAAAGAGATCCTGCTAAGGGAAGTACATCACCGGGTGAAAAACAACATGCAGATAATTGTCAGCATGTTACGGATTCAAAGTAACATGGTAGATAACCCAGTGGTTTTTGACGTTTTACAGGAGAGTAAGAATCGTGTCCTGTCAATGGCCATTGTTCATGAGAAGTTATACAGGACTGACAATCTTGTCAGCATTAATCTGCTTGAATACATCAGTTCACTTGCAAGTGCATTAATTTCTGAATTTTCTACCGATGAGCCCCTTGTCACCCTTGACCTTACATGTGATTCTTCAATAGAGATGACCATTGATGTTGGTATTCCGCTTGGGCTCATAGTGAATGAACTTATCACGAACTCATTTAAGCATGGATTTTATCCGAACCAGAGAGGAAAAATTGGAATATCCATAGTTACAAGACAAGGTAACCTAGAGATTGAATACCGGGACAGCGGAAGGGGTTTACCTCCGGGATTTGACTTAGAAAAAAGCGATACTCTTGGGATGATGATCATATCCAATCTTATCTTCCAGTCAAGCGGAGAGATCTCATTCTCTACAGATAATGGTGCAGTCGTTAAGATGAAGATCCCAACCAGGGAGGGATTTATTATCAGAGGTGAAAAAGATGCCACAAGGGAGTAAAATACTGATCGTCGAAGATGAGATGCTCATATCAATGGAAATAAAACAAAAACTTCATTCAATGGGATATGATGTCGTTGGACAGGTAATAACTGGTGAATCTGCAATTCAAAAAGCAGGAGAGGAAAAGCCAGACCTTATTCTCATGGATATCAGGCTAAAAGGGGAGATGGATGGTATTACTGCCGCGAAAAAGATCATGGAATTATATGATATTCCAATCATCTTTCTGACTGCCCACTCTGATAAAGCCACTCTTGAACGTGCAATCGCGATTTCCCCCTCCGGTTATCTTCTTAAACCATTTAAAGGGCGAGAACTGATGACCAACATCGAGATGAGCCTTCATAAGCACCGTATCAAACAGAAGGTCAGGGAGGAGATCCATCCTGATACATTATCTGCTCTTGGAAAAAAGATAGATGCAATACAGCTCCCCGTTGCAGTCATATCTGGCACTGGTATTATTAAAGAGATTAACCAGGTTGCAGCAGATCTTGGTGGATTTCTACGACAGGAATTATTGGGCCGGCCTGTGAATGTATTTTTAGGAATGCAAAAGGAGAGTGATGAACAGGCTTTGAATGAATCTGAAATTGATATCATTCTTCCTGACCAGGTAACATTAAAACGAAAGGATGGTTCAATTGTTTCGGTGACAGTCACTGTAGGATTTGTCTTTCATGGCTGGAACCATCCTCCGGATTATCTTGTTTTAATTGAAGGTGCCGAGAGTGCTGACACAGCTTCTTCTTATATCGGACCGGAGATGATTCGGCATCTGATGGCGATTACAGAAGTTTTCAGGTATCCTGCGTTTGTTATCGATAAAGGCCTGATGTTGGCAGGGCATAACCCTTTATTTGCTGAACTGGTACATAAGGCCGGGATCAGCCAGTACATGTTGAATCGGCCCCTGTACGAAACTCCAAAGTTCTCATATTTTGGAGATGTACAGGATCTTCAGGAGATATTCAGATCAGGAGATGTGGAAAGGCGAATAAAAAGATACGTTTTTGGAAAAACTGTAAAATTCATTGAGTTTATCTACATTCCATTAAAGAGAGAGAAAGTTACTACACATATTGCCACTATTATGGTAGACGTCACAAAAGAGCGCCATGCGGTCACTGAGGCAGAGAAGATAAAAAGAGAATATACAGAGCTTTACATGACACTTGAAAATATCAGGAAACTATCCTCGGAGTTGCGAAAATTAATCCATGATTTGATGACTAAAATTACTTTGGGTGAACCGATTGAGAACGAATATGCCCAAGAGAAGATTGATCTGGTATCAGATATCATGTCCCGGATTGATACAGCATGGATACGATATGCAGAAATCAGGGATCAGATGGCAAAAAAAGGATATGTGGTATAGAGCTTAAGGGCAGTTTTTCATTAAATGACGGAGTTCCTGGTATTTGGTGGTAATCATCTGCCTTAGTTCATCAAGGCTATTCAGGATTTCAACGTGTTCACTAACGTCCTCTTTCATCAACTGTTCCTGTTTTAATAGGGTTTCATGAAGAAATTTGAGGATATTTTTCTTTTTTATTCCGTCCCGACAAGCGGATGCCTGTTCTGAAGTTAATCCTGATGATATGGCCCGTAAATACTGCTCTTCGCTCTCATCGATTACCTCTTTAATATCATCAACAGCTTTTAACAGCATGGTCCTTTCAAGTGGTTTCATGATAAAACCTTCGATCATCAGACCATATTTCCTCGCTTCATGCGCTGTGAGGACTTTCCCTGTAAGAATAATTACGGGGATATCAGCAATGTCTGTACTACTGCGAATTTGTTCAAGAACTTCCCATCCTGATATTGGTTCCATCATGATATCCAGTAATATCAGCTCCGGGGGTTTCATCCGAATCGCATCCAGTGCATTCTCTGCATTTGTTTCAAACCTGACCTCGTGTCCACCCTGTCTTAAAAGTTCCTGGTAGAGTTTGCAAAGGTTTGCATTATCATCTATGAGTAATAGCTGCATATCTCCATTATTATATGGATTATTTGCTAAAGATAAAGTTATGTATCAAATCATGACAATTATCTTTAAAAAAAATTGAAAATCCATCAAGAGTTTGAAAACTTAAATCTCAATGGTCTTTTTTTCTTGCCTAAACCCACCTTCCGGGACAAGAAAAACAAATTTTGCTCCTTTACCTTCTTCACCCTCTTCTGTAAACTCAATTCCGGTGAGTTGCAGGATCTCCCTGATTAAAAATAAGCCAAAACCATGGGTTTTAGAATAATCTGGTTCAAAAATCTTATGTTTAATCTCTTTTCCAATGCCAATCCCGTCATCTTCGTAGATTATCCTGCACCCATCTTTCGTTATCTGGTACGAAATGTATATTGCAGACACTTTTTTTCCATGCCTGATTGAATTATCAACAAGATTTGCAAAGACTTTAGGAAGCATCAGATCTGCAAATATCTCAAGCGAATCTAATGAGTCATGAAAATCTATGCCTGAAAAACGGGGATTCGATTTCCGTATCTCGGCGATAATTCTGGATAATGATTGCCAAAAAGGTTTTTGCGTTCCCATTTGTTCATAATTCCGGGTAAAATCAACCTTTGAATTGATGGCATCGATCGAACTTCGCAGGTAACCAAAGTACTCATCAGTTTCAGGATTTACAGGAATTTTACTCTGTATGAGATCAATTGAAGCATATGCAAGTGAAAGGTCATTATTAATGTCATGCCTGGTAACCTGGCTGAGGAGCTTGAGCTTTTTATTCGCACGGATGAGAGCTTCCTCTGATATTTTTAAAGCTGTGACATCTGTAACAACAGTTGCCAGTCTTTTTTCTTCGATGAAGAAGACAGATACTGCATAATGTTTCATATCAGGTTTGTGTACCGCAGAAAATCTCAATGATTCTTTGGTGTTCAAAACCGACTGAAAATACTGAAGATGAGGTGGTGTAGTATCTTTCCCGTATATTTCTGTTCCTTTCTTTCCAATAATGTCTCCAGGTCTCATTCCCATCATTGATGCGTACCGTCTGTTTACATCTACAAACTGGTAATCAATAATGCCACCATGTTCGACGAGATCAAACACTGCAACACCTTCATCCATATTATTAAAAAAGGTTCGGTATTTTGCCTCACTTTGTGAAAGAGTTCGAAACATGGTATCGAATGGTTTTCGCAGGCCAGTTACAACAATTGCCTGATAAATTAAGGCAAATGCAATAATTTTCAGGACATGACCAAGATAATTGGCAGGGCCATAAACGCTGATATATGCCGTAAAAGCAAGCTCTGAGAGAATTGTGGTGAGAAGAGCCCCATATAACAGGAGAAGAACCTCTCTTGAAAAGTGGTTTTTCTTTTTAAAAAGAAGATATATTGCAATAAACAAGAAAAGGCAGATAAAATATTCACTGATGATTTTAAAAGAAGTAAGTCCTGTCCCCTCAATGTAACAGTCAGGAAAAGATCCGCTGAATATTAGAATTATTAGTGAGGCAGTCAGGATAAAATATGTTCCGAAAATGGTTTTTGCATTTATTCGACGGGTAATTAAGAGTGGAGCTATCACAAAGGATGCTGCCTGAAGATATCGTGCTACAATCCACATCTGGGTGGGCAGGTTTGCATCATAATCAACAAAAACATTCATTCCTTCGTAGGCAATGGTATGGAGAAGGTCAATACCTCCAATAAAAAAAAATGAAATCCCAATCAGGAGCAGGTATCCGTTATCAAGCTTATCTCTGCTATTCCAGGTTATGACAAATATTATCCCGGCGATGATGATACTAAAAAATTCAGCAAAGATATGAAATAAAAGATAACTATATCCCATTGTAAGGGAAATTCCGATGATAAAAAGCAATAGGGTGAGAATATATTTTAACATGGAATTATTCGTTAATTTCATGGTATTTCTTCAAAAACCTACGAATTTTTGATGACATAATATATCCGTTATCAAGTCTATCAATTATCCCGTCAATTTCACGAATATATGGCATGATATTCTGTAATTGTTCACTATCGTTTAGATCGAGAATTGCAACAATAACTGCAAGTGGGTTTCTTATCTGATCGTTTAACATAGCAAATTTTTCAAGATTTTCTTCAATTTGCTTGTATGCGTCATGAACAATCTGTTTCATAACAATAGTTTCAGAGATATCTCTCAAGTTGATGACTACCCCTGTATATCCATGATTAGGTTCCTGGAGAGGAGAAATGACACCATCAATGTAGATCCTTGAGTCAGATCCCTGTCTGACATATAATGGGTAGTCGATCTCTGAAAGAGGCAGGGGTTTTTGGATATTAAATGGGAGAGCCACCGGAAGATTATTGGAAGAACGGTACAAGGTTAAGATGTCTGGAAGAAAGCAACCGATAAATTCATCCTGTATCCCAAGAATCCTGACGGCAGCGGTATTCATTAGTCGTACTTCTCCGGCCGTGTTAGTAGCGATAATGCCTTCTCCCACAGAGTCAAGAACTACTTTTAACCATTGACGGTTTTCATGGACTAACTTTTCGGATTCATGTTTATAAATAGCAACTTCAAGGGCATTTATAATCTCATTTTCTGAAAAGGGTTTGACAATAAATCCTGCAAGCCTTGTTGTTGTAGCTCTTCTGATTGTTTTTGCATCAGAATAACCAGTAAGAAAAATAATCGGGATGTTTTGCATGCTGGTTATCTGTTCTGCTGCATTTATTCCATCCATATCTCCTGATAATTTTACATCCATAAGGATAGCATCAGGATTTTTATTCCTGGCAATGTGGATCGCTTCTTCTCCTGTCTTTGCCACTCCGGCAAGATCATAGCCACGGGCCTCAATGATTTTTATCAGGTCAAGTGCTTCAATCCGGTTATCTTCGACAATGAGAACACGATATGGTACCATTCAAAAGTCCTCTTAAAATGATGGGTTCCTCCCCATCTTGCATATGAAAGGAGCATGAAATTTATCTCTTATACTTCAGATAAATCCATGAACTCAAATCATTTTTTCTTACATATGAACCAGAAAGAACATATGTATCATGAGATTATAAATGAATTTCTATTGTTTATTGCCAGTCTGGAGCGGCAGAGGTATCATGGGCAGATGGTTTTGCGGTTGTTTCCGTTTCTGAACCTGAAAATTTCCAAAAACCTTCCGGAACGAAAATTTCAAACCTTGCTCCCATACCAGGTTCTCCTGTCTCCTTTATTGTAATTTGAGTAATAGCAAGTATCTCCTTTGCAATAAATAGTCCAAAACCGGTATGTTTTCCAAATCCTTTTTCAAATAAACGGTTTTTGTCAATATTTACGATCCCGGCCCCATCATCTTTGTAAACAATTACAAGATCCCTATCGGGGAATTGATAAGAGACAGAGAATTTTGTTGCATACTTGCCATGCCTGAGTGTATTATCAATAAACGTGTAGAATACTTTTTCAAACAGGGGATCTGCCAGAACAAATACATTTTCCTTAGGAAGATCATAATTCAGGTGGGCATCCGGATGGTCCACCATTGCTTTCTCAATAGTTCTTCTTACATTCTGCCATGTGGGATCATTAATTCCAATATCTTCGTATATTCTTGTAAATATTATTAGTTCGTGGATGACTTCTGATATCTGCCTGCATTTTTTGGTATATTCCCGGACATCTTCTTTTGTGTTTATCTCTAATACCAGGTCAAGGAAACCTGACAAGGCGGTTAACTGGTTGATGATATCATGCCTGGTGATAATGTTCAGCATGGTAAGTTTGATATTTGCCTGTTCAAATGCATCTTTGAGTTTTCTAAGCTCTCTTGTTCTCTCTTCAATTATTTTCTCCTGGTCCTGGTATAATTGCCTGAGTTCCTCTTCCCTGGCAAGCACAAGACTACTCATCCGATTGATTTCACTGGCAATAAGGGTAAATTCATCATTTCCTGACTCATCAATCCGGACAGAGTAATCTCCGTCTCCAATCCTGTGCAGGCAATCCGTGATATGCATAAGACGGTGCAATACCAGCCGCCTGAACAGTCTTCCTGATACAAGAAATGATACAATTGTTACAATTACAAGGACAAGCAGGGTATGCCAGGCAGTTTTTGTTAATTCGTCCCTTGGCATACTTGTATCATATACCACCATGCTGGTCAGGTTCCCGGTATAGTCGGCTTCTTTTTCTTTTGGACGAAAATGAGTATATATTGTCAGGTTGCCTTCTGAAATCAGGCGAACTTCACCGTGAGCTTTTGCGACTTTATAAATTTCAGGATCCATCTTTTTCCCTTCGTTAATGAGAGAAAACTGGCTTAGTTCGTTTGAAGAGAAGAGATCTATCTCTTTAACAAAAGGATTATGCGTCTGAATATTTTGGAGGAGATCATCCATCAGGAAAGAAGTGAAATCCATTGATTTTGTCCTCTCCAGTGCATCTCTTAACCTGATGGATGTCTCGATAATATAACCGGTTCCAGGGTGACTGTAATAGGCATACTTGGTTATCTCGCCATTTAGTGCATTTACAGCGGCACGGTCAAGAGAGATCCTCCCTGAATCCATGATATCATTGAGGAATGATTCAAGGCCTACACTTTTCAGGTCAAACCCCATATCTTCCGGATAAGTTGTTGTAAATATGATACCTGTCTCATTGATAAGGTATATATCATCTACATGGTTTCGCTGGGCGATGACGTGGAGTTCATCAGGTGTCACAAGAGTTACTGGTTTTTTTAATGCAATCAGTTCTCTGGAGATATTGGGAAGACTTGTTCTCATCTCCTCGTCAATTGAAGGCTCTGCTCCTGCAAGAATCAGAAAAAATGCTTCTGTCCGGTCTAATACTTCTTGTTGGACACTTTGTGTTGTCTTGTCAAGGAATTGAACATTTTGTTCATATGCAAAATAACCTACACCGATTCCTACAGAAGCGGTGGAGATGAAGATAATTACAAAGAGAAGGATGATTAATCTTCGCTGTAAATTGGGGTTATCCAGATTCATGATGAGTTATTACTTGAGGTGTATCAATTCTTATCCTTAAATAATTCTCTATCTGATTTTTTTGGGGCAACATATCTGTTTGATGCGATTGGTGAGAAACTCGGTATAACAAATGACCTGAAACAGTGTTTCCCTGATATATATAAGCAGATTTTGTCCATTGCATACTATCTTATCCTCGAAGATAGTGCTCCTCTATACCGGTTCGACAAATGGGGCCCTCTCCATAAGCATCCGTATGGAAAAAATATCAGTTCCCAAGGGGCCAGTGACATTTTTTCTGCCATAACCGAAGAAGATAAACAGAAATTCTTCTCTCTTCAGGGAAGACAGCGTTGTAAAAATGAATTCTGGGCTTACGATACAACTACTCTGTCCAGTTATTCAGAAACATTAAAACAAGTTCAATATGGCTTTAATAAAGAGCACGACAGATTACCACAGTTGAATCTGACTTTAGTTTTTGGGGAGGAGTCTAACCTTCCTTTCTACTATCGAAAAGTTACTGGAATATCCCTGATTCTAAAACAGTTTCCAGATTGCTTGAAGATTTAAACATTCTTGGATATTCAAAGGTAAAACTTGTCATGGACCGTGGATTCTTCAGTGAAAGCAATATTAACGACTTGTACAAAAATCACGTGAAATTTCTTATCTCCGTTAAAATGTCACTTGCCTTCATCCGTAAAGGATTAGAGTGTTGTGGAAAAGGCATTCGGAAATCTCAAGGTACGACTAAACATGCGTAGAAATCTGGTTTCGTCTGAAAAAAGTCTTGATGAGAAATTATTTGTTCAGTTTGTAGCATTGATATATCTGTCATATATAAAAAAACAGATGCAGATTACCGATCTTCTTAAGAAACCCACATGAACCGCGAAACGGTTCATGTGGGTTTCTTATTAAGGAAATTCTTGCAATGACCGGGATTACAATTCGTGAATGCGGAGAGCCGGGACGTGGGGTCAGATTTGAGATGAGTACACCTCATAGAAAATGGGAGTAATCGGAAAAAAAGCTCCTATAACTCATATATTCGCAAAATTCCCGCTTCATTACAAATACAGGGAATAACACATGAATCAGGATATTTGGATACCTATGTCTGATGAAAAGAAGAGATCACCACTGGTTTCGGTTCTTTATGTTGATGATGAGGTGACGTCAGCTCGATCTCATGGGTATTCCCCGGCCCGGCGAAGAGAATTACTTTTACCGGGTGCTCCTGTGTGAGCATTATATCGGAAAAGCCGGCAAAAAATCTCTTCCTGAGCACCGGATGTCGGAGTAGGACCGTCTCGGCAGGGAGCAGCCGGGAGATATCTACTGACCGGGCGATCGAGAAGGTCTCCGTCCGGTCCCATCTTCAGCGAGATCAGTAAGTGCCTTTCACAGCCGGTCTATGAGTTCCTCCATTTCAGATGTATCCGTGAGTGTGTTCTGTTCCTGATGCCGGGAGAGCAGATCGGCAAGAGTGTGCAGGGCGTCTGAAATCTCATCCCTGATTCTCCCGCTTCCTTCTGGATTCTGCATGATCTGACGGGAAATTCGGTTGAGCAGGGCTTTGCTCTCTTAAAGGATCGGTGATATCGCAGAAAAAAACAGGGGGGGAGGTAACTGAAGATCCCGGAGTAACCAGATTCGGTGATGCTTCATGTAACGCGGTAACAAGATCCAGTATCTCTTTGTCAAGATTTGTCCAGAAAACATTGCCAGGGGCCTGAACCTGATCGATAAGATCCAGGATGGAGGTCACCGGATCTTCTCCCGTATGATAAGAGTAAGGTGCTCAATCTCGTCGAACCTGGGCTCCTCCATCCCGTTTTTTACGATTCCGTTTTCGGTTGCAATCAAATGGATATCTGCATCGTACCCATGTTCCTGAACCTTTTTCCTCCCGCAGCAGTCGGTGCATCCGTCAAGAACTAGGATCGTCTCTGCTTCAGATAATACGAGACGAAGCCGATCCGGATCGTTCCGGCAGGAGATACAGTTCTCAATCATCCCGGGACATCGTCGCATCAGCATTTCTCCGGTCTTTGCAGTGAGTTTTCCGGTATTCGATATCCCGGAGCAGGTGATCAGGGTGATTTCCGTATCGTCATCCATAAAAAAAGATCAGTAACAGTTCCCACTCTTCTTCTCAACACCAAGATCAGTGATCACCAGGTGCTGATGGACGGGAACACCAGCCTGTTCTGCGATCTTCTTTGCACACGCCATTCCGCACCCGTCAATTGCCACGACTTCATCAACCTCATGTGCTCGTTTGGCAAGTGCTTCTGATGATGCCAGGAGAGCGGTATAGGCATACCCGCCGTATCCCTTGCCATAGAGTTGGATTGCAGCTGCGTTCGAGATCTGTCCGGTATTTGCCTGGCCGCAACAGGGAAAGATGATCCGTGATTTATCTCCGCCTGCACAACTGCAGGGAGCCTGCTCTGCCATTATGCTTCCTCTTTGAGTATCTC
>Ga0255341_1002335_pt1 | contig 23949 bp, 15 predicted proteins | sample wastewater_treat_8_FD_192418 | JGI IMG/M metagenome (GOLD analysis project Ga0255341, IMG submission 192418) | Wastewater microbial communities from Lulu Island WWTP, Vancouver, Canada - plant12 | ecosystem: Engineered > WWTP > Wastewater > Unclassified | place: Canada: Vancouver, British...
GCCATCCCCAAAGCTAAGAAGCATCCAAATCTGGATGTTTGGTTAGAATCTGATGATGCAATTCTTGCTATTGAGTGTAAGTTTTGCGAGTATCTGGGCGAGAGAACCGAGAAAGCAAGTCTTCACCCAGCATACAAGAGACTTGCTGCAACTATGGATCGAAATAATCCTTGGGTGAAGGCTATTGATCATGTTACAAACGAGAAGGGCGAATGTAAATACAGGTTCTTTGATGCTGTCCAAATCATCCGTCACTACTTCGGTGTGCTGAACTCCGGGCAGAAAGAGAAGCATCTGCTGTATCTATATTGGCATCCGGAAAACGAGGATTGGATGGATATCCACCCCTTTGATCTGCTCATGAAAGAGCTGAAAGAGTTTTCGGATCTTGTCTCACAAGCCGCAGATGTGCAATTTCATAATCTTAGTTTCAATGAGCTGTTGAATCAATGGGCTTTGAACAGTGTTTCAGAAGTTCAACAGCTTGTCGGGGCAATGAGGCATAAATACTCTGTAATAATAGTGGAAAAACAATAAACATAAGGAGATAAGATTATGGACATCATCGATATCATCAATAGTTGTGGCGATTTGCTACAGCAGAATCAGAACGAAGTGGGACACATAAACAAGTTTCGAAACAGAGAGCAAAATGATCACGATGAGACAATGCTGACCTTAGTTTTGGCAAATGCCTTTGCTGCAGATAAGGTTAATAACTATGCAGGTGTTAGTAGCTTACTTGGCCAAGTTATGTCACATAGAAAATCAAATTCAAATGCCCCTGTATTTTCAAAAGATCACTCAGTATACATCGAATACCAGACACGGAACCTCAAGCACTACAACAAGTTTATTCGAGACAACTGGTTTAATGAATCCTTTCCCAAACACCCATATAAAGATAGAAAAGAAAAAATTGAAAACAGGTTAATAAATGGTGACAAGCACGATATAGAGGGTAGTACACATTTCGATATGGTTATAACTTGTCCGAACATGGACAAGGTGTATTTTGAAAGTAAGTTTCTCTCAGATATTGATTGTAAGACCAGTTACGTTCCCTGTCGTGACCAGATATCCAGATGTTTGGATGCAGCATTATGTGATGCAACAGATAAATTAACAAATCCAGAGGGACTGCAACATCTATGGTTTTTCTTGATAACACCTGAGATGTTTCGTATCGAAGAATTTGGTGGTTCGAGTAACAACAGTAGAATCTTTCATCCAGAAAGATCACGATTATATGGCTACAAAATGAGGGATTTGGTAGATGAGAAGTACTTAGGTTATAACTTCCCCCATTTACCCAAAACTATTGATCTGAAATTGCTTAGCGAACGGATTTTCTGGATGACGTGGGAAGAGGCCGCGCACTTTGTTGTGAATAAAATTCTCGTTGGACACCATGCCGAGTTAGCAAAGTCATTTTTTAATGAAAGAAGTTTGTGGAGAGGATAAAATGAACAGCACAAATCGAGTAATTAGCAATATGGATTTCAATAGAAGAGTAGAAGGAGTGAAAACAGCTAAAACGAACAATCTCCGTGCTATACACAAGAGGCTGCATGACTTGACTGCTCTTAAGCTGTCGTGGGTAGACAAAGCGATAACGCCTAATCAGTCTTCTCCACACTCGAAAGCATCCCAAAGAATTCCAGTTGATATTGTAGTGTTTGACACCGCTACTTTAATGAATAAACTAGGTATTGAAAATGAGTTCGATTTTTGGAATGCACTTCTAAGGGGGGCTTCTGACCCTGTCTTCGATAGATTAGCGATTGACCGTAAATGCACTGATAATGATATTCCTGATATTGGTGAAGATATTCTGTTAAAGATAAGAAGACTATCTGATGAGCTTAAAAATAATGGTGATGTCTTGTCTGTTTTCCTAGGAAAGATACTTCGTGAAAAGTGGTTTAGAGAATCAGACAAACAAATTGAAGACGTTCTTGGGGTGTTTTACTCTTGTGATGACATCAGAATAGAGCTTTACGCACAAGTAATAGCATATTACTCATTTATCTTGGGTGTGCCTTGTGAACGTCTGGCTAGTGTAGTTTTAATCCACGAACAGGCTCATGCCTACACGATGGCAGGTTTTGATATTAGTGGCAACAGGGGTAGGTTATTATGCTCCTACTATGACAAAAACGTAATAGAAGGATTAGCCCAGTACTATACTGAAGCGGTTTGCGGTCAATTGGAAGACTCTCTTTCTGGAATCAATGACGCCTTTCTAAAGCTACGTGAAGGACAAAGTGATCCTTACAAAGACTATACAAAGTGGATGGGTACTGGTAAATTTGACCATGAAAGAGTCAGAAAAGAACTTATGTTGTATAGGGGAAGTGTTACAAACTCAGATCCTGCACTATGGTGAATAGAACAAACATCCGACTTGATAAGGGGGCTAAGTGCTTTCAAGAATTGATCAGTTATTGCTGGATGCTGTGAGCGGCAATGCCGAAGCCCAAAACCAGCTAGGTGATGTCTACTTAGATAGTATTGAGATCGAACAAGACCCCAAGCAAGCATTCGAATGGTATTTCCGAGCCGCTGTACAGGGGCAAGGAATGGCTCAGTATAACGTAGCCTATGCCTATGCCAATGGAATTGGATCTCAGAAGAACATAGAGGAATCTATCAAATGGTATAGCAAATCGGCAGACCAGGGAGTAGCTCTAGCTCAGTATGTCCTTGCTAAGTTGCTCATCGATGGGCAGTACGTAGAACAAGACCTTATCAAGGGTCTGGATTTGCTGCAAAAAGCCTCAGATCAAGGATTAGATCTCGCACAATATGACTTGGGGACTATCTTCCTGGAGGGCAAGATCGTCTTGCCCGATGTAAGCAAGGGTATCAGGATACTAACTCTTGCAGCCGAGCAAGGGCATAAAGACGCACAATTCAATCTCGGCTTGGCCTTTTCAAATCTACCTGAGCCTGACTATGCTTCTGCCGAGAAATACCTTCGAGAAGCATCATTCAACGGCCATTATAAAGCGATGTTCGAGTTATCCAGACTTTACACCATCAACCTGAGAGACTTCAAACAGGGCCTGTTGTGGGCAATAGTAGCCTTAGAATACTGTGAAAAACAAGATGAACAGAGGATATGTCGGATCAAGAACAACTTGGAAAGTAAGCTAAGTGCTGCCGAGCGTGACGCACTCTCTTCTGAGGCAAGGAATATAATAGCAACATTGGACGCAAGTCTATGTTGATTAAATCGAGTATTGATTCAGGAGGATAGATGAGTTTTGTTCACTTACACGTACATAGTGAGTTCAGTTGGCTGGATGGAGCCTGTATCATAGATGATCTGGTTCAAAGAGCGGTGCAGTATAAGATGCCGGCTGTGGCTATTACAGACCGTAATAGTGTAGCAGGGGCGTCTCGCTTGTGGCACCAGTGCATCAAGGCAGGGATAAAACCCATTATCGGGCTGGAGATCGAAGTATTGAACGATCCCGGCGATGGCAGAGCCTATTCTGTAATCCTGTTGGCCAAGAACGGCTTTGGGTACGAAAACCTCTGCCGTTTGATCACCTTGGCTTATGAGAATGATACGAATACCCCCAAGATCGCAAAAAGCCAGTTAAGAGAGCATGCACAAGAACTGATCTGCTTATCGTTTAGCGTGGTTGGAGAGATCTGTACACTGCTTCTTGAGGGTAAAGATGATCAAGCAAAAGAGGTCTCAGATTGGTATTATAGCGTCTTTGGTGAGGATTACTATTACGAAATCCAGAATCATGGGCTCCCTTCCGAAGGGGTTGCCATGAACAAACTGCTGAATCTGGCTTACCAGACCAAGATACCTGTAGTGCTAACCAACGATTGCCACTATCTGAATCGCAAGGACTCCATCGCTATCGATGCCTTGAATTGCATCCGCAAGGGTATAAATTTCAACCATCCGGAAGCCAAACGCTTTGCTTGCAACGAGTACTTCTTCAAATCGCCCAAAGAGATGAAAGTCTTATTCGACTTCCCACCGCAGCTTATCAGGAACACCAAGGTCATTGCGGACAAAATCAATGTGACAGATGGCTATATACCTGTTTCTGAGAGCGACTTAACAGTACCAAGGGTGGTAGGATTACTAAGTAGTTACTCATCCTCCTTGAAGATCAGATTCAAGCCCAACAGTAGGCATATAAGGGTTTCATTGATGGATCATAAGTCAACCGAGGTTTTGGAGCATCTCCACAAGCAAATGCCTGATTTCGATATCATTCACTTTTCTGAGTATGAACCTTGGATCGCTCGAAGTATCTATTCCGCAGTCCTGAATACGTTGAAGGTGCCAGAAGAGAAGATCAGGGAACTCTGTGGATTGATCCCTCATGAGGCAAATACACTACTGGAAGCCATCTTGATAAGCATCGATTTCTCCTGCCTCTCCAGCGAGGACTATGTTTGTAGTTTGGCTGTAGAGATTAGTGATAGACTAATCAACACGTTCAAAGATGTAAGTACTGTAAGACACAGATATGCTTTGATCCCCAAAGGCATGCCTATCCCAATCATCAGGGAAGAGGATGGAAACCCCAGATGCCAGTGTGATTTCAACCTAATTGCTCAATCCGGCCTCATCAGCTTGGAGTTTTAGCAATAAGCTAATAAATATATCTGGAGAAGATATGGATTTAAACGATCACAAACAAAATGAGATTGTAAAGGACTGGAATAATAATCCTGTGTTATCAGTAAAAAGCAAAGGAGGAGTAATAGCTCTAGTGAACCCTTTTCAGAATCTGGTTTCAACAGGAATTTCTCCGTGGCCTCCATCTGAAATTGTACAAAAACTATACTGCAGCAGGCAAATCAGGGCATTTTCCAGTGAAGATGCAGACTTGATAACCACACATTTGGGTTACTATTGCGACCTTCAATCAATTCATAGTGAAGATGCTATTACTTGGTCGGTGTTTGGTACGTTATTACGATCAAACAACGATGTCAGATACAAATGGCTTAACACTTTGTTTGAGGCTACTTATCTTCCTGGAATTAAATGTAACAAGGCAGAGATCACTTTGTGGCGCAGAATCCCTCATCCCGATAACTTAGCATCTGGAGGACCTGAGATAGATGTATTAATCAGTACTGAGAATGCTGTTGTGTTGGTTGAGGCAAAATGGCTTTCTCAAACTGGGTTGAAACAAGGGAAGGCACGAGACAAAGACCAAATACAGCTAAGAGGAGAATATCTCCAAACGCTTGGACCCAAATTCTACTCTGATGCCGCATATTTTGTTGTACTAGGAATAGCCTTGAATACCAGTAGCATTATAAACACTACACCTGATGGAGCGGTGTTTAGAGAAACCACATGGAGCGATGTATGTGGGATAACCGATCATCCTTTACATGAAGAAATACAACGATACTATCAATGGAAGAGAAAACACTCAAGAATAAAACACTTAGATTCGAACTGCTAAGAATAATATTCGTTATTAGATTCATTCATTAGTGCAAAAGTCCTACGACTTTGAACGGGTCATTTTTGATCATTGACAGAATTATCCCTCTCTTTATATTGGTTTTATTCCAATATGATCCCATTTTATACGGATTCTGATGGGGTCTCCAGATGTGATTGCTACTGGAAAGGAGCTTAGTATGAAAGACAGATGGCTATCAGTCGAGGAGATTAGTATCTATCCTGGGGTCATCAAGGATACTGTGTATAAATGGCTGAGTGATAGAGATCTTCCGGCCCATAAGATCGGTAGGCTATGGAAGTTCAAGAAAGAAGACATAGATGTATGGGATAAGAATCAAGCAAATTCTCACAAAAAGCGATAATGGCATTATAACAAGGATTAGGGCTAATGAGCAATTTCATCACCAATAAAGGCAGTGCACAGCTTAAGACAAGGCTTTCAATTCTGATCAAGGAAAGCCAGGAGCTGAAGTTTCTGGTAGGTTTCTTTTATTTTTCAGGCATCAGTGAATTGATTGAGAGTTTGAAAGCAAATCTGGACTTGACCCTTAAGATACTGGTCGGACTTAATGTGGATGCGCAAAACTACGGTTTAGTGGAATATGCTGAAAAAGCGGGAAAGAAAAGAGTCGAACGCATTGAAGACTACCATGACTCTGTACTTAGAGCTCTCAACAACGATGCCTTTGATAATGAGATGTTTTACGACCAAGCAGGCTTCATTCTCGAACAAATCATCAGTGGTAGGATCGTCATCCGCAAAACATCCAGACCAAACCATGCCAAGCTCTATCTTTTCAAGCTTAAAGAACACCAGGTGGTCCGCACCAACCTCTTCATCACCGGGAGTAGCAATCTCAGCAAGGCAGGCTTAACCGATCGGGAGGAGTTTAATGTGGAGATATCTGATTATGGCTTTGACGAAGCTGAGAAATACTTTGATGAGCTTTGGAACTCCGCCATACCCATTACCGAGACAGATATAGAGAAAACCAGGCTTATCGATAACATCCGCGAAAAAACCCTATTGAAATCCATCCATCCTTTCGATGCTTATATGTTTGTAGTAAAAACCTGGCTGGATAGCTTCTACAAACAAGAATCAGGCCGCTATATCTCTCTCCTGCTGGAGAAGAAAGGCTACAAACCCTTCAGATATCAGATCGATGCCGTCACGCAAGCACTGTCCATCATCGAAGATAATGGGGGAGTCATTCTGGCAGACGTGGTGGGCTTGGGCAAGTCCATAATAGCTTCTTTGATTGCTCGTAAGCTGGAGAAGAGGGGAATCGTTATCTGCCCCCCGGGACTTATCGGAGACGATAACGCCAATTCGGGATGGAAAAAATACAAAGAAGACTTCGAGCTGTATGATTGGGAAGTCCGCTCCGGAGGCGATCTGGATGGGATTATTGAGTTTATTGGCAATACCGATGGCATTGAAGTGATCATCGTGGATGAGGCACATCGCTATCGCAATAGCTCAACGGAAACCTATGAAAAACTAAAAACCATTTGCCGGGGAAGGAGTGTGATTCTTCTCACAGCAACCCCGTTTAATAACTCTCCTGCAGATATCCTCTCTTTGCTGAGCCTGTTCATTGTCCCCAAGAAATCCAACATCACGCTAAGTAACAACCTGGTTGATCTCTTCAGGTTCTATAATAGCTTATTCAAAGACCTCGCCTATATTCGTAAGAACTGGCAATCCAAAGACCCGACCAAAAAAGAGGAAGCCAGAAAGAAGTACCAAGCATTGTTTGGAGAAAAAGAGATCAATATCACCAAGGTAATCGCAAGGGCTGCCATGCTCTCCAAACAGATTAGAGAAGTGATAGAACCAGTCACGATCAGAAGAAATCGGCTAGATCTGATCAATGACCCCGATTACCGGGATGAGGTAAAAAAACTCTCCAAAATTGATAACCCCCAAGAGTGGTATTATCGGCTTACTCCAGAGCAATCAGCTTTTTATGACCAAGTTATTGAGCTCTATTTTACGGACAATCCAGAGAGTGCAGAGAGGTTTAAGGGTCCCATTTACAAGCCTTATCGTTATGAGGGTGATGAGACCGGTGAGGCAAAACTAAGCCGGCAAGAGCAGATAGACCGTTTGAACCAGGATAACTTGTATGATATCCTGCGCAGGCAGATGGTCAAGCGCTTTGAGAGCTCCTTCGGTGCCTTCCGGCAGAGCATCGTCAATATCAGGGATTCTTATGAGACAATCAAAGAGTTTATCAAGAGCTCAAACGGCAGATATGTGTTGAATCGCAAGCTGATAAACAAAGTGGATGGTGACGATCCAGACATGATTGATGAATTGCTTCGCGAGTTTGCTGAAAAGAATAAAGACAAGGAAAGCAAAAAAAACCGGATTTACGAGGTGAACAAATTTGCCTTCAAAGATCAGTTTTATGAAGATATCCAGTCCGATATCTGTCTCTTTAATAAGATGATTGCAGAGATTGATACCCTGGCTCTGGTGGAGAACGATCCCAAGCGTTTCGCCTTGCTGCAGAATGTAGAAACATCCCTGCTTGCCACTCCTAATAAAGGTGAACCTACTCCCAAACTCGTGATTTTCTCTGAATATGCCGATACGGTTAAATACCTGGAACCTGCTTTGAAAGATCATTTCCCAGGTCGGGTTCTGGTTATTACCGGAAGCATCGGCAAACAGCATCTTGATGAGATCAATACTAATTTCGACGCAGCCTATCCCAAAGCTAAGCAGAGAGATAACTATGATGTGCTTCTGGCTACCGATAAGCTCTCCGAAGGCTTTAATCTGAACCGGGCAGCGATGGTAATCAATTATGACATCCCTTGGAACCCTGTGCGGGTTATTCAGCGGGTTGGGCGTATAAACAGGATTAGCAAAAAGGTGTTTGATACCCTCCACATCACCAATTTCTTCCCTACTGAGCAAGGCGCAGATATTGTTAAGAGCAGGGAGATCGCCTCGCACAAGATGTTTATGATCCACCAAACCTTGGGAGAAGATGCCCGTATTTTCGATGCGGAAGAAGAGCCAAGCCCTGCCAAGCTCTTTGCCAAAGTGCAGACAAATCCCTATGATCTGGAAAAAGAGAGCCTCTACACCAGACTTAAGAAACTGATGCGGCAATGGGAAGAAGATTTCCCCGACAGGGTGAAAGCTCTGGAAGAGATGCCCATTCGAATCAAAACCGCCAAAGCCTTCAGCTCGGATTCGCTGGTCTTGTTCATCCGCAAGGGTAAACTTTTCAGCGTTAGCCAGGACTTCATGGATGAAAACAAGCAACTAATACCCCTACCCATCGAGGAAGCACTGCTTAGGATAGAATGCAGTCCGGATACAACGCAATTGCCTCTCAGTAAGAGTTTTTGGGAGGATTATGCCATGCTGAAAGAAGAAGCGGAAAAGTTCAGCTTCAAACAATCCCAACAGAGCAATTCGGTGAAGGCATTCAACTTCCTTTCTTACTTATTGGAGCAGGAAATAAGCGAACTTGTCCCTTGGCGATCATTCCTGATCATGCTCCGTGATGACATAGAAAACTATGGCACCTTGCCGGAATACACTCTTAAAAGCATCTGCGATTGGGAAAACGGAGGTAAGCCGGATTATCAGGTCATCGCTAAAGAATTGGGAAAACTAAGCAAAACCCTGGGCAAGAACTACCTGAAAAAGGTAAAAGATAGCCTAAAAGCCTATGAACAACAGGTGATTGTGGCAATAGAGAATCAGTTATGGAACTAAACGCAAATATCGTAGTCCCTGCCAATTTCTCCGCAGAGAATTGGATTTCTTACTTTGATACTTCATCCGATGTATATCTCGAAAAGCATGGAAAAGTGCCTAAGTATTGTGATAGCGATTTCCCACAAGTTTCAACTCTCGGCAAGTTAGCATTTGATGATGGCACAGCCTGCGACATATTTATGATCCAGGTAAGTCGATCACTAACTGAGCGGGCTTCCAGAAGAAAGCAGTTCGATAAAGCGACAGACATAATCAAACAGGAGAATACTCAGGCTGGACTCTTTATATTTTGCGATGAATTCCATTCCTTCCGCCTAAGCTTGGTTTATCCGGTCTATAAAGGCACCAAACGAGCTTTTAGCAATTACCGAAGGCATTCATTCTATGTGAGTGGAAACCTGCCCAATAAGACCTATTTGCTGCAGTTAAACAAGCATAAACTAAACAGTATGGGTGATCTGAAAGATATCTTTTCTGTGGACAAGGTATCAGCTCTATTCTATGAAGAGTTTGAAAAGGAATATAACCTTCTCCAAACTGGCATCAAGCATCGCTATGATCAGGATGTAGATCAGGATTTACTTGGCAATTTTGCCTTGCTCTTTGTGATCAGAATCATCTTTTTAGGCTTTGTTCAAAAGAAGGGCTGGCTGGGTGAAAATGCGAATTTTATCAGGGATTATCTTGGCACTTACAACCCCTCGATACATCAACAAGGCATCTATCAGGATCTGCTATGTCCGCTCTTTTTCACCGCTTTAAACTCAGCTCCATCCAGCAAAAACAAATACGGCTTTCCCCATATTCTGGAGCCATTCAAAACTCATCTTGTCACAGCCCCATACCTCAATGGTGGGCTTTTTCGCCCTCACGAAGATTACGATACAGAAGCTCTGTTCATCACGGACGAAGCCATAGTTAACTTTGTAACCTTCCTGTTTAGCTTCAATTTCACTCTTGAAGAAAACACCCTTTATGATGAAGAACTGGAGCTCAATCCAGAATTCCTGGGCATCATTTTTGAAAAGCTTATTAACAAAGCTCATGGTGCCATCTATACACCTCGCCTGGAAGTGGACTTCATGTGCCGCCTCTCTCTGGTAAAATACTTACAGCAAAACTGCCTGTCTTCCATCAGCCTGGAAAATCTATATAAGCTATTCTTCCCCGAATATGGTGCTGAAAACGAACAAACTGCGGGAGATTTTACAGAAGATCAGTCAAAAGACTTGCTGGATAAGCTGGAAACGGTAACGGTTTGCGATCCTGCCATTGGATCCGGTGCCTTTGCCGTAGGGATGCTGAATGTGATTGATGAGATCGAGTGTTCTATCTACGAGCACTTCCTGCAGGATAAGCCCGTCAGCAGCCCCTATGAGCGCAAGAAACGCATCATCTTTCAGTCTCTCTATGGCGTGGAAGCGAAGCAATGGGCGGTTTGGATTACACAACTAAGGTTGTGGATCACCCTGCTCATAGAAGCTGATGACAGTTTCAAACGCAGTGAAGAGCCCCTCTTGCCCTCCTTTGATTTCAAGATCAGGCAAGGCGATTCTTTGATCCAGATGATAGGAAGCGAGTTGTTTCCAGTAACTGGAGAAGGCATCATCTCAGCAGATATCAAACGTAAGATTAGCGATCTTGTGAAGTTAAAGACCGAATACTATTTCAATAAGAGCCCTATGCAACTGCACGAGATTGAGCAAAAACACAAAGCTCTTTACACCAGTATCCTGGATAAGAGAAAGAAGGATATGGTTCTAAAGCTATCCAGGATGAAGGGTGATTCAATAAAAGAAGTGCAGGCAAGCCTTTTTGAAACAGAAATTCAAACTGAGATTGATTTTGCCTCCAAGCAACATAAGCGACAGATTGAGGAGCTGGAGTTTCAAATTCATAAAGTTGAGCATGAAATCAGTCAGGCAAATACGAAGAATCTACCCTTTATCTGGAGGATTGACTTCCCAGAGATCTTCATCGAAAAGGGCGGGTTTGACATTGTTATCGGTAATCCACCCTATGTAGCTCAAGAAGAGATAGAAGATCCCCTTGGCAAGATTAAAGACAATAAGAAATACAAAGAATTGCTGAGGCAGATGGTAAACCAAGACTTTCCCCAAGATATCCCCCAGAGTGTCATAAATGGCAAAAGTGATCTTTATACATTCTTCTATATCAGGGGATTGAGGCTGCTTAATAAAAAAGGCCTCCTAACCTACATTTGCTCCAATTCCTGGCTGGATGTAGAATTTGGTGCCTGGCTGCAGAAGTTCCTGCTGGAGAGATGCCAGACTCACTTCATCATCGATAACCTTGCCAAGCGAGTTTTTAAAAATGCTGGTATTAATACGATCATTTCCATGATCGGAGCTTGGCAAAGAACGGTTCGGGCTGATGATTTGATCCGCTTTGCTGCCTTCAAGCTGCCCTTTGAAAACTCTCTCTATACCGAGAATCTGCTTGCCATAGAAGGAACAGATAAACGAATAGAATATGACGATCTGAGAGTAAACGTTGTTGCCAGAGATACTCTGAGTAAGGAAGGATGGGAAAATAGTAGTGCTAAGAAATATAAGGGCTCTAAATGGGGTGGAATATACCTAAAGGCCCCCAATATCTATTTCACCATCATGGAGAAAGCAAAGGATCAACTTGTGAAGCTCGGTGATATTGCGGATGTCAAATTTGGCATAAAAACAGGAGCAAATGAGTTCTTTTATGCGCATGCGAGTAATCCCATCATAGATCACCTTGGTCGATCATCTTGGATTACAGTTGTTCGCAAACCAGCAGAAATTCGCGGCATATTTCTTAATGAATCATGCCTGGAGCATAGACTGTTAGTTGTGAACCCCAAAGAGCTCACTGACAATTTAGCATTGAAGGTGTATATTGAAGATGGAGAAATGGAGCAGTACCATAAACGTCCGACTGTTATTGGGAGACAACCTTGGTATTCACTCCCTTCTTTAGATATTGCCGATTTCATACAGGGACAGATAATTAATGAGCGTTTCATTTTTTGTTTAAACCAGAAGTATCCAGCAGACTGTGTCCTCAATCAAGTAACCCTTAACAAGGAATTCAAAGAGTATGAGATGGAAACACTCATAGCTCTTAATTGCACTATGACTGCTTTTTTCACTGAACTAAATGGGAGAACGGCACTTGGTGAGGGTGCTCTAAAAAATCAGGTTTTCGAAGTGAGGAATCTTTATGTTATTGATCCTAAGCTACTTCGCTCAGATAATCTTGAGCAAGTTATTAATCCATTTAGATTTAGAGAGGTTTACAGTATATTTCGAGAGCTCCAGGTTGATCCTAAGGCTGGTTCCTTTATGAATGCAAATCCCTTACCTGATAGAAAAGCCCTGGATGAAGTAGTCTTTCGAGCTCTTGGATTGACTGATCAAGAGGTTAGAGCACTTTATGCAGGATTATTGGAGCTCACAGCCAACAGACTTAGAAAGGCAAGAACATTCAAGAATTAGGAGGGAAAGTACGGATTATGGCAACTCACAACGTGATATCATATCCTGGTAAGCCCTTTTTTGCATACAAATATGAAGACCAGACTATGGTTAAGCATGAGGTCTTTAAATCCTACTTCGATAAATGGGTCAAAATTGTGGGGCACAATAACAGGCTGAATTTCATAGACTGTTTTGGTGGTTGCGGGATATATGATCGGAATGGTAACTTATATCCTGGTAGCCCAATAATAGCTTCGCAGATTATTGAAAACAATGCCAACTCCCTTAACAGAGACTGTTGTGTGACAATACTTGATATTGATAAGAATTGCACCGACAACATTCCTCATGCTTTCAAACTATTTAATTGCAATTGCATTTATGAGTTAATCAACGCTGATTTCGAAGCATATATCAATACCGAGCTTGCCGAATTAAAAGCTGAAGGAAAAACACTTTGCCCTACTTTCTTTTTAGTTGATCCTTATGGGTATAAAATCAAGATAGAGACCATAAAACGCCTTATGGAGGTTAATAACAGCGAAGTATATTTCAATTTCATGTTTAATGCCATTAATAGAGGTATTGGATCAGGTAAAGTTGACAATACATTGGACGAGCTTTTTGGCTGCTCTGAGTGGAGGGATTGCCAGCAATATCACGGAAGAGATCGAGAAGCTTGCATTATAGACTTGATAAGGAATCAGTTTAAAAACTTCTCGAGATACGTTCTTCCTTACAGGATTTGTTTTCCCCAAATAGATCGGACATACTTCTACATGATTCATTTAACTAACCATATTCGGGGATGTGAAATTATGAAGGCTTGTTTTGCCGAGTTGAATCATGGTAAGATAGAGTATCTTGGTAAAAACCAGAACCAGAGTTTCATTTTTGATCTGATTGAAAATCCTGTTCAAGAGATCAGTTCGTATATCTGTAATAACTTCACAAAGTCACGGCTATCTTTCGATGAGTTACTTGATAGAATGATAGATACAACACCTTATCTTGGAAAAGACATTTCATCTGCGGTTTTGAACCTCTTTAACACAAAATTGGCGAACATAGTGCGGGTTACGTCGAAAAGACCAACGAGTAAACCAACAAAAAAAGACATTATTGAGATCTACTAACCCATGATAAGAAAAACGCTGCTTTACAAAACCGGTGTAGAGTACGGAGACTACACTATCAATCATGTGTTAGGATGCTCACATGGTTGCATTTATCCATGTTATGCATTCATGATGGCTCGCAGATTTGGCAGGATAAAAGACTATCATGATTGGCTGGAACCCAAGCTCGTTGAAAACTCTATTGATTTGTTAAAGAAAGAGATCCCAAAGAAACAGAAGAGCATTAAGTCGGTGCATCTTTGCTTTACCACTGACCCATTTATGTATGGACATCCTGAAGTAACTGAATTGAGCCTTGAGATAATCAAGCTACTGGATCATTATGGTATAAAATGCACAGCACTTACTAAAGGAGTTCTCCCTCACGAGCTTTCTAAGTTTGATAGAAAGCATGAATGGGGCATTTCTTTGGTTTCTTTCGATGAAGGCTTTAGAAAGCAGTATGAGCCATTTTCTGCAGATTATCCCACCCGCTTGGCAAGCATGAAGAGCTTACACGACATGGGTTGTAAAACTTGGGTGAGTATTGAGCCTTATCCTACGCCCAATATTGTTGAGCAAGACCTGGGATCATTACTTAGTCAAGTTTCCTTTACTGATAGGATTATCTTTGGGAGATTGCATTATAACAAACTGGTGGCATCCTACAAGGGCTATCAAGCATTCTATAATGATGCGGTAGATATCGTTATAGATTTCTGTCGGATGGAAAGAATAGACTACCACATAAAAGCACGGACAATCTAAAATATATATAACAATAAATCAGGCATATAAAGGCGTAATAATGAAGACAAGAGACAAAGAAGAAACAGCATCAAATGCACTATTTATTAGACTAGGTAAAGGAAGTTCTTTTTTTGAAAAGTGCAGAAACAAGGGTCAAGTTATGCTCGATTATCGAGAGGTGGATCATCAATTATGTGTAAGTGGAAATTGGGAAGCTGTCCGAGATCACTACATCAATGAAATAGAAACAACAAAGACGACATCCTCCAATCACATAAAACAACTTCAATACTTCTATAGTGCTAATGCTGAGACAATATGGATTACTTTTCATGATAACAAAATGTGGTGGTGCAAAGCCAAAGTAGGCATTAAGCAAACACAGGAAAACTTGAAGATCAAATCATGCGATACTAGTTGGAGTGATTGCGATATAAATGGAAACATCCTGTTTATGAGTAATATAAACGGTCGAATAACTGCTAAAAGAGGATTTCTTGGAACAATTTGTGAGTACGATAAGGATGATACAGACTACATTATTCGTAAAATCAATGGAAAGAGGACAAAGGTCAACAACAATGCAAATGATTGTTTCCAGAAACTTGAGACGGCTCTAATACCGCTGATTCAATCCCTAACCTGGAGTGATTTTGAGCTACTTATTGATCTTGTTTTAAGACATGTAGGATGGGAAAGAGTTTCGAAGGTTGGAGGAACACAGAAGATCTTAGATATTGACTTAGTAGACCCATTAACTGGAGATAGGGCATGGGTTCAAGTTAAATCTAAGGCGACCAAAAAGAGCTTTGAAGAGTATAAAAATGAATTGCCTGACAATGGAAAGCTTTTCTTTTTCGCACATAGTCCTGCCAAGGATCTGATCAGATACAAAAAGGAAACTCCTAATACAAATGCGAACTTGCTGTTTGCGGAAGAAATTGCTAAACTGGCGATGTCAGCGGGGTTGGCTAATTGGATAATCACCCGGACTCAGTAATGAAGTATATGAATTGGGGAGGTTTATATGAGTAGTGTGTTTATTCCATCCAAGTGCACTAAACCACTGAGGGTATTGGGCATCGACCTAGGTACTACAAACTCAGTTATGACCGAGATCAAGTGGCATCCTGGATCGAATCCGGAAACAAAGGTTATCCAGATCGAGCAGGATACTCCCTTGGGGGCTTATACCGATATCCTTTTCCCCTCGGTAGTCGCTATTCAAGCTGGCAAAGTTTGGGTTGGGGAAGGTGCCAATCGGATGAAGAGGAACCCCCAGGAATACAAACTTATCCAAGGTAAGAATCTATTCTCCGAAACCAAACTCGATATGGGCATTGGCAAGACATATGCTAATGCTCCGGAAGGCTTTAGATCTGCCTCAGAGATTGCTGGTCACATTATCAATTCAATGATCCAGCATGCTAAAAGTACAGATGCCAGTCCCATAGACTACGTGGTCGTAACTGTTCCAGCATCATTTCAAATAGCTCAACGCAGGGACACACTACTTGCTGCTGAATTGGGAGGTGTGAAGATATCTGGAGGGAATCTCCTGGATGAACCCATAGCTGCCTTGATAGATTATCTCCACAGTATCAGTTCTGCTGAGGAACTGCCTCAGTTTGATACAGAGACCAATATCCTGGTCTTCGATTTTGGCGGAGGAACTTGTGATGTGGCGATAATGAACATCGCTGCAGACAAGGCTAACAAGAGCTTCAGACGATCCTCCAAGGCTGTTTCCCGCTATCACAAATTGGGTGGAGCCGATATCGATGCAGCTATTGTGTACGAAGTTCTAATACCCAAGCTGTGCAGTGAAAATGGTTTTGCCGATAGTGAACTGGGCTATGCAGATAAGAAGAATATCCTGGAGCCTAATCTGATCGGCATAGCTGAAAACCTCAAGATTATGATGGCAAATACAATCCGCATGCAGAGAGCTATGAGTGAGTATGCTGCCCCCTCCAACGATGTTACTGTATCCTTGCCACAAGCACTCAAGATTGACGTGCAGGGACAGTGGCTATCTATGACCAAACCCAGCCTAAGCCTGGAGGAATTCAACAATGTGCTGCAACCCTTCCTGGATGAGGATTTGACCTTTATAACCGAAACTGATTATCGAAGTTTCACCAGTATCTTTTCTCCGATTGACGATACATTAAACCATGCAGCTCTGGAAAAAGAGGATATTGATTTCGTCTTATTGGTTGGAGGCAGTTGTATGATTCCTCAAGTGGAGGACAGGATTAGGGAATGCTTTCCCCAAGCTAAAGTTCACTTAGTAGATACTGAAGAGCGCATCCAGACCTGTGTTTCCCGAGGGGCAGCATTTAACGCCCTATATCGTGCCGTTACGGGCACCAATTGGTTTGAACCGGTATGTCATCAGCAAATCTCCATTAACACCAAAAAAGGCTTGATTCCGCTAATCCTGGCCGGGCAGAAGCTTCCCTTTCCGGGTGAGGATATCTGGGCAGAAAACAAAGCCTTGAAAGTGCCCAAATCTGTGATTTCAAACGGTGAGGATCTCAGGATAGAGATAGTAGCAGGAAGTGGAGATGAAGCCAAGCTTCTCTATGCCAGTACATGGAAACTGATGCCTATCATCAACAAGGGTGAACTTATCATTCTATCTTATAACATGAGCGCAGATCAGGTCCTGGATATTAATCTCTCCCTGGATAGTCAACCTGAGGCAGAGTTCTCAGTCACGATTGAGAATCCAATCACTCACATCGTGAATGTCAATGAGCTGCAGCGCAAGATAATGGAAATCGAGGAATGGATCAGGCTTAATCGTCAGAGTCCAAGTAGTATGGTTAAGATCAAAGAACTCGCTCATCTCTATGCTGAGCAAGGCAAGAATGAGAAAGCTATCGAATTCTACAAAAGAGTGCTTAAGAGCAACACCAAGCCTGATGTGTATGTGTTAAACCAACTGGGCATTTGGTATGGTAAAATCAAAGACTATAAGAATCAAGAAAAGTTCTATCTCGAAGCAGCGAAACACGGTGATTGGAAAGGTCCTTTGTTCAATTTGGCTTTGTCGCTAAATCAAAGGAAAAAGCACGAGCAGGCTGTACCCTACTTGTTAGAGGCGATTGAAGAAGAAGAAGACCCAGCCTATTATGTCCTAATGCACGATATATACAAGGAAATGGATGATCAAGAAAAGGCTAACAAGTACTCTGATCTGGCATTCTCCCGATTCAAGGAGTCTACCCTTGAAGAGCTCAGTGACTTTCAGCTATCCTGGTACCAAAGCCTTGCAGAGAGCAGAAAGGAAACCGATCTTCTGAAAGAGATCAAAGCTCATCGCAAGAAAGGAAGCTCAAAAACAGACAAATTGACTTCAGAGCTACCGGATACCGCCGGAGATTTAATAACTGGGGTTTGATAAGGGGCAAGAGTTTATGAATTGGTTTATCCCATTTAATCAGTTAACAGCAGAACAGCAGAAGATTGTCAGCCTTGGTACCGAAGTAAACAGGGTACTATTTGGTGGACCTGGATCAGGTAAAACGATCATCCTGCTGCACCGAGCTTACTATCTGCATAAAGCAAAACATATCCCCGCAGATAGAATCCATATCTTTGTTTATAACAATACCTTGCTGTCTTTCATTCAATCAGGATTATTGGCTTTGGGGCTTGATCCGTCAATGGCCTCCACACTCGACAGTTGGTGCTACCACTACTATCAAAGCAATATTGGCAAGAAGATACCACGGGTACAGGATACTTCCAGTCCGGATTTTGGGGAAATCAGAAAGCAAACCTATGACAAGATAGTTTCTACAAACTCCTCCCCAAAGTATGATGCTTTGATGGTGGATGAAGGGCAGGACTTGGACGAGGTCTGCTACAAGATATTCTTGAAGATTTCAAAGCATACTACTGTAGCATGTGACTTTAAACAGCAGATTTACGAGATAGATGAGAGCCAGGAAAACCTTCTATCTCTGCTGAATGCCAAGAACAGTTACAGTACCTTAAATCGTCTTGTAAGATGTACTCCAGGAGTTGCCAATACTGCTGAAGCCTTCATTATTAATGACAAACTGAAGCAAGAATTCCGTAAGCAAGTCGATCTGATTGAAAGGCGAGACCAGATGCCAGTGCTTCAAATCGCCCCCTATAGTTCCATTGAAAGCAGTGAACTCATGAAACAGATCAAGATGAGAGTAAACAATGGTGATTCTGTTGGGATAGTGTTTCCCACCAATAAGACGCTCTTTGGCTTCGTTAAAGCTGCACTTAAGGAAGGGATTGAGATTGAAACTCCAACTGAAACGAAGTTCTCGAAAGCACACGATTTCAATAACCTGTCACCCAAAGCCTTCACTATCTTCGGTATCAAGGGGCTTACCTTTGATGTAGTACTGATACCCTTCCTCCAGCACCGGTTCTACGCTCAGATGAAACCCGATCGGCTCTTAAAATCCCTATTCGTCGCAGTTACCAGAGCTGTTCATTGGGTATATTTCTCTTCTGGCAAAGAGGCTTTTCCCAATAGAGAATTGTTTGATCACCTGAATGATATTGGATTGCTGAGCGTCATCATTATCCCTTCAGATCAAACTGATATATTCGAAGCACTTGGCGATAACAAGCCCAAAGAATCTGATTTCTTAACTGATGAAGAAGATAGCAGCGATGAGTTTTCTGACCTTTTATAAGAGTAGAAAGGCATCTCTGAGATAGGACATATCATAGATTATAAACGTTTTATATTTTTACAGGAGATTACATGGAATATAAGTTGTTTGACCAGTTCGTACAAACATTTCTTGTCGAAAGAAGAGATTTCCTTTCCAACAATGGAGAGACTGTGTTAACCTCTCGAGCTCTTGATGAGTGTATAGATAGGTTTATTGTAAATTATATCGCAGGCTCTGATCAAAATTTCGGCGAAAAACTAAGTAAACAGTTTCAAGGCGCTAGCCGAGAGGCTAAGATAGTTTTTGCGCATGCGAGTTGGCTATATGTGCATAGTTCTATGGCTATGACCGGACAAGGCAAGAAAAGAGCAGTCATGATTAGTATAAATGACTTGCTGGATTATCAGCCAAGAGACGATATTTTTCTTGATAAGGGTGGTATCGCCGACCCTGGAACCGCTTATAATACGGCAAAACCAGCCAATCTAAGGTTCATAGTCCTATTGTTCAAATGGATACTGGGTAGCAATATCACGCCTAGCAAAGAATCAGTTACTAGGGCCATTACTGCAGCTTGTCTCTATGGTGTATATGGTCAAGAAAAGGACTTGATTGACGCTTTTGGTCACGATCAAGCCCAGCAGATTAAAAAAGACTACGAGCATATGACGCTAAGCAGGGGGGATCAACCTCGTCTGGGGATTTATAACTTCCTCCTCAATTTATGTGAACCTGACTATTATGAGCGAATTGTGTCTTTCAGAGACAAGGAGCTAATTGCCGAAAAGTTGTATCAGCCCGAATATGGAAGTAAGCAGGGATTGAATACTGACGATCAAATTTATATGATCAAGCAGCATCTAAAGGAAAAATATCCTGATATTGATCCTAAATATCTGCTCCATGATGAAAGAGTCAAATCGTTGTGGCAATCAAAGAAACAATCTCCAGAGAACTATTGGGTGTTTCAGTGCAATCCCAGTTTCTACGACATTACAGGAGCGTTGAAAACAGGACGGCCAATCAAATGGAGAGTGGTCGCTCACAGAGACAGGATCAAGCGGGGGGATAAGGTCATACTGTGGGTCAGTGGACCTGAAGCCGGATGTTACGCGCTGGCAGACATAACCTCTGATGTTGAGTCAACTACAAGCGATTATTGGGAACAGGGGTTCAGGAAGGATCAATCCGATGAGCAACCGGAGCTTATGGTCGAAATCACTATCACGCATAACCTTGCTGATAGACCTATCCTCAAGCCCCAGATATCGGGGATAAAAGATCTTGAAGGCCTGAAAGCCGGTAATCAAGGCACGAACTTCAGTGCTACCGAAAGACAATACAAAGCACTTGAAAAACTAGCCCAAGAATCAACAACTGGCAAAAAGTTAAAACGCTACTGGATATATACTCCAGGCAACAATGGCGACAAGTGGGATGAGTTCTATAATCAGGGCATAATAGCTATTGGCTGGGACGAATTGGGAGATCTGAGCCAGTTTACGACCAAAGAAGAGGTCGAAGCCGAGTTAAGAAAAATAAGCGGACAAAACGAGATTAAGAAAACCAATGATGCTTTGGCCAACTGGCAGTTCAAACACGAGATCAACATAGGTGATATCATAATCGTCAAGAAAGGGCAAACCGTGCTACTTGGATATGGAGAGGTGACCTCCGGTTTTATGTATTTATCTGACCGGATAGAATACCGAAAATCCCGGGATGTCAAGTGGCTGAAGAAAGGCGAGTGGGAAATGAAACCGCCCCACATTTTGATAACGAAAACACTCACGGATATCACCAACTATCCCACCAGCCATCCAAATTACACTTCTTATCAAGATCTTGCCCTGGCTGTGATGAACGGTGAGGATATTGATCCTCCTCCACCAAACTCCGTGCATAATACTGACCACCCCCTTAACCTTATCCTCTTTGGCCCCCCCGGAACAGGAAAGACATATAATTCCATCAATCTGGCTGTCGAGATATCTGATCAAGTGTTCTGGGGTACAATCACAGATAAATATACCCAGAGAATAGAGATAACCAAAAGATATAGGGAACTCGTGAAAGAGGATAGAATAGTCTTCACAACTTTCCATCAAAGCATGAGCTACGAGGATTTCATTGAAGGGATAAAACCAATAACGAATGAAGATCAAGAAAATAGCTTATCTTATGAAGTTGTGCCAGGTATCTTTAAAAGTATGTGCGACAGGGCAGCTTTATCGGATGATAATAACTTTGAACAATCCTATGCAAAACTGATAACAGAATTGGCAAGTTCCGAAGTTGGTTTCATGAAGATAAAGACACCATCTGGAAAGGAGTTTGGAATCTCGTTGAACAGCAACAATAATCTTAACCTACACCTTGGAACAGAGTTTAAACAGAACGCTTGTTTGACCAAGGAGATCATGATAGCTCATATCTTAGGCAAAGATATTCCACTGTATTTCAAGGGATATTATCAGGGAGTGATAGCTCTCATGAGAGCCAACTATGGTTTGAAAACCAATGGAATCCTAACAAAAAACTACGTTATGATTATCGACGAGATCAACCGTGGCAATGTCTCACAGATCTTCGGTGAGTTAATCACACTGATCGAGCCTGATAAACGAACCGGAAATCCAGAGGCGATAGAGATCACCCTTCCCTACAGTAAAGAAAGTTTCTCAGTCCCCTCCAATCTCTTTATTATTGGTACCATGAATACTGCTGATCGCAGCGTTGAAGCGCTTGATACAGCTCTCAGACGTAGATTCAGCTTTAGAGAAATGTCGCCTGATTGTGATCTATTGGCAGATTACGATTTCAAAGGCATAAGCCTTCAAGTTCTTTTAGAAAAGATTAACCACAGAATAGAGGGCTTGTTGGATAAGGATCATACAATAGGGCATAGTTACTTTCTTCGCGTTGCCAGACAAGAAACCAGTCTTAAAAAGGTCTTTTTCAATGAAATCATCCCGCTACTGCAGGAATACTTCTACGGTAATTTGGGAAGAATCGAACTGGTGCTTGGTTCTGGATTCATTGAACCTTTAACTTACAAGTCATCGGATTTTGCACCAGCCTCTCAGGATAATGACGGTGGGGTTGATAGTATCCGCTACAAGTTGGTTGCGGAAGAAATGATGAAGGATGAAGATGATTTCGCAAATGCTCTGCGTATTTTATTGAATGAGAAATGAAACATAACAAGATCAGCGTCTTTGAATACGACAAGTTAAAAGTTGGTTACAGCTATAACGAAGTGTCTTTTTCTAAGGAGATTCTGGAGGATTTGGAGCGTTTCCACTCTTCGAGTAAGGTTCGCTACTTCAACCTGATCCATAATGGAGTTGAATTCTGTGAATATGTTGGCGTTCTTCAGGTAGGCAGTATTCAGATTGAAGTGCTACCGAAGCTCGATAAAAACAATGATGATGTCAATACTTGGAGGGATCGATTAATCGGTATGCTCACTGAGGTTGGTATGTTTCGGGTATCGGCTCCCAGTACCGGGATGCTTACCATCAGGTCTAACTCAATTCTTGAACTCTATTTTGATATCTTCATTACAGAGGTTGAGTATCTGGTTCGGACTGGTCTTGTGAAGCAATACCGCAGGCAAACGCTCAACCATACTGCCTTGAAGGGTTCACTAGACTTTCCCGGTCACCTTTCAAGAAATTTTGTCCACAAGGAAAGATTCTATACTAAAACTAGTGTTTACGATCATGACCACATCTGGCATTCAATCCTCAGACAAGCCATTGATCTCATTAAGGTTCTTTCCCAGAACACCGATATTCACAATCGTATTGGTGCTCTCAATCTAAACTTCCCTGAGATAACTCCATTTCGAATATCAGAACAAACATTCAATAATCTCATCTATACTCGAAAGACCGAGTCCTATCGGGCAGCCATTGAGATAGCACGATTGCTTCTTCTTGGGTTTCATCCAGACTTAGCAGCAGGTAAAAATCATGTTTTGGCATTGATGTTCGATATGAATATGCTGTGGGAAAGCTTTATATATCACAGCCTCAGAAAGCAGTTTCTCAAACATTCTGATCCCTACACTGTCCGAGCTCAAACTTCAACTCCGTTTTGGAGAGCCAATAACTACTGGAATACCCTACGCCCGGACATTCTTATCGAAAGCACAGAAGATGAGCGTAGATTTGTTCTGGATACTAAATGGAAAGACGTCTCTAGCGCAGGACCTTCATCGTCAGATTTACAGCAGCTTTTTGCCTATTCACAGTTTTTCCAATCATCAAAGAATGCACTTCTTTACCCAGGCAGAACCAACAACATCAGACAAGGGCGATACGCAATAACTACTAACTGGTCAGATAGAATACTGTGCAGTGTCATCAATCTTGGATTAGAATCTAAGATTAACAATTGGCAGGAAGCCATCCATACAGCCATCACAAATTGGATGCATGATGAAGAGTCAGTGTGTTAAAATCAGTAAAGGCTGCCAAGTTGTTGTTCCCGCCCTTGGGGTAAATCTGCAAGTAAGCCAATAAGCTGAAATTGCATTTGCAGTTATCCTGTCACAATTTGCAATTTTCGGTGATCTAAATTGCAGAATTCCTGTCAAAAACCCCTCAATAGGGTCTTGTTAAGGATGTCCTACGATGCATAAGGATGCGACAGTTTGCAGATTTCACTGCACAATTTGCAGATTTCGTTGTCACGTTGCACTCTTTCGCCATTTTCA
>Ga0255341_1002339_pt1 | contig 23926 bp, 16 predicted proteins | sample wastewater_treat_8_FD_192418 | JGI IMG/M metagenome (GOLD analysis project Ga0255341, IMG submission 192418) | Wastewater microbial communities from Lulu Island WWTP, Vancouver, Canada - plant12 | ecosystem: Engineered > WWTP > Wastewater > Unclassified | place: Canada: Vancouver, British...
CCTCGTTGCGCAAGGGTATAGCAGGAGCTGGGAAAACAGGGCGGATGAACTGGCCTTTGACTATTCTTCCCGCGCAAATTATGACCCCGGCGCATTTGTGACCGTTCTGGAGCGGTTTCGGGCCATGGAAAAAGAAAAGGGGGAAGAGATAAAAATCACTCTTTTGTCCTCTCATCCCAAAACAGAGGACCGCATCGCTCATGTCAAATTACTTCTGGGTAAGGAAGCGAAGCATGAAACCGGGAATTAGCGTCTCTATCCGTAGCCGTGTCGTCATCCTTCCCGTGCTGGTGATTTTTTTCTGTCTTGCCGGCTGCATTTCCCCCCCTCCCATGATCCATGAACCGGTTAAGAGATATTTTGAAGTAGATACTCCTATGGCTACGGTATGGAAGTCTTCTATTCAAGCGCTGCTGGAAAAGGGAGTTATCATATCTATTATCGACAGAGAAAATAACCTTATGGTAGTCGAGGATATGCTTCATGGCGGTGCGTTTCAGCGCACTACCGCAGAAAAAGCCTATTTTTACAGTGGATTGGCGCGCGTGTCGCTTCTCTTTACCGACAAAGGGGATCAGGGGACAGGAATCCATATCAACTCAGTGCTTCAGGGATTTACCGGAAGATACAACCTGTATGTAACCTCTAATGGAACCCTTGAAAAAGATTATTTTCTCTTGATTCAGAACAATCTGCCCATCAAAAAAACCTACAAGTGGCTGGAGGATAGGGCAGGAGGTGCAGATGCAGAAAATAGGGAGGATATAAAAACAAACATGAAGGAAGAAACGGCGCCGCAAAGATAGGCAGTGACTATGTTGCGCCTTCGATGATAGAACCTCATCTCGCTCTACTCACCGGTCCGGCAAGCGATGACGGTTATTGAACTATTGCATTATATTCGAAGCCTTTGCCTGCTCGCTCCGCAAAACCCCAAACACTTATTTTTGATTGACACCCGGTGGGTATTTTTCTATACTGATCAGCGAAAAACGTAAATTCAAGCCGTTAATCACTTAACGGCTTTTTTTGTATTCCTGATGCGGTTGCATGACAATTTTAAACCTGTTTCGGTCAATGCGGCAGTGACCACTCCGTCCATAAAAGCATTGCTATGAAAACCGCCATACTTTTGGTCCTCAATATATCACTTGCGGGACTTTTTTTCTTAGTGCTTAGGAAGAAAAATGCGCTCGCCTATAATCACCGGGGAAGGTGGTGGCTTACCTGGTTGTCCATCGCGGTCATAACCCTGATGGATGAGCTGACATCAGTTTTTTATGCACCGGCGGAAGCCTACCGGTTTATCGGGGCCTCTGCCATTTTATTTATCGCTTTCACCTCTGTTTTCATCCATTACATGACCACCCGTTTGGTGGAAATCGCTGAAATTCTTGAACACCACGGCCTCATCGGGGGCGGAGTATACTCCTTCTCGTATCTGGTTCTGGGTCCGGTAGTTTCCTTTATAGCCGTCGCCTCCATCATGGTCGACTATATACTCACCGCCTGTATTTCAGCAGTGAGCGCTGTCGCCAATGCTACTTCATTTTTCCAATCTTCACCGGGGTTCAATTTTGGTCTGGTGCTGGCCATTATCTGGATTATCGCAGGCCTCAACATTCTGGGCATAAGGGAAAATGCCAGAGTCACCTTCATTATATTTGCTGCGGCTACCTTTGTTATTTTAAATCTGGTCAGCAGCGGCATATTCGCCCTCGACGGCGAATCGATGGCGCGGCTCAAGGGGGCGGCAGATAGCACGATTTCAGGTTTTAACAGCGGATCCTGGGCGGGACATTACCGAAAATTCATCTCAAGCATCGCGTTTTGTATTCTGGCATACTCGGGAGTCGAGTCGGTTCTGCAGACAGCCGGCCTGGTCCGCAACTGGCGTGAAGTCGGCAAGGCTTATATATTTCTTGCCTGCACGGTTGGATTGATTACCCCTCTGGTGGCGGCCCTTGCCCTGTCGGCGCCGATTGATTTCAAAAATCACGAAGGCGATCTCATTACCTTTTACGCGACCATGATCAACGGCATTCCATTCGGCATATCGGTTGCCGTGCTTGCCAGCTTGACGCTGATCATGGCGGTTAATACCGCCTTTGTCGCCTCAAGCGAATTGCTGGAGCGGGTGGCTGACCGCTATGGTTTTGACTGGCTGATTTCCATTAATCAGCGCAACTCACTGTATCGCATACATATCCTTAACGCTGCCTTTTTCTCGATCATTATCTGGATTACCGCGGGCAGACAGGAAACGCTGGCGGACATGTATGCGCTGGGCCTGGTGGCTAGCTTTTGCATCAACATGGGCTCACTTTTTATTTATCGCTACTTCAAGGGCACAAAGGAAATCATCCATTTTTCAACCAGCCGTCTGGGCACGCTTGTCTTTTGGATTATTTTGCTAAGCTGCTTTGTTTTTCTGGCGCTGCAAAAGCCCCGCGGCACGGTCATGTGGGCATCGGTAACCAGTGTGGTACTGCTGCTGGGTATGCTGGTGGCCCGGAAAAGGGCGCCGGAACGAAGGGAAAGGGAGAAGGCAGACAGTGAGATGGGCATGATTCTGTATCTGGCGGAATCGTCTGCCTCTGACGTCCATCTTTATTTCAGAAGAACGGAAGAGGAAACCCATCAAAGCAGGGACAACACGGTGTTTATCACGTTTTTTTCCCCGCGGGCGGGAATACCGCCCAAGACAGCTCCAAATCATTTCCGATTCCCCTTGGGGAGATTCGGCATTTATAACAGCATTGTCGCCATGCTCAGGGTGGTTGAATATGAACTGGCGGACCGCCAGGTATTTGTACACCTGGGCTGGCCCATGTCCTCCTGGCTGGACCGTTTGGCAATAGGGATCATGGTCTTTAATCTCATGCGCCTGCCGCGTTTTTTTCCGAAATTCCAGTTCCACATGAGCTATTTACACTCTCTCAGCATCCAGCGCAAGCCCGATCCCCCGGCGGGAATGAACACGTCTGCCCTATCACGCCCATAGGGAAAAATCCAGGTATGTGGAAAGTCGTCCGGCATAAGAAGCGCCTGATTATTGACAATGCTTGTGTTGCATTGCCCGAGCACAAGCCATACGGTTGGGTCGTGGTACAATTCAGGCATGATCATCAACCGCCGGTCAGGTTCCCGGGGTCATTTCCTGCCGCCAAATAATAGGTCCTTGATAATATTAAAATAGTTGAAGCGTCTTTTTCCGGCCGGCCATTTTATTTCATCTTTGCCGCAGATAGTGGCAATACTGAGCGTATCAATAGCAGGTTTTAACCTGTGCAGCGCTTCCTCCCGCAATGTGCAGTCGGCGATTTTTAAAATCTCGTCAATTCGTTCCATCATCTTCATCGCCGCGTGAATCCGCTCTTCTATTGTTCCGGCCTGCTCCGAATCGATTAATCCGCTCTCTTGCTTGACACGATTAAGCCGCAGGGCTGCTTCATAGGTTGTGGCAACTATTTCCTCCCGGCTCATCCACTCCGTTTCATACCCCAGGGTGTATTTCCAGCTTGGCTGCAACAGGGCCAGCCGATACTGCTCCAGTGTCCGATACAGGATTTTATAGCCGAGCTTCTCTGACTGTTCATACGCCAGACTGCCGGGATCAATAAATGGTGCGAGGGGGGAGATAAACGGGGTAATCCGGTTGCCGAATCGCTGCAGCAGGTGGCGGCAATAATCAACCGTGTCCAGCGCAATTTCAGGAGTTTGGTGGGGGAGGCCGATCATGAAAAAGAGATCAAATTTGCGGCACCCGCTGGCAAGCGCCGCACCGATGGTCGCTTCCATCTCCGCGTTGGAATACTGTTTTCCCGAATATTGCCTGACGGTTTCGAGATGCGATTCGGGAGAAAACTCAAAATTAAAATGGCTGATGGATCGCGCCACCGCGTCAAAAAAATCAGTATCGGCGGGCTTGAACAGTTCCAGCACGATCGGGTTGCTGATCTTGTAATGCCGCAACCGCTCCAGAATCTCATGCGCCATAGCATCGCCGCCCTGGCGCAGATCACCCACCACAAAAATGGGACCGTTGGTATAGCGGCTGATGGTATGAATATCACCTGCCAGCAGTTGTGGGGGCCTGAATGCAGGCCTTTCACGTTTGCAGTAGTCTTTAATGCCGGCGCGTCCGCCGCCGCAGAAAACACAGTTGTGCACGCAGCCTCTGCAGGTCATGATTGCGGTGATGGGATATTCCCACCAGTCACGAATTGAGGTAAACCCGTTGAAGTCTCCGGATAACAGGGCGCATTTAAAGAGGCTTAAATAGTTGTTGGAAAACCCTGCCAGATCGGCGGCAACGCAGGAGAGTTCGTTCTCTCGAACGGTGTCGCCCCGTTTCCAGGTAAGATTGGGAATACGGGAATAGTCGCCGCTCCCTTGTTTGATGGTGCGCAGCAGCTCGAAGAGGGGTCGTTCGGCTGAATCGCCCCGCAGGACAAAATCAACCTGCGGGTAGGCAATCAGCTCCCGGTGGAAATAACTAGCGCTGTAACCGCCCATGATCACCGGCCTGTCTGGATGAAGCCGCTTGCAGATGGCCGCAACCTCCAGGCTTCCCTGGGCATGGGGAAGCCAGTGCAAATCAATGCCGAAAGCGGTGCAGTTTAATTTTTGTATCAGCTGTTCGACATCGATATTTTTCTGTGTCAGCATTAAATATGCGAGATTGATAATTCTGACGCGCATGCCCCGCTGATGAAGGTATTCCAGCAGCGATGAGAACCCGATGGGATACATTTCAAAGATGGGTGATGAAGGAATGACGTCGCTGATTGGGCCATACAAAATCGCTTTCTTGCGAAAATCATAGACACTCGGCGCATGCAGCAGAACAAGATCTGATCGAAATAATTCCATGTGGCTGTTTCCTGCTATGGTTGAACCTGGCCTCTCGCTGAGGTTGTGGAGGGTAGATTATTATCCGGCAGGCCGTTTGTTTGTCAATTAAAATTAATAAGTATCCACGGCAGCCCATCAATCTGAAGATTATGGCATAAGATGAAATATTGTCTTGACAAAATCATCTCCGTGCAGTAGCATGAAAATCTGTAACTCTTTGTAATATCGTGTATATTTATAAAAATTGCTGATGGCAATGCGTGATTTTTTTGCCTTCATACCCATGGTCGACAGTGAACCTTTATGGGTACCTCTAAAAATTCACTGTTCGACCACTTTCTGTTATTCCCGCGCAAGCGGAAATCCATAATAATTAGAGGCACCATTATGAATATGAAAGGACATTGCATGAGCATAATGAGCGGTAGAATGGTGTTCCTGCCCCTGATGATCGCCTGCCTTTTTTTGAGGTGCGGCGGCGCACAACAAATCGAAGATCAAAACCTTCCCTATGAATCTAAAACCTTCAACAAGGAATATGATGAGGTATGGGACGCGCTGGAACACATCATGATTGATGAAATGAGGTTGCCGATTACCATAAAAGATAAGCAGCGTGGAATCATCCAGAGTGACTGGGTTTCGATAATCCGGCTCCGGGGATCAATGCGTTGGTGTGTGAAGGCTTTGTTAAATAAAGGGGCGAATGGAACGACGGTCAGAATATCACATGTAGCAGAGGTGCCTGCGGAAGTCATGGGAGACATGAAGAGCAAGAAAGGAGATATTAAAACCGGCTGGCAGAACTCAAATGAAAATATCAAAGAGGCAAATGCGATAATGTCGCTGCTATCAAGCGCTCTGGAATGACTCGTCTTTTTTTCAATGTGTTCTATATCATATCATGCCCATAGCGCTCCGGTTGCTGCCGGTTTAATAACCATCCGTAAATTCTCGCGGAGAAAGTCTCGTGTCCGGAGAGGTGGTGAATATACTTAAAAGCGGATCCCGGGAGGTTGGCGTTAGCCTCAATCAGCACATGCTGAAAATGCTTTTGGTTTATTTCAATGAACTAAAAGAATGGAATCAGAAGTTCAATCTTACATCTCTTCGCGACGACAGGGAAATAATCCTTGACCACTTCGTTGATTCGCTATCAGTGGTGCCGCATCTTCCGCACTCCGGAAAGCTCATCGACATAGGATCCGGGGCGGGGTTCCCGGGTCTGCCCATAAAAATTGCCAAACCTGAACTCGCCGTCACTCTCATCGAAGCAAAAAGAAAAAAAATAAATTTTTTAAGACAGGTGATCCTGCTGCTCAACCTTTTAGACATAACTGTCGTACATGGAAGAATTGAAAAACTGACAACAGAAAACGAGTGCGGCTTATTCGATATTCTCATAGCCCGGGCTTTTGCCACCTTGGAACCGTTGCTGAAACTGGCCGCCCCGTTACTTAAACAAGGAGGCCAACTGATCGCCATGAAGAGCAAAGAAGGGGAGAAGGAACTCGTAAGGGCGCGATCACTCCTGCAATCTTTATCCATGGAGGTGGTTAAAAAAGTCGAGCTTCAATTGCCGGTAACCCATAAAAAACGGGCTCTGTTCTTTATCATGAAAATGTGACTGTTTCACGTGAAACATTTTTAATTTTTTACTTTAAAAATTTGATCGATTATGCTATGGTTCATGCCGCAGGTTGTTGAAAAAGTGGTTTTCCTCATGCCGTTCAAAGGCACAAAGAGGAGGGGCTTTTTAGCCGCAACAAAATAGTTCCGAACCTTTAGAACGGCAGCGACTTGCTACCTTTGTCCGACAGACCCGCAGGGTACCAATCCGTATCAAAGCCTCTGCAAAGCTGCCTGCCTGGAGGCAGGGCCGGCTTGGGCCTGTTTGCGGTTCACGTCGAAGGCACCGGGTCGATCCGTAAGCGTAAAGACATATTGTTTTGGCGTTAAAAGCCCCTTGCTTTTGGGCCGTGAAGCGGAAGAGTGTTTTTTAAAACCTGCCGGATTGCTTATATTTGAAATCATTTGGATTATATTAGTTCCGGGACGAGAGAAGGGTCTCGCATGAACTGAGGAGAGAGCGGAGAATTGTGTGGGTAAAGTCATCTGCATAGCTAACCAGAAAGGTGGTGTTGGGAAAACCACCACAGCAGTAAACCTGGCCGCTTCGCTGGCATTGAGCAGTAAATCAACCTTGCTCATCGACATCGATCCCCAGGGTAATGCGAGCAGTGGTGTCGGGATGGCAAAAAACGGTTTCGAGAAAAACATTTATCATGTTATTATCGAAGAAGTTGATATTTCACAGGTCATTAGAGAAACCGGATACGACAATCTCTCCATCGTTACTTCGAGCATCGATTTGATCGGAGCGGAGATTGAACTGGTCAATTTTCCAGAAAGAGAATCGAGACTTAAAGAAAGATTATCTACAATCATTGATGAGTACGACTACATAATTATTGACTGTCCGCCGTCGCTCGGCCTTTTGACGGTGAACGCCTTCAATGCCTCTGATTCCGTTTTAATACCCATTCAATGTGAGTATTATGCCCTCGAAGGACTCACCCAATTATTGAACACCGTAAAACGGATTAAAAGAGCCTTTAATCCAAATCTCAGGATTGAGGGTTTTCTTTTGACGATGTTTGACAAAAGAAACAATCTTTCGCATCAGGTTGCCAGTGAAATAAAAAACTTCTTCCCCGAAAAAGTGCTGCAAACCATTATTCCCAGAAATGTCCGGCTGGGTGAATGCCCCAGTCATGGCAAGCCAATATTTTACTACGATAAACTTTCTGCCGGTGCCAGGAGCTACCTGGAACTGGCGCAACTAATTGCCAACGGAGAAGCGAAAACCAATGGTTGAGCGAAAAGTACTGGGTAAAGGGCTGAGTGCATTAATACCGGATCTTTCCGGTGATGATATGCCTGATAAAGCGATTTACTGCACCCTCGATGCCATTCAAATAAATCCTCATCAACCCCGGACAGAGTTTGACCAGGAAAAAATAAAGGAACTTTCTGATTCGATAAAAGAAAAGGGGGTCATCCAGCCGCTGCTAGTGAAAGAAGTGGAAAGCGGATACCAGCTTATCGCGGGAGAACGCAGGCTGCGTGCTGCCACCTTGGCGGGATTGAAAAAAGTTCCGGTTATTGTGAAGAAAGTTACGGAAGAAGAGCAGTTGGAATATTCGTTAATTGAAAATATGCAAAGGGAAAACTTAAACCCCATCGAAGAAGCTGAAGCGTACCAGAAATTGATAAATCATTTCAATTATACACAGCAAAAACTCTCCCAGGTCATGGGAAAGGATCGGGCAACCATTGCCAATCAGATCCGCTTATTAAAGCTTCCCCCCATGATAAAACAGTCCGTTGCCCGTCAGGAACTTACCACGGGGCACGCTCGATGCCTGCTCAGCATCCTTGAGGCGCAAAAACAGCGGGAGGCTTTCAGGTTGGTGTTGAGCAAGGGCTTGTCGGTGCGAGAAACGGAAAAACTGGCAAAAAAGCTGAACCGGGTTGCAAAAAAGCCGTTGCCGCCGGATGGGCGTATTCATTTGGAATATATGGAAAATGAGCTTATCCAGTGGTTCGGCACCAAGGTCAAAATAACCAGACAGGGCAAACGGGGAAAAATCATTATTGAATTCTATTCTTCCGAAGAACTGGATCGAATAATTGAAAAGATAAAGGGGATTAATGGACAATCACGAATCTAAAAATAATTATGATGCCAACCACATTCAGATATTAGAGGGTTTCGAGGCGGTACGGAAGAGACCGGCGATGTACATCGGCAATACCGGCGTCGAAGGTCTGCACCATCTGGTGTATGAGGTGGTTGACAACAGCATTGACGAAGCGCTGGCCGGTTATTGCAACCGCATTGACGTGGTAATCCACAACGATAACAGCGTGACGGTTATCGACAACGGCAGAGGAATACCTGTCGACATGCATCCAACCGAAAACAGACCCGCTGCCGAAGTGGTCATGACCATGCTGCACGCCGGTGGCAAGTTTGATAACAGCAGTTATAAAGTTTCGGGAGGGTTGCACGGAGTTGGGGTATCTGTGGTCAACGCGCTTTCTGAACAACTGGGGCTGGAGATTAAAAGAGATGGAAAGGTGTATCACCAGGCCTACCAGAAGGGCAAGCCGGTTTCCGACCTTGAGGTGGTGGGTAAAACGAAAGACCGCGGCACCAAGGTGGTTTTCAAACCCGACGCAGAGATTTTTGAAACAATCGAGTTCAGTTTTGATATACTCTCACAGCGGTTGCGGGAACTTGCTTTTCTAAATAAAGGTGTTCTCATCACCGTTACTGATGAACGAACGGAAAAAAAACATGAATTTATTTACGAAGGGGGTATTGTATCCTTTGTTGAATATCTGAACCGGAATAAAAATCCCCTGTATCCCAAGCCCATTTATCTAGAGGGAGAACGATTCTACATCGTGGAGGAGGGGGGTGAAAGAAAAGAACAATCGGTCATAATCGAGATTGCCCTTCAATATAATGACTCCTATACTGAGATTGTGTTTTCATTTGCCAACAATATCAATACCAGGGAAGGAGGGACCCATCTTTCCGGATTCAGGACCGCTTTGACCAGAACCATCAACAACTATGCATCCAAAAATTTTTCTCCCAAGGATTTCAAGGAAAATTTCAAGGGCGAAGACCTCCAGGAAGGGTTGACCGCGGTAATCAGCGTCAAACTTCCGCAACCGCAATTTGAAGGTCAGACAAAAAGTAAGCTGGGGAACACCAATATTAAGGGTATGGTGGAGCAGTTGGTCGGTGAGAAACTTGGATATTATCTTGAGGAAAATCCAGCGGTTGCCAAAAAGATTGTCACAAAGTCACTCGAAGCGGCACGGGCCCGTGAGGCGGCACGTAAAGCCAAGGAGCTTACCCGGAGAAAAACCGCGCTTGAAAACACTTTTTTACCGGGCAAGCTGGCTGACTGTCAGGAAAATGATCCAGCCCAGTGCGAAATTTATCTGGTTGAGGGGGATTCCGCGGGAGGATCGGCAAAACAGGGGCGGGATCGTCGATTTCAGGCCATATTGCCGCTCAAGGGAAAGATATTAAACGTAGAGAAGGCGCGCTTTGATAAGATGCTAGAAAATGAAGAAATCAACACTATAATTTCCGCGCTGGGCACGGGTATTGAGAAAGAAGACACCGAGATGACAAATCCGCGCTACCACCGCATTATCATCATGACCGATGCCGACGTTGACGGATCCCATATCAGAACATTGCTTTTAACCTTTTTCTATCGAAGAATGCCATCGCTTATTGAAAGGGGATATGTCTATATTGCCCAGCCGCCACTATTCAAGGTAAAGCGAAAAAAACAGGAGCGCTATATTAAAGATGAAATCTCCTTGGAAAAATATCTCCTTGAGTGCGGAACAGAAGGAAGCGAACTGGTGCCTCATGGATCGGACAAATCATTCAAGGGCAACCGTTTGCTTGCCCTCATGGATAAGGCATTAAAATACAAGAAATTATTAGAAAAACTTCATAAAAAACAATGGGATAAAGCAATTTTGTCGGCTTTGGCCTTCGATGCCTCTTTTACCCGTGATACGCTTAAGGTGAAAGAAAATCTGACAAGCTTTATTGACCGGCTCAAGGCCAATTCGGGGTTCTTTTCCTCCGTTCCGTCCATGGAATATTCTTTGATCGAAGATGCCGAGCACAGTTGTTATGCCATTAAATGTCTGTCGAAATTCAACGGCATTAAAAGAGAGACACTGATTGATTTCGATTTAATAGTTTCAACCGAACTGGAAGAGCTGAGAAAAATGGCCGATGCCCTCAAAGCCGTCGGATCACCTCCCTTCGTGCTGAAGGCAAATGAGGAGCGTTCATTTAATAATTTTTCTGAGGTGCTCGATAGCATACTTGCGTCGGGGGAAAAGGGGCAGGAGATTCAGCGCTACAAAGGGCTCGGTGAAATGAATCCGGATCAGTTGTGGGAAACCACCATGAATCCCGAAAAACGAACATTGTTCAAGGTTCAGATAGAGGATGCCATCGAGGCCGATGAAATATTCACCATTCTTATGGGAGACCAGGTTGAGCCGCGCAAAGAGTTCATCTATGCCAACGCCATCAACGTGACCAATCTGGATATTTAGCAGGCGGTTGAAAAATACCCGTCTGCTGCGTTACGCTCATCCTTCGTTATTGCAGCGTGCCGAAAAGCACGTCTCATTCCTCAGGAGTTCGCGCGACGTGCATCTGGATATTTTTGAACGGCCTGGCAAAAGCTGCTTTTTCAACAACTGATGGATCATTTGCCGCTCACGCATCAACAATCTCTCTAATCCTTACGTAGGAACTGCGCGCGCATGGAAAGCCCGGAAATATCTCCACAACAGATACCGGTAAACATTGAAGACGAGATGAGAAGGTCTTACATGGACTACGCCATGAGCGTCATCATCGGGAGGGCCTTGCCGGATATACGCGACGGCCTCAAGCCGGCTCACCGAAGAGTGCTCTTCGCCATGCATGATCTGGGAAATGTCTGGAACAAGCCTTACAAGAAATCCGCGCGCATCGTGGGCGATGTGATCGGTAAATATCATCCCCACGGCGATGCGGCGGTCTACGATACCATTGTCCGGATGGCTCAGGATTTTTCACTGCGTTACCCCCTGGTTGACGGGCAGGGCAATTTCGGCTCGCTTGACGGCGACCCGCCTGCGGCAATGCGCTATACCGAAATCCGGATGGCTGAAATCACCAATGAGCTACTGGCCGACATTGAAAAGGAAACCATCGATTTTGTGCCCAACTATGACGGCACACTGAAGGAACCTTCAATACTGCCGGCCGCCATCCCCAACCTTCTCGTCAATGGGTCCTCCGGCATTGCGGTCGGAATGGCAACCAACATACCTCCTCACAACCTGAAAGAAGTGGTGGATGCGACCATTGCGTTGATTAGAGACCCTTCCTTGGGGATAAAAGAACTGCTCAAGATCATTCCCGGCCCCGATTTTCCCACCGCGGGAGTCATTCACGGCCGCGACGGCATTGAGGAGGCATACCGCACCGGCCGGGGCTCGCTGCAGGTGCGCGGACGGGCTTTTATTGAAAAACAGAGCAAGGGGGACAAGGAATGCATCATCATCACCGAGCTGCCTTACCAGGTGAACAAGGCCCGGCTGATCGAGAAAATTGCCGAGCTCTCACAGGGGAAGAAAATTGACGGCATCGCCGATATCCGGGACGAGTCGGACCGGGAGGGGATTCGCATTGTCATTGAGCTGAAGCGCGACAAGATAGCCCGGGTTATCCTCAATCAGCTCTACCGGCACACCCAACTGCAGGGAACCTTCGGGATCATAATGCTCGCGCTGGTCGACAACCAGCCCCGGATCCTGGATCTGCCTGGCATGCTCACCCATTTCATCAATTTCCGCAAATTGGTCATCTTGCGCAGAACCGCCTATGATCTGAAGAAGGCGGAGCATCAGGCTCATATACTCATGGGCCTGCAAATTGCCCTGAACCATCTCGACCGCATCATCGCCCTGATACGGGCATCCGCCAATCCCGGCGAGGCCAAAGCGGGGTTGATGACCCAGTTTGCCCTCTCCGAGATTCAGGCGCAGGCCATTTTGGATATGCGGTTGCAGCGGCTGACCGCCCTGGAGCGGGAGAAGATACTGCAGGAGCTTGAAGAGGTATCCCGGCTGATCACGAAGCTCAAGCAGATCCTGGAAAAAGAAGAGCTGGTCCGGGAACTCATCATTGAAGAGCTTGCCCAGATAAGCGCGAAGTACGGGGATGAGCGAAAGACCGAGATCGTCGAAAGAGAAGGGGAGATTGAGGTTGAGGATCTGATCATTGAAGAGGACATGGTGGTTACCGTTTCGCATAACGGTTACATCAAGCGAAACCCCATCAGCCTTTACCGCAGCCAGCGCCGGGGCGGCAAGGGGGTCACCGGGATGACCACCCGGCAGGAAGATTTTGTCGAACACCTTTTTGTGGCATCCACCCACAGCCACATACTCTTCTTCACCAGCACCGGCAAGGTGTTCTGGCAGAGGGTGTATGAGCTCCCCCAGGCGGGACGGGCCGCCATGGGAAAGGCCATTGTTAACCTGCTCAATTTGCGTCCCGATGAAGGGCTTGCCGCCATACTGGCGGTGCGGGAATTTGTCGAGGGGAAATACGTGGTCATGGCCACCCGCAAGGGGCTGATCAAGAAGACCCCGCTCATGGAATACAGCCGGCCTCGGGCAAGAGGCATCATTGCCCTGAACATCGATGCGGATGACGAGCTGATTGCGGCGCGGGTGACCGACGGCAGCCAGGACATACTGCTGGGATCGCGCGCCGGCAAGGCCATCCGTTTCAGGGAAACGGAGGTGCGTCCCATGGGACGCACCACCCGCGGCGTGCGCGGCATGACCGTGGGACCGGATGATGTCATCATCGGCATGGAGGCGATCGGGGAAGGGGCGACCATCCTCACCGTAACCGAAAACGGTTTCGGCAAGCGCACCAACACCGAGGAATACCGCATTCAGGGCAGGGGCGGCATGGGCATCATCACCATTAAGACCACTGAGCGCAACGGCAGCGTGGTCGGCATGAAAGAAGTTTCGGATGCGGACGAGGTGATGCTCATCACCAACCAGGGGACCATCATCCGGATGAAGATCAGGGGAATCTCGGTGATCGGCAGAAATACCCAGGGAGTCAGGCTGATCGACGTGGGAAAAGACGAAAAGGTTGTCGGTGTCGCTCATTTGGCTGAAGAGGATTAATCGTCCGCAGCCGTGACAAGGGGAACCGTGCTTCGCGTCAGGGCCGGCGGCGGATGCGGTTGCGCGGTTTCCCGCGGATCATGAGCCGGGATTCGAGTCGAAAGGGGTGAATTATCCAGGTGCGCATCGGCGTCATCGGGGCGGGAAGCTGGGGCACTACCCTGGCAAACCTTCTTGCCGGGAAGGGATTCGGTGTTGCGCTGTGGGCCTATGAAGCGGAGCTGGTCAGCGCCATGGCCGTAAAGCGGGAGAATGACCTCTACCTGCCCGGCATCCCGCTCTCGCAAAACATAATCCCCACCGCGTCGCTTGCGGAGGCCGCCGGCAACCGGGATATTCTCTTTCTGGTGACGCCCTCCCATGCCATCCGGCAGACGGTGCGGGAAATCGCCGCCCATTCCCCGGCCCGGGCCATGCTGGTCATCGCCAGCAAGGGCATTGAGAACCGGACCCTGCTTACCATGTCGGCTGTGGTCCGCGACGAGCTCGCTCTCGCAGACGGGCAGCGTCTGGCCGTACTCTCCGGGCCGACCTTTGCGCTCGAGGTGAGCAGAAAGATTCCCAGCGCCGTGACCCTGGCATCGGAAAATCAGCCGCTTGCCAGAGATATCCAGCAGATTCTTTCAACCTCCTTCTTCCGCGTCTATACTAATGCCGATGTGACCGGGGTGGAACTGGGGGGGGCGCTCAAAAATGTTATTGCCATTGCCGCAGGGATTTCGGACGGACTCCTCTTCGGCTATAACACCCGGGCCGCCCTCATCACCCGGGGTCTTGCGGAAATATCCCGGCTGGCGCTGAAAATGGGGGCCGCCCGCGATACCCTCTCCGGCCTCTCCGGCCTGGGTGATCTGGTTCTTACCTGTACCGGCGAGCTGAGCCGCAACCGGATGGTGGGCATAAGGCTGGGCAGGGGAGAGCCGCTGGAGGAAATAACCCGGGACATGCGCAGCGTGGCCGAAGGCATCAGGACGGCTGAGTCAGCCCATGATTTAAGCCGGAAGATGGAGGTTTCCATGCCCATTACCGAACAGGTCTGTAATATTCTTCGCGGCATCAAAAATCCCAAAGACGCGGTCATGGAACTTATGGCCCGGGACCTGAAGGATGAATAAAATGCGCTTTCCGGTTGGCGGGTCGCGCTGTAAACAGGTATAGTTAGTAATCATCATCTCAGCGGCATCGGTTGATCGGACACCAATCCATCACCTTGAGCAAACGAACCGATGGTCTTTATAAGGGAAGGGCGTCATGGCGAAGGAGCGGGAGTACTTTCTTGGTCTTGATGTGGGATCGGTGAGTGTCAACACGGTGGCGGTGGACACCGGGGGGCAGATCCTGGAAGATCACTACACCAGGACCTATGGTCAGCCCCTGGTCGCCGCTCATCGCATACTCGAAAACGTTTTTTCCCGCATGCCCGCCTCCCGGCTCGCTGGCATCTCCATAACCGGCAGCGGCGGCAAGCTGCTCGCGGAGCTGCTCGACGCGCGCTTTGAAAACGAAATCATCGCCCAAAGCAAGTCCATCGAATATTTTTATCCCCGGGTGAAAACCGTGGTGGAGATGGGCGGCGAAGATTCCAAGCTCATATTCCTCGAGCGGGACGAAGCCACCGGGGCGATGAGAATCAGCGACTTCATCATGAACGCGATATGCGCCGCCGGAACCGGTTCTTTTCTGGATCAGCAGGCACACCGGCTGGGTCTTACCGTGGAGGAATTCGGCAGGCTGGCCCTGCAATCGAAAAACCCTCCCCGCATTGCCGGCAGGTGCAGCGTGTTCGCCAAAACCGACATGATTCACCTGCAGCAGAGCGCCACCCCCGACTACGATATTGTCGCCGGCCTCTGCAGCGCGGTCGCCAGGAATTTCAAGAGCACCCTGGGACGGGGTAAATCATTCACCCCGCCGGTCTCCTTTCAGGGAGGGGTCGCCGCCAACCTGGGTATGCGCAGGGCATTCCGTGAGGTGCTGGAGCTGAATGATGATGATCTGATCGTCCCGGAACACTTTGCCTCCATGGGCGCCATCGGCGCGGTGCTGCTGCTCAGGGAGGACGCCTCGCTTCACAACCGCTTTGCCGGTCTGGACAGGCTGGCCCGCTACATCAGCGCCCCTCCCGCGCCCGGCAAAACCAGGGGACTGGATCCCCTTGCTCCGTTTGAAATAGTCAAAAAGGAAACCCTCTCGTCGCTGAATCTTCTGAGCGAAGGCGGTGTGAAAATACGGGGCTATCTGGGGGTTGATGTGGGTTCCATCAGCACCAACGCGGTTGTCATCGACGATCATAACCGGGTCCTGGCCAAGCGCTACCTGATGACCGCGGGAAGGCCGCTGGAAGCGATCAAGCAGGGGCTGAAGGAAGTGGGTGAGGAGGTGGGGGACAGGGTGGAGATTGCCGCGGTGGGCACGACCGGGTCGGGACGGTACCTGACCGGCGATTTCATCGGGGCCGATGTGATTAAAAACGAGATAACCGCCCAGGCCACCGCGGCTATTGCCATTGACCCCACGGTGGACACCATTTTTGAAATCGGCGGACAGGATTCAAAATATATCAGCATATCCCGGGGCGCCATCGTGGATTTTGAAATGAACAAGGTGTGCGCGGCGGGCACCGGATCGTTTCTGGAGGAGCAGGCGGAAAAACTCGGCATTTGTATTAAAAGGGAGTTCAGCGCGCTGGCGCTCAAGGCCACCTGCCCGGTATCGCTGGGCGAACGCTGCACCGTATTTATAGAGTCCGATCTGGTGCACCACCAGCAGTTGGGGGCGGACAAGGCCAACCTCATTGCCGGCCTGAGCTACTCCATTGCCTTGAACTACCTGAACAAGGTGGTGGGTGACCGGCGCATTGGCGAACGCATCTTCTTCCAGGGGGGTACCGCGTTCAATCTGGGCGTGGTGGCCGCGTTTGAAAAGATTTTAAACAGGAAAATTACCGTTCCCCCCGACCACGACGTGACCGGGGCGATCGGCGCTGCCATGCTTGCCCGCGATGAAAATTCCACCGGGAAAACCGCCTTCAAGGGTTTTGACTTAAGCAGGAGGAACTACGACCTTGCGTCATTTGAATGCAAAAAGTGCCCCAACCGGTGCGAGATTAAGCGTCTGAAGGTGAAAGGAGAGCGCCCGTTGCTCTACGGAAGCCGCTGCGAGCGGTTTGAGGTGAACCGCGGCAGCCGGAAGGGCAGCAACCTGCCGGACCTTTTCGCCGAGCGGGAGGGGCTTCTCGAAGAGGCCTGCCGGACATCACCGCCCTGTCCTCCCGCAGCCCCGGTGATCGGCATCCCCCGCTGCATGTATTATCACGAGCTCATGCCGTTTTTTTACACCTTTCTCACCGGTCTCGGGTACCGGGTCGTCCTTTCAGAAAAAACTCACAAGGAAATCATCCACCGGGGAGTTGAAAGCGTGGTTGCCGAGACCTGCTTTCCCATCAAGGTGGCACACGGCCATCTGCTCAATCTCATCGGGCAGGGCGTGCGCAGGATTTTCTTTCCCAGCATCATCGAGATGGAACGGATCCATCCCGCGGTGGATCGCAGCCTGGTATGTCCCTATGTGCAGGCCCTGCCCTACACGCTGCGTTCCGCCTTCAACTTTGATGAGCTGGGGGTGGAGCTTATCAGCCCCATCCTCTATTTTGGAGACGGAAGAGAGGCGGTGGAGAAGGGAATGCGCGCAGCGGGCAGGCAGCTGGGAAAAAGCGGAAGCGCCGTACGCCGGGCGCTGGAGGCGGCTTTTGCCGCGCAGCACCGCTTCAATGAGTCCATCCAGAAGCGGGGCCGCGAGGTTTTACATCAGCTTACCGGCGACCAGGTTGCCCTGGCGATAATAAGCAGGCCTTATAACGGCTGCGACGCGGGCGTAAATCTTAACCTGCCCAAAAAGATAAACGATCTGGGCATAATCGCCATACCCATGGATTTTCTGCCCCTGGAGCAGAGCGGCCTGGTCTCGGAGTGGAACGAGATGTACTGGAAGTACGGACAGAAGATAGTTGCCGCCACCCACTGCATCAAATCCCATGCATCGCTGCACGGCCTGTATCTCACCAATTTCAGCTGCGGGCCCGATTCGTTTATCGCCCACTTTTTCAAGGACAAGATGAAAGGCGTCCCCTACCTTACCATTGAGGTTGACGAACACAGTTCTGACGTAGGCGTTATCACCCGCCTCGAGGCCTTCCTGGACAGCCTGAAAAATACCGGCCGCAGGCCCGTCATTTCGCGGCCGGCGGCATCTCCCCGCCGGAGTCTGCCGGACAAATCGAAAACCATATACATTCCCAATATGGCCGACCACAGCCACGCGGTGGCGGCTGCCTTCGAGGCCTGCGGCATGCGGGCGGTGGTGCTGCCCGAGTCGGACGAAGAAACCCTCACCTGGGGAAGAAAGCTCACCTCGGGCAAGGAGTGCTATCCCTGCATTCTTACCACCGGGGATATGGTCAAGATGACCCAAAGACCGGACTTTGATCCGGATCGTTCGGCGTTTTTTATGGCCTCGGGACGGGGACCCTGCCGCTTCGGACAGTATAACCGCTTTCACCGCCTGGTGCTGGATGATATGGGGTTCCCGCAGGTCCCCATTATGGCGCCGGACCAGGATGAAGATCTCTATAAGGAGCTGGCCGGCATCGGCCATGGATTGTCAAAGATAGCATGGAAGGGAATGGTTTCGGTCGATCTGCTCCAGAAAAAAATGCGCCAGGTGAGACCCTACGAGAAGAACGAAGGAGAGTGTGAGCGCCTCTACCACGTCTACCTGGACAAGGTCTGCCGGGCATTGAGCCGCCGTGAAGAGACCGGTCAACTGCTCCGGCAGGCAGTCAAGGAGTTCGACCGCGTGCCCCTGAATGGGGCGGGTCGAAAGCCGATCATCGGCATCGTGGGGGAAATCTACATACGCTCCAACCGATTCGGCAACGAGGATCTGGTGCGCAACCTTGAACGGCTGGGCTGCGAGGTATGGCTTCCCCCGATTTCCGAGTGGCTCCTGTACATTAACTACACCAGCAAGCAGAGAACCCTCCGGAAGGGCAACTACCGCAGCTTTATCGCCAATCTGGTGACCGATGAAATCCAGAAATGGATAGAGCGCCGGCTCACCGCGAGCATGGGCGACTCCCTCAGGCACCGTCACGAGCCGACCACCGAAGCGCTCATCCGGCACGCCTTGCCCTACATGCATCCGTCGTTTGAGGGAGAGGCCATTTTGAGCATCGGAAAGGCCATCGACTTTATCCGCCGGGGCGCCGGCGGGCTTATCAACACCATGCCCTTCACCTGCATGCCGGGCACGATTGTCAGCGCCGTTTTAAAGCGGTGCCGCGAGGACCACCGCAACATTCCCCTGCTTACCATTGCCTATGATGGACAGCAGGACGGGAACACCAAGACCCGATTGGAGGCATTTGTCCATCAGGTCCGCCACGATCAGGACGGGAAACCATGAGCATTATCACCCGATATGTCAGCCGGGAGTTCGCGAAGCTTTTTTCCCTCTGTCTCATCACCTGCGTGGTGCTCTTCTTCGTCATCGATTTTTCAATTCAGTTCATCGAAAACCTGGAAAAATACAACGTCCCCTTCCTGCTTTCGATGGTGGCCTGTTTATATCGGCTGCCGCAGATGTTTTACTGGCTGTTCCCGGTGGCCGCGCTGCTGGCGACCTTTCTCACCCTGGCCCTGTTTGCGCGGAACAACGAGATAACCGCCATGAAGGCAAGCGGCATCAGTGTTTACCGCATCGTCACACCGCTTTTGCTCATGTGCGTCGGCGTCATGCTCATCGCCTTCTGCAATCAGGAACTGGCCCTGCCCCCCACCAGCCAAAAGGCAAAATACATAGAAAACATTCAGATCAGGCAAAAGAAGGGGCGCCGGCTGCTCAAACAGGACCGGTTCTGGTATCGCACCGAAGATGCCATCTGCAACATCGAGCTGTTTGAGCATAACACCAACACCCTGTACGGTATAACCGTCTTTTATTTCAGCGAAGGGTTCACGCTCACCCGGCGGCTGGACGCGCGCCGCGGGAAATGGATAAACGGCCAGTGGCATTTCTTCGAAGTGGTGACCAGGACCTTCAGCCCCGACGGCATGCAGGCCGTGGAGACCGCCGAGGAAAAAATCATGCCGCTCAAGGAAACCCCGGAAGACTTCAAGCTGGCCCGCAAGGAACCGGAAGAGATGAGCTTCCTTGAGCTCAGTGAATATATCGCCAAGATCCAGCGGGCAGGGTACAAGGTGCCCGAATACCTGCCCTATCTCCACGCGAAAGTGTCGTTTCCCTTTGCCTGTCTTATCATGCCGATCTTTGCCATTCCCTTTGCCTTGCGCATCGGCAGGGGGGGAGGCATACCGCGAGGTATCGGCGCAAGCATTATTATCGGATTTTCCTATTTCATCCTCTATAATTTTGGCATCTCCCTGGGCAAAGGCGGGGTGTTGTCACCGCTGCTTTCCGCATGGGCGGCCAACATTTTTTTTGCCACCCTGGGCACCTATTACCTGCTGCGGGCGGGACAATGACCCGAGCGGCCGGGAATGGTATTGACAAAATATTCCTGCTCACGCTACTATGAGCCGCTTCTCTGGTTGCGCTTTCACCTCACCTTCATGCCCGGGATGCCACACGAGCATTTCCCCCGGCAGCGGCCATGGGGCTTAGGACAACGGACATGAGCGATACCGTCGCTGAAACACTGATAGCCCGCATACGCAAGTTTCCCCGGGCTAAAATTGCCGTCATCGGGGACCTGATGATTGATGAATTTATCTATGGCCGCGCGGGGCGCATATCACCCGAGGCGCCGGTTCCGGTGGTGCAGGTCATGGAAAGAAGGTACCGGCTCGGCGGTGCCGCCAATGTGCTGCATAACATCCTCGCGCTTAAGGGCGAAGGATTCATCTGCGGCATTGTGGGCCGTGATGAAATGGGAAAGGAGTTTACCGGCGCAATTAAGCGCCTGGGGGCTCACACCGGCGGAATTATCGCAGAGCAGGGCCGGCCGACCACGGTAAAAACACGAATTATCGCCGACCACCGCCAGCAGGTGGTGCGCTATGATCATGAAGAGTGCAAGGAGGCATCTCCCGCCAGCAGAAAAAAGTTGCTGGATTACCTAACCGGCAACTGCGACGGCGCCGCGGCCCTGATTATTTCCGATTACGCCAAAGGGGCGGTTCCCAACGCCCTGCTGAAGCAACTGCTGCAGTGGGCACGCGCTAAAAAAATGCTCGTCTGCACCGATCACCCCAACCTGCATAACTATGACCTTTATAAAAACCGGGTCACCGTGATCACCCCCAACAAAAAAGAGGCCGCTCAGCTAAGCGGCATTGAAATAGAAAACGAGAAAACCCTCATCAAGGCCGGGCGGACAGCGCTTGCCCGGCTCGGCTGTCAAGCCGTTCTCATCACCCGGGGCGAAGACGGCATGAGCCTCTTTCAGGGCAAGCGGGCCACGCACATTCCCACCAAGGCAAAGGAAGTGTACGACGTTACCGGTGCGGGAGACACGGTTATCGCAACCCTCACCATGGCCCTGGTCGCAGGTGCCTCCTTTGAAGAGGCGGCCATGATCGCCAACCATGCGGCAGGGATCGTGGTGAGCAAACTGGGAACGGCAACCGCATCCCCGGGTGAGCTGATTGAGAGCATACGGAACGATCCGCTTTAATGCGTGGGCGCATGATGAGCCGCAGCCTGCATGAGTACACCAACCTCGCCCCGGCCGGTTAAGCTGATCGTGAGCCTTCTGGCAGGGGAAAAACAACTTATAACCGCTGCCGCTGCCGAGCTCTCACGCGCGTATGGCGTCATTGACTTCATCAGCAGGTGCATCCCATTTACCATGACCGATTACTACCGGGAGGAAATGGGCGAATACCTGATAAGGCGGTTCATCACCTTCGAGGAGTTATTGCCTCCCGAGGCGCTACCCGGTGTAAAGAAGCACACCGATCAGGTCGAGGGTAACTACACCGGCGGTGCGGGCTGTCGGAAGGTCAACCTTGACCCGGGATATATCGCGCTTGAGCACCTGATACTGGCCACCAATAAAAAATATACCCACCGACCCTACCTGGGGAACGGGGTCTACGCGGACCTCACGCTCATCTACCGGAATAAAAGTTTCCGGCCGCTCGAGTGGACCTATCCTGATTACGCGTCTGCCGAGATTATCGAAGTGCTGAACCGGCTGCGGGAAAGGTACCGGTTGCAGCTGTGGGAACGAAAGGGGAGAGGAGGGGTCGGGTTGTCAGGGGCATAATGCAAGTTGCAGGTTACAGGTTGCATGATAGTAATTTTATACCCCCTAACCCTCTCCCCGAAGAGACTGTGTCATAATGTCATTCTGAGGCGGTAGCCGAAGAATCTCCATTTTCAACTCATTGATTCTATGAGATTCTTCACGGAGTTTACCCTGAGCGAACAATGGAGATTCTTCACTTCATTCAGAATGACGCAGCGAAGGGTTCAGCATGACAAACAGGGTGTCTTCCTCACTGTGACACAGTCTCGCCGGAGAGAGGGATGGGGCGAGGGGAATAAGGACTTTTATCAATACATCGCACAATCATCCACCAGCGGAGCGCGCATGATAAAAAGCATGACCGGTTACGGAAGGTCGGTAACACCAACAGAAAAAGGAGATATGGTCGTTGAGATTAGATCTACCAACCACCGGTTTTGCGATGTCTCGCTGAAACTGCCCCAGCGGTGCTTCCCTCTTGAAAATGATATCAAGAAGCTGGTTCTGTCGCGGGTTGCCCGGGGAAGGATAGATCTCTCCATGCAGATGGACTTCAAGGAGGCGGAAGGCCCTCGCTTCGAGCTCAATCTTCCCCTTGCCCGGCAGTACCTGATGCTGCTGAAGGATCTCCGGGGGACGCTGCAATTGCCGGGAGAGGTTACCCTTGATCAACTATTAACCCAGAAAGAAATTTTCATTGTCCCGGCGGCGAATCATAATGCCGCCTGTGATTGGGAAACGCTCAAGGGACCGCTGAGCAGCGCCCTGGATGAGCTTGTGAAGATGCGGGAGACGGAAGGCCTGCAATTAAAAGAAGACTTGCTGTCACGGCTGAATCAGATTGAGAGCCGGCTTGATCGCATCCGCGCCCTGTCCGGCGCCGCCTTTGATGATTACCAGAAAAACCTGCGTGAAAAGGTCCAGGCGCTCTGCCGGGATATCGAGATCGATGAAACCCGGCTAGCCCAGGAGGTGGCCTATCTGGCTGAAAAAAGTGATATCGCTGAGGAGCTGGTCAGGGTCATGAGCCATGTCCTGCAATTCCGGCAGTGGCTGGAGTCGGAGGAAGCGGTTGGAAGAAAACTGGAATTCCTCGTCCAGGAAATCCACCGGGAAGTAAACACCATCAGCTCCAAGGCGGGCAGCGCCGAAATTTCCCTCAGCGTGGTGGAGATAAAAAACGAGCTGGAACGCATTCGGGAGCAGGTGCAGAATATCGAGTAGAGAGTGTCTGTTGGGTTAACGCAGTCAATATTTTTGCCACCCCTGGTTAGCAATCCATAAGTAAACCTTTACCGACAAAGGAGCATTGGTGGGTTTAAAATTGCTGAATCTTGGTTTTGGAAACACGGTGGTTGCGTCCCGGGTGATCGCCATTGTGGCAACCAGCTCCGCTCCGATGAAGCGACTCAAGGACGAGGCCCGCGAGAAGGGAAAATTGATTGACGCCACCCAGGGCAGGAAAACGCGCTCCATAATTGTTGTCGACAGCGATCATATAATACTCTCAGCCCTCCAGGCGGAAACCATTGCCCAGCGTTTTGAGGGAGAGGAGCCTGTCGGGCAGGATCCCAAGGCTTAGGTAGCGTGGCATACGAACCCCTCATATTTATCGTTTCCGCGCCCTCGGGAGCGGGCAAGACCTCGCTTTGCCGGGAGGCGATGCGGCTGCTGCCCGATCTCTGCTTTTCCGTGTCCCTAACCACCCGCGCCCCCCGCAGCCATGAAAAGGACGGGGTCGATTATCACTTCGTATCGCTGGCCGACTTCCGGCGGATGATCGAAACGGACCAGCTTCTGGAATGGACGGAAATCTATGGGAATTTCTACGGCACCGCCCGGTCAATCTTAGAAGACTGCAGCAGTAAAGGCATGGATGCCCTTTTTGATATCGATCAGGCCGGCGCCCGCCGCATCAAGGAAATCTACCCTGCGAGCATTACCATTTATATTCTCCCGCCGTCCCACAAGGAGTTGCAG
>Ga0255341_1002340_pt1 | contig 23920 bp, 28 predicted proteins | sample wastewater_treat_8_FD_192418 | JGI IMG/M metagenome (GOLD analysis project Ga0255341, IMG submission 192418) | Wastewater microbial communities from Lulu Island WWTP, Vancouver, Canada - plant12 | ecosystem: Engineered > WWTP > Wastewater > Unclassified | place: Canada: Vancouver, British...
AGCCGCCACAAGCGACAGCTTGAACATCACATGGAAAATCTGACTGGCGGCACCCCTCCCGTCAGATACCTACCCTGTGTAGTCCCTTGTAAACTGTACTTTTCTTTGATATAGACCTTTCTGTACCTAAAGATATTGTAGAGCAAAAGCAAATCGGGGCGTTTATTCGTCAGCTCGACAACCTTATCACCCTTCATCAGCGTAATTCCGCTGATTTTGTGTCTCGTTTTTTTTCGGATTTTACAAATACTTGGGAACAGCGTAAGCTTGGAGAAGTAGGTAAAGCTCGTTCCGGTGTTGGCTTTCCTGATACTGAACAAGGCGGGACGATTGGAGTGCCGTTCTTCAAAGTATCTGATATGAACTCGGACGGCAACGAGAATGAAATGACAGTCGCTAATAACTATGTTACAGCAGAACAAATTGCAGCTCATAGATGGTCGCCTATCGAGGAAGTACCAGCTTTATTTTTCGCTAAGGTTGGGGCTGCTGTAATGCTAAATCGTAAGCGTTTATGCCGTTTTCCGTTCCTTTTGGATAATAACACAATGGCGTATTCTCTCAGCTCAACTGAGTGGGACGCAGACTTTGCAAAGGCTTTGTTTGAAACAATAGATTTAACTTCTTTAGTTCAGGTTGGGGCGTTACCATCCTACAACGCCGGGAATGTTGAGGCAATGGAAATATCTATGCCAAGCCTATCTGAACAAGGACGAATTGGCGAATTTTTTAAGCAACTTGACAACCTTATCACCCTTCATCAGTGTGAGTACATATTTGAAAAATAAAAAATGAGGTGCGATTGCACCTCAACTACACAGCTTATTCTCTTGAACCATCAGGGAGATAGAAGCAATGACCTTTTCGACCGGCGGTTCTTTTCCGTCCGGGGCAATTTGTTTCCAAAACGCCTGTGCCGTAGGGTCTGTGCTTTTCATAGCTGCCCTGATAGCAACCCTCATTTCATTTCTGACTTCCTGTTCGCTTATTCCGTGTGCTTTTGCAACTTCCTTAATTATGTTCTTCAATATACTTCCTCCTATGTCTTGCGGTGATTATCTATCACTAACAGTTATAGTTATACCACAACCGATTTGTCGAAGTCCCGCAATACTTGTCGAAAGTAGAATTTTTTTCTCATCAAAAAAAGAAAGCCCGCTGATTAAGGCGAACTTTCGTGATTTATGGTGCGATTTGCTTTGAGTGTTTTAATAGGGTATCAATAACCTCATATATCTTGCTTCTATCTTCGGGAGCAAGCTTGGCAAGTTTTTCGTTTAGTATGGAGTTCTTGACGGTATATCCCGTTTCCAAAACATCAGCAAGAACCATATCAGATGATACTTCCAAAGCGTTTAGTATCTTAATAAATGTTTCAAGTGATGGAATTTTCTCTCCACGCTCGACCATACCGATATAATTTGTTGTTAGTCCGGCTTTCTCAGCTAAATCCTCCTGACGGAACTTTTTCATAAGACGATACTTTCTGATATTCTTGCCGATTGTATCAAGCCGCATCACATCACCCCCTTTGGTGTACTTCTATAACTATTAGTATAGATTATGCTGAAAGCGATATACACCAACCTCACGGAAGATAAAACAACTATTAGTGATGATTTTCAAAGAATTTTGTGTTATACTGTCTTATGTCAGGAGTGATTTACAATGGCTTTGGAAACAACAGCTACCTTTATAGGTCATAATGAATGTTTTGGATTATCCGCAGAAAAGCTCAAAAACACAATAAGAGAGCTTATCAAAAAAGGCGTGACAGATTTTCTGAGCGGAGGGCAAGGCGGCTTTGACAGGTTATGCGGTCGCTGCGTCTATGAACTCAAAAAGGAGTTTCCGCACATCAATAACTATCTCGTTATTCCTTATCTCTCTTTCTATGTTTATGATAAAGAGCTTTTCGATTCGATAATATATCCCGACGGATTTGAAAAATACAATTTCAAATCTGCCATTCCCGCAAGAAACAGATATATGGTGGATAATTCCGGCTATGCAATCTGCTTCGTCACTCATTCTTGGGGCGGTGCTGCCAAGACCTATGAGAGAGCCAAGAAGAAAAAACTCAAAATAATCAACTTAGGAGCAAAAGAGGATGGGGAAAGAAAGAGTGATATTCAGTAATCGGTTTGACCGACCTACGCTTGAACAAATTGAAGAAGAAATGAAAAACAAGAATTATGACGATAATGAAAACTTGATGTCAGCGGATGAATTTCTTGAGTTTATGAAACAGAACAGAAGGACTGTACCCAATGAAAAGCGTATAGCAAATAAAGATAAATTTATATGGGCAGTCCGTGAGTTATCGGAAACCTATGAAATTGACGCAGATTTGAAAGAGGACGATGACGGATATACCGCATTTCTCTATATGAACTATGCTTCTTATAATGGATATATAAAGAAACTGCTGGGACTTATTTTTATCCTGTCCGACGACTTTTCTATGTTCAAAGCAAAAGATAATAGAGACAGCGATTTGTTGATGTGTTTTACTTATCACACGCACAATGTCTATCTGAAAGATAGAGAAATAACTGATTTTGAATAATGTACTTGATGGCTACTCAAATGAGCAGCCATCTTTTTTAATACGCCGGAATACCGTATCCGTAGATAACAGAGCTTCCGACAGGGTATGTTTTGGTTTTGCAAGTGTCGCCTGAGTTGCCCTCAACGGTATAGACTGTACCGTTTTCGCATTTCTGAACAATACCGGTGTGGTCTGTCACACCGTCGCCCTCCCAGTCAAAGAAAATGATTGTACCGGGCGAAGGCTCATACGAACCGTCTGCCCACTGTCCTCGGTCTCTGAACCATTGTACACCGTTTACACAGCCGGCATACTTTGGAATAATACCGGCGTCGATATATCCGCACTCGTTAGCACACCAAGAGACGAAGCAGGCACACCATTCTACACGGGAGTCAAATCCGTACCAAGACCAGTAAGGCTGACCGCCTACATTACCCACCTGTGACAAGGCAACCGTTACGATTTGGTCGTCGCTGTATCCGATACCGTAAAGCACCTGAGACCATAGTTGATTGTTTTCGTCCTTTAGCAGCTCGGCAAGATACTCTTTCTGCTCCTGATTAAAGCCGTACATAGCCGCCATTTCATCAACGGTCTTGTGCGATACCGTGATATACAGGAAAGTTTCTGTTACTGTGGTTTCGGTCTGTACGATGTTGCCGTGTCCGTCGTCGCTTTCTTCGATTTCGGTGTGGGTTTTCAATTCCGTTCTGGAAGAAATATCGTTCATCTCCCAAAAAATATCCGACAGTAGCTGCTTCTTGGTTTCATCAACCGTAGCAACCTCCATCGGATTATCGGGGTCGGTATTTACTTTAACGGAATAGACCGCAAAGGTGATGATGATACCGCCTGCAAGGGTTAAAAAGCCGTTGGCTCTCTGAGACGGGTCGTGAGACTTCAAAGATAGACCGACCTGAACGATACCGAAGCCAAGCAGGATAAGACCGATGGCACGGATAAGACCGAAGATAAAATCGGACAGATTGTTGACCACGGTAATCGGGTCGCTGGCGGCAAAAGCGGTAACGCTCATACCGCAAACAAGAGTTGCTGCTGCGATTACGGCGCAGTAAGCCCGGAAACCTTTCTGAACCTTTCCGGTCATAGGCAGCTTCTGAGTAGTTTTCTTTTCGTTGTTCTTCTTAAAAATGTTCATTGTGTTTTCCTCCGTTAAAATAAGTTTTTATTTACTTCAAAATCCTCATCGGACAGAAGCTCGTAATTGGTTTCTCCGTAGCTTTCCTCCGGAAGTTCTTCCGGGTTAATAGAAAGAACAGAAATTGATGAGTGCTTGATGGTCACTTCGCCGTGTTTATATGCAGAAGCCTTTCCATCGGTTGTAAGTGCCACATTCGGGTGCTTCAAGATGTCATACTTGAAGTCCATAACGGGGCGTTCCCCACGAATAAACAGAATTGCATATTGGTTATCAAGCATACGAACCTCATCAGGGGTAAGAAGCTCTCGACCGCTAATCTGATAATTGGTGGAGTAGTTGCCGCTTCGCCCGGTACTCTTTCCGAAAGTGTTGGTATCAATGGTTTCCTTGCCGAGAAGCTCGGACACATATTTGTGGGTGCTCTGCTCGTTGCCGCCGAGATATAAAAACTCGTCGCAGTTGCCGACAATACTTTCCCATTGCTTTTCAAACAAGGCTTTTAACTGAGCCAAGTTCTGCAAGATGATACTTACCGACACTCCACGGGAACGCATAACCGACAGTATCTTGTCAAAGTCATCGGGTAGGCTCACATTCGCAAATTCGTCCATCAGGAAATGAACGGGAACGGGAAGCGAGCCTCCGTGAATGTGGTCGGCAGCATAAAACAACTGCTGAAAAAGCTGTGTGTAAAGGATAGATACCAAGAAGTTAAAGCTGGAATCGTTGTCCGGTATCAAAGCAAACAGAGCGACCTTTTTCTCTCCGAGTGATGGGAGGTCAAGCTCGTCTGTGGTGGTTAAAGAAGCAAGACTTTCAAGGTTGAACTTTTCCAGTCTTGCCGCAAGGGTTATCTGTATGGACTTTAAGGTTTTCGCCGCACCCGAATGATAGGAACGGTAATACTTCAAAGCGATGTGGTCGGGATTTGACATTTCCAATTCCGCAAACAGTTCATCAAGAGGAGAAGGTCTTGTGTCCTCCTCGTCCTCAATCGAACCGGCTCTGAGCATTTCCATTACCATTGCAAAGTTCTGTTCATCTTCGGGTGCTTCGTAATGAAGATAAAATACAAGTGCAAGCAGAAGCATTGAAGCCGAGGTGTCCCAAAAGGGGTCTTGTGATTGACTTCCTTTCGGAGTGGTACTCTTAAAAAGGTTCGTCACGAGCTTTTGCACATCGTTGTCATTCTGCAAATAGACAAACGGGTTATAGCAATGGCTTTTCTCCATTGAAATCAAATCGAGAACACGGACTTCATAGCCTTTGCTTTCAAGCAGCTTTCCGGTATCTCGAAGAATTTCGCCCTTTGGGTCAAGAATGACAAATGATGTGTTGCACTGCATAAGATTCGGCTTACAGTAAAACCTTGTCTTACCGGCTCCCGAACCGCCGCACACAAGGGTGTTTAAGTTTCTTCGGTGTTTCTTCGCATTGAGTCCGATACAGACATTTTGCGTCATCAGCTTGTTTGCAGAAGCCGGAGACTGTCTGTATTTTTTGTTTACGGCTCTTGCGTTGCCCCATTTTGCAGAGCCGTGTTCTTCACGCCTTCGGTAATTCTTCTGTGTTGAGAAGTAAATCCCGATACCCATTGCATAGCAGAGAAGCAAAACGAGGACAGTTTTTAGGCTGTCCTCGCATAGCTCAATATGGAATGGGTTGTTGAACGCTGTTAATAGGCTCGGCAGTATTTCCGGCAATCCTCCTTTTACAGAGGGTGCAATCAGAAGTGCCAGCCATACGACCGGGATAATACCGATGACGGAAAGAATGATAGCAGACTGCCTTTCGTTATCTCGATTCACAGGAGCGTTCCTTTTCGATAACTCTGAACTTTTTCTTTGGGGCAGTTCCGACCTTGATGATAAGGTCGTCCACCGCATCGGTAGATTTACCCTCGTTCATCAAATCTGTTTTCTCGTCGTTGAGAGAACGGATTATAATGCCGTGTTCATAATCGTCCAATGCGATATGATACATTTCTTCCTTTGCCATAGTCTCACCTTATCTTTCGTAGTCTTTGCTTCGTTCCTGCTTCTTCTTGTAAAGCTCATCGGAAACACGGGAGTGAATATCCGCCATTGCGTTTCTCGTCTTGGAAAGCTCATAGCGAATATCCTTCGGCTCTTTGCCGGCGAGCTTTTCAGGGATACGGTTGATAGCAAAATTTTGTGTATCGACGCCGTACTTCTTGCAAAGCATATAGCCGATACATACTGCCTGAAAGCCCATATCCGCTCTGCTGTAACTGTCGCTGTTGATAGAGAGCTGTGCGTGGCCAAGCTCCTGTGCTACGCACTGAGCGACCGCTACGCTGTCTCCCACATCACGCTTTACATACAAGGTCTGTTCCTCGTTGTTATAAAACGCCGCCATATTGGGATACGGAAGCTCATTTGTTGCTTTCACTTCAACCGGGGAAGAATCCAGCATAACGGTAATGAGTGCTTTCGGGTCACGGTTGACAGTCGGTGCAGGCGGTCTTTTGCCGTTGGTCTGCGAAACATCAAAGACCTTTTTCACATTGTAGGAAATGCCGGTCGTACCGTCTTTCTTTGCATACTCGACAGGTTCAAGAATGGAAATGCTTTTCGCACCTTTCTGAATTTTCACATTATCTTTGCTCCAGTCATCAAAGTTTTTAAGCTGGCTTGCTTCGGGAAGCTGCTTGAAAATCAGAAGTGCGTTGACCGCAGAGTATCGGTCAAGACGGCTCTGCGTATCAAGGAAGGCTTTGAACTTTTCCGGGTCGGAAACAATCGCCTTTGCGGTGTCGTCCGCCATCTGATATACGGCTTCTTTTTCAGCCTTCATCTTCTCGGCATATTCCTCTTTGGAAAGTCGTTTGCTCTGCTGTCCTGCCTTAGCAGGGGTAAAATTGTTTGTCATTGTGATTACCTCTCTTTCACATTTTTGCTTTTAGGTTTCGGCTGCTGGTGTACGGTCTGTGCCGGGGCGTTCTTGACCTCCGGCTTTGATACCTCCGGCTCTTTGCGTTCTGCTTCTTTCTGCTGCTTGGACTGTGCCTTATATCGGTCAAGCTTTGCTTTTACCGACGGCTTTCTCTGTCTGTCGCTTACAGTACCCTTATCAGTTTGCATATCTACCGGCTCGGAGTCGTGCCTTGACGGAGGGTTTTTGTCCGTTTTGGCGACTGTGGGGTTTGACTGGGAATACCCCTCTTTCTGAATAGGTTTTCTGACGGCTTCCTCAGTGATGATTTCGTTTTTGGTTTTCGTCGGCTTGTCTTTTTCCAAAGCTTCACGCTTTTCGACAGCCTTCTGAGACTCGGTGACAATCGCAGCCTTATCAACTTTACCGAGTTCAAATCTCTCAACGATTCTCTGAATTTTGGAAGCGTCCTCTGCACGGGCAATAATATCAATCGGTACATTATCGCCCTTTGTGTTTTTATCCCTGAGTACGCAGTAGAGAACGCCGTAGCGTTTTGCCTGCTCGGTAAACTTTTTCAAGTCCTTGTTGGGGATAGAAAACACCTTCAGCTCCTTGCCCGACTTAATCATATTGGTAAGTCGAGCCTTGCCTTTTGTTTTCTGTTCCTGTTTGAGAACAGAGACTAAAAGAACGGCAATATTTTTAGCTGCCGCTCCGCTCAATTTTGCGGCTACTTCAAAGCCCTCAAGCGATAGCCTGACGACCTGTTCTGCCGCATCACCTCCGTTTGTCATTACGGTTCTGCTCCTTTCGTTCTTGTTTTTCTTCGTAAACTCTTACCGTTTCAAGGTTGGCTTCAATGACCTTTGACCTTTCGGCTATATCATCACAAAGACCTACCTCTTTGCGGAGAGTCCACAGCTTGCTCGTGATTGCCGTAATCTGCTCCTTGACATTTGATAGCTCATTGTCACTCAAATTTCTTCTTAACTGTTTTCGCAGGTGCGTTCTATCGTCAGTCAAGGATTTGATTTGCGACAACACGGACTCTTTATATGAGAAAAGCTGCTCGTCGGTAGAAATGTTCTCCCGTCCAAGCAGCCTTGTCTCCTGAGTGATTTTATCGAGCTTCAGCAAATCTTCTTTCAAAAGATAGTGAAGCCTTGCGGTATTCTGTTTTTTGTATTTCGGCAGATAACCCAGCTTATAGCAGTAATGCAGATACAGTCCATACAGTCCGCCGACCTTTTTGATTTTGTGTTCTCTTGTGGGCATTCGGTACTGCCTGACTCTTACCGTTTCTTTGGCAAAAGGAACGATGAGAACCTTTTGATTTTCCGTCAGCCTACGCTTGATTGCTTCCTCGGTATAATTCTCTCCGAGGGATTTAAGTCGTATCGGCTTCTTGTATCCTTTCGGAACAATCGTCCAATACTTTCGGCTGTCGCTGAGACAATGCTCATAGCCCATCTGCGTGAGAATATAATCAAAGGTCTTTAAGTTGGTGCTGTGTGCAATCGCTTCATCAATGGCGTCACGGGTCATTGAATATCGGCTCGGCATACCTGCTTGCTCATGCTTATGGTAATAAGAGGATTGCTTACTGCGGTTTGGGTTTGGATTGTAATACAGTCCGTACTTTTCACAGAGACGGTCGGCAACCAAACGGAACTTGAACCACGCTTTTTCATCGCCCCATAACCGCTTGCCGTCCACAAAGGAAACGGAGTTGATTACATAGTGGCAGTGCAGGTGCTTCGTGTTCAGATGAGTAGTAACCACCACCTGAAATCTTTTGCCCCACACCTCGTTTGCAAATTCCATTCCGATTTTCTGTGCCAGCTCCGGGGAAATGTCCTGTTCCTTAAAGCTCAGGTATCCGTGATAGGCTTGTATGCCGTCGTCTTTGCCGTATGCTTTTTTCACAGATACAAACTGGTCTCTTGCGGTCGCAGGGTTGCAGTTGATACCCTCAACGAAAAATTCACGCTCGGTTTTTTCTTCGTCCTTTGCGTAGCTGAGAACATCACGGAGAGCCTGATACTGTTCCTCGGTGTAAATATCTGCCGCAGTCTTTTCGGGATTGGCGGCATAGTCGATTACCTGACCGAGCCTTGATGTGACAGACCACAATTTACTTACTGCCATTTCATATCGCTCTTATCGGGTCTTAAAAAAGTACGCTCCACATCAGCCTGAAACTTATGCCAACGCTCGGCTTCCTTTTTAAGCTGCGGTGCATCCACAAATCCGAGGGTGTTTGCTTTCGCCGCAAGCTGATTGATGTTGTTGCCGATAGCAGAAAGCTCACGCATAACATCGTAAAATCTTTCGTCGGGCTTTTCTCTCGGCTCGTATCCTTTGAGAAGCAAACGGATAAGACCGCCTTCGGAAAGACACGCCCGTTTTGCTTTTTTCTGCAAATCCTGAGCTTCTGCCTTGTTCATCAGAATGTGCTTTTCAATGTTTCTCTTGCTCATTTTTATCGCTGTCCTTTCTGTAAATATAGTGCCTGTCCCGGTTTATCTGAAACAGGCACATTGTTGTTACTCCGAAAAAGCCGCCTATGATTAACCCGGCGGCGACCAATACTATCTCCCGCATTGCTTATGCTCCTTTCTTGCTTGGGGTATTAGGGGCAACCCCTAACGAGTGTACCGTTTTGGACATTCCTGTCCATAAATGGTCTGCTCGCTAAGATTATGCAGACACTCAGGGTTGCCCCATAGATTGACTTTTATCTTTCCATATCCTTTGAGACAGGCTTGTACGGCTTTGCTTCAATACCGTCCAAAGACTTGTAAAACCTCTCCGGATATTTGAACTTTTCCTCGTACTTACGAGCCAGTTCTTTCGGCATACTGAGAAACTTTTCCGACTCAATCGGTGCGTATGCAATGAAGAACTTGCCGGCAATAATGTCGAGCATTTCACGGTTGCTGTCGTCTTTTACATAACATTTTTCAATCTTCCAACCGTCCTTGCCGCCGTGTTCATCAGCCATATATGCTTCCAGTCGCACACATTTATCCGAACCGTCAAGGGAAGAAGCATAGATAGAATATCCGCCCATACCCTCAATGAAAGCCTTATTGTTACTGCTGACAACATAGGTTCTTTGTTCTTCTGTGTAAGGCTTGTCAAAGCTGTCAGCCGTAAAAACAATATATCCGGTCGTGTGGTTTCTTTCTTTTTCTGCCTGCCGGAAATGAGCTTTCAACTGCGGATAACTCATCTCAACATTCTCAGGCTCGGAATAAACAGCCCTGTTCAGCGGCAAGCCGTTCATCTTTCCTTCATCGTTGCAGATGATGGCAACCTCGTCCTCAAAGGGCATATATTCTTCAATATCTCCCTCCACAAGAGACTGCATTGCTTCCAGCGTATCCTCGATTTCAATGAGCTTCGGATACCTGCCCGGCTCAACGAGAATGACGGAAATCTTCTCCGGTGCTTCGACCTTTTCAAAGGTATCTTCGTGAATATTCAAAGCGAGAGAGCTTCCGTTTTCCCAACTCATATGAATCTGTCCGGCGTCGTCAACGAACTTAACCGTTCCTTTCAGAACGTAGGGCATTTGACTTTCGCCAGCCATTTCAGTGAGTACAATCTGCGTACCCTCCGGGTACATTTCTCTGATTTCTTTTAGTTTCATCGTGCAAAACTCCTTTCGGTTTTATCTTTTATTCCCAAGCGTTTACAAAGAAAGTCGTTGACATCTTTCCCGTATTGGGGAGGGTCGTCAACGACTTCATAATTATCTGAAAGAATCGTCTGCAACGCTTTGGTTGCTTTTCTTCCAGCAATATCATTATCCAAATGAAGAACAATTCGCTTGATTGTTTTGTCTTTTTCAAGCAGCCTGCCGAGTGTAACAGGCACTTTTGAGTCCTCGATTTTCTGCTTTGGGGAATACACTCCCGCAAGAGAAACAAGGTTAAACTGTCGCCAGTCTTTGCCCTCCAGCTTCATCAAAGTTGCATAGGAAAGCAGGTCAATGGCACACTCAAAAAGATGAACCTCTCCGGTGTTTTCGGCAGTCAGGCGGAAAGAATATTGCTTTTTACTGCCGGTGCAGTCGCCCATAATCCTTGATTGATTTGTTGCTCTGTAAGCGGCGTATTTAGGTTCTTTGTTCTCGTCATAGCCGATAAAAACAGCATTGTGATATGGGAGCGACTCAATGATTAGCTCCTGTTCCAAACAGTGGTTGATGATTTCATAATCAATCCCACGCCCGAAAAGGTAATCAAATACCACATCGGCAGTAGGACTTTTTTCAGGCAGAAGCAAGGGTTGTTCCTCATAGCTTTTGATGTTTTCACAAGTCGGAAAGCTGACTGAACCGTTTCCCATAATGGTCTGAACCGCCTGCACAAAATCCATTCCACGGACTTTGATAAGGTAATCGAGGGCGGATTTGCCCCCGATACCTCTCGACCACCACATCCATTTTCCGTTGGAAATCTTCAAACTGTCGTGGGTTCTTGTGGTGTAGGTGTTGCTTGAAAACTTGACAAGCTCGCCCGGTTCATACTCTCTGAGATAGGTTAATAAATCCATTCGTTTGGCTTCGGTTATGACTTCCGGTGCAATATACGGCATAGGTATCACCGCCTTTTTACATCAGCAAATCGGCAACCGCTTTCTGTATCGGTTCGTTGATACTGAGCTTTGCAATGATAATGAGTATCTTATCAACAGGGCAGCCGATGTCATTCCAAACAGTCCAAGCACCTCCCGCAAGGTCGTCGTTTTCATACAAAGCAATGATTTCTTCCGGCGAAAACACCGTTTCAATGCTCTGTCGAACCAACTCTCCGTAGAAAGAAAGCTTTGCATTTCTAAGGGCAAATTCTGCTTCCTTTGCGGGCGGTTTGCTTCTTTTTAATTCGAGATATGCTTTATCAAGTCTCCTGACCACAACCATCATCATTGCATAAGCTGCATATCGTCATACCTCGTTTCGGGGCATTCTCTGAGTATTGCAAGCACCTTGCTGTCAACCGTCTTTTGCTTATTCATAATGCACCTCCGTAAAAGAACCGTGGGCGAAGTTTTCACTCCGCCCACTTTCGTGTTCCTTATTTCTTTCTGTTTTTAATCTGCAAGAAGATAAAGCCGCCGATAATAAAGGCGACTAATACAACTGCTACGATTGTTTTAGCGTCCATTACTCATTGTCCTCCTTCTTCTTTTTTCTGTACGCAACAATGGCTGTACCTGCAATACCGAGGGCAGAAAGTCCCGCAATCTCAATCAGACCGTCTGCCGGAATAGAAGTACCGCTTGCAGATACAAGTTCCTCTGCAGCGAAAAGTCCGAAGCTGATATTCTTCATTTCATCGCCGTTTCCGACATTGAAGATGTCGTTCTTCTCGATAGCCTTTTCAAGACTTACCGTAACATTTTGTCTCTCGTTTACGAAGCTGGTTGCGGTTTCCGTCACGGCGACTTCCTGACCTGCATAGGTCAGCTCGACCTCGTGTGCTTCTTTGTTGATGACCATACCCTCCGGTGCGGTAATTTCAACCACCGTATATTTTCCGAGATAAAGCTCCTTACTCTTGGCAAGTCCGTTTTCATCTGTGGTAACAGTATCTACGACCTCGCCCTTTGCATAACGGAGTGTTCCGTCAGGAGTGATAATATCTTCTGCTGCGGTAATCTCATAAACCGCACCTGCAAGACCTTTCACTTCATAGACAGGCTGATAAATCACATCGGCGTTTTCCACGCCGGAGATATTTACCCCTGAAAACACCTCGCCGGTCTTTTCAATGCTGACTGTACCTTTCTGTGCCATATTAGGCTTATCGACCTTAATCACGGTAATACCACCCTCATCGGAAGAATGTTCCTCTGCCACATCAAAGTACACCGGTGTGCTGTCAAGCACATATCCGTAAGGAGCCTGAACCTCAACAAGAGAATATCCCTTGCCGTATTCCAGTTTCTCCGGTGTAACAAGCTGTCCGTTTGCGTCGGTGTAGAAAGTATCAATCGTTGTCGGAGTAGGATAAGTGAAGGTCATTGTTACCTGATTGCCGTCCGGGTCAAAGATTTTGAACCCAGCACCGGCATAAGGAATGTTTTTACCGCTTTCTGCGTCCACCTTGACAACCTTGATATAACTTTCAAAGTTTGCGTTGTTGATGAGATAGCGGTAGGTCTGTCCGTTCTGAGAAATGAACACATCGAAGTCGTCCATTAACTCACGCCCCTCCCAACCAGAGGTCTGGTGAACGGTATATACGCCGTAAGGCATATCCTTTGTCTGACCGAAGCCGTTTTCATCACAAACAATAACATCTCTTTCATCTTCTTCTGCTGAATCAAAGCTGCCGGAAGATTTCAGATAGATTTCAAAAGTTGCACCGTTTTCTGGTGTTTCAATCTTTGTTTCGCCGTCATCGGTGTGCTTGATAATGGCGATATTGCCTTTAATAACCTGTTCGGTTACATCATTTGCGGTCTGATTGTGTTCCACAGTATAGAGCTGCGGTTCAGCACCGACCTTATGGATTGTACCGTCGAGCAGATAACCCTCGGACGGCGTGATTTCACGGATTGTCCAGTCATTATCACAGACATATTCCTTTGTGGTAAACTGCCCGTTCTTATCCGTAACATACTTATCCACAAGGGTTTCGCCTTTATAAATGCCGTAAACTGCTCCGGCAAGGGTAGCGTCGCCCTGCGGTGTGCCTTCCTCTCGGTCGCTCTTTGTTACGGTTACGCTGAACTTTTTGAGAATGTTCGTGAAGTTTCTTGTGCTTACTTCTTTCCAGTTAATCGGTGCGGTCTGATTTGCAGGCACAACATAACGGATAGCGGTATCCACTTCCTCAATGGTGTATGGGGTAGTGCCGCTGATAAGCACATCATCGAAAGAAGCAACACCGTTCTTATCTGTCACTGCATATTCATCTACGGCAATACCCGCAAGCGAAGTTCCGTAAAGGTGGAAAGTTACACCCTCGACCAGATTATCCTCCGAAGATTTGATAACCTGAAGATTACCTCTCTTGAGAACATTATTAAAGTTGACCTTTGACACCTGACCGGCAACAACAGTAACTCTGTGAACCTCCTGCGGTACATATTTGTCGATAGACTGCTCTGTGACCGTGTAAACACCGGGCATAAGGTTATCCAGTTGGAATTTACCGCCGTTTGCGGTTGTTACAGTCTGATTGACACCGTTACCGCTGATGGTAAACTGAATACCGTCAACCTTTCCGTCCTCACTTGTCTTTACAATCTGACAAGAGCCGTAGCTCACCTTCATTTTGACAAAACCGCTGACAGGGTCGCTGACCTCCTGAGCATAAGTAACCACGTCCTGAATACCGTTGCCGTTCTGATGGATACCGTCAGACCATACGACAACACCTCTGCGGACACCGTTCTTTTTTGCGGCTGTGATAGTAAATTCCTTGCTCGGAGCTTTATCCATCGAAACAGTCAATTTGTTTCCGCTGACAGAGAACGAAACGCCGTCAATATTTGCCGAGAAGGTATAATTGCCAAGCACTCCGTTTGAGTCGGTAAGGGTAGCAACATACTTGCTTCCGTTCCATTCAAGCTCGTTCACCTTGGCAGAACCGCTTGACCTTGTGCAGAAGCTCGGTACTTTGGTGTGATTCTGAACACTTGTTACCATACTGTTGTAGTACGACAAGATTTTACTGCGGAGTGGGTGTGCAGAGCTTACACATTCAAGCACGGCATTGCACCCTCCGGTAGAAACGTGATTGAATCCTGCGTCTCTTTCGCCGACAATCGTTTCCCAAATCAAAATCTGTGTGGCATAAGCGTGTGCGATACAGTTGGCGTCGCTTTCATTCTGCGACTTCCAGCTTGTCGAAATACCTCCACGGTAGCCGTACTGCAAGATACGACCGATAAGCAAGCGAATATCATCGCCGGAAATCGTTCCGTTCGGGCTGATGTTGTTGAAGAAGTTCTCGTCCTTTTCGGTCAGAGTATCTCCAGTCCGCTGACCTGTACCCGGTTCAATACAGTAGGCAATATTGCCCGAATACGAACCCATTGCACGAAGTCCTGTATATTTTGTGGACAAGCCTTTCCAACCGTTCATATAGTTGAGATTGCCGTGTCCCCATTCGCCGTTGTTATTGGTATCTCCGCTTCGGGGATAATCGACGAGGTACACATCGGCTTTTTCTCCTACGGCTGCAAAGGCTGTCGTTGCCCCAATGCCCATAAAAGCAGTAAGGCTCATAACCGCCGCCAACACAAGCGAGACGGCTTTCTTGAATTTTGTTTTAACCATTGCGTTTTCCTCCTTGAAATGCAAAAACGCACCGATGTTACTCAGTGCGTCCGCTTAAAATTTTTTTGTTTTAGCAGTAGCCGATATAGATGTTGTACTCCGTATCGGATAGCTTTTCTGTCCATATCCACACAGCGGTAAAACCTTCGCTGTTCTTGTATCGGTTCAGTCTGCTTTCAATATCAGACTTAATACCGCTTCGGTTAGGATTTGCGGATATGGGATTGTCCCAACATTCTGTCGCCGTGCTGTCAAGAGAAAGCCCTATGCTTACCGCATACTCTTTTGCGTAACTTACATAAGGGCTGACATCAAATGTCTGCTTGGGCGGCTCTGTCGGTTTCGGTTCTGCCGGCTTTTCTGTCGGTTTTTCAACCGGCTTTTGTTCGGCAGTTGTCTGTTCTTTCGGCTGTTCCGTTTGTTTTTCGGGTTCAGCCTGCGTGGTTGTCTGCTTCGGTGGCTCTGCCTTTGGCTTTTCAGTTACAGGAGTTTCAGCCGTTTTATCTTCAGACGGTTTTGTCTGAACCGTCATAACCGTCTGACTTTCAGCGGTTGATTGGCTTTCTTCTGCCGTAATCGGTGTTTCTTCCTGAACTGCCGTGTTTTCCGGTTCTTCTGCCGTTTCTTCCTGAGAATTTGTTTCGGTATTACCAGCCGGAAAAGAAGTCTCTGTTTTCGTTATCTCCTGTGCAGCTTCTTTGGCTGTGTTACCGGTACAACCTACGAGGAAAATCATCAGGCAGGCAAGAACACAAGGTATCAGCCTTTTTTTCATATCCATCGCTCCTTTCTGACTTAATCGTAATCAAAACCGTTCAAAACATCAAAGGTGCGATTGGCTGAACTTTTTATCGTAGCAGACATTTTGCTTTTGCTCCAAATGTGCGAACCCTTTAATAGACAGCTATATGTTATTAGAGATAGATATACTCAAGGGAGATAGAGTATATTTTTCAGCAGGTTAATAGCTGGTATATATAGGGGTTAGAGTGTGAGAAAGGGGGAAGGCTATCGGCTGTCACGGTCGGCTCTGCTTCGCAGAAACTTGTTGTAATGCTCCAATGCCTTGCACACAAAATCCTCCGTTTGGCTTATGGGAATATTCTTCGGGATAAGCTGTCGAACCCTGTCGCCCCTTAAAACAATTTTCTCCCTTTGGTTTGGTTTTTCCTCCGACATAATCGCTTGGATTGCTTCGGTTGTGAGTTTGCCCTCCTCAAAGAACTTTCGCATACGGATTGTTTGGTCGTGGGACGGGGTTGCATCGTTCAGGTCGATTTCATCAACCACATCACGCTGACTGTCCTCATCGAGAAAAGACAATTCAACCGCCGGTCGCATTTTAATTCGCCCCTCATCAACATAATCCAAAAGTTCGGGAACAAGGTTTGTAAGGCGAATATAACGCTGAATTTGCGTTTGGCTTTCGCCACTTTGAGTTGCAAGTTCTTCCCTTGAAAAATTTTGTCCCACTGGGACTAAATTATCTTTGCTCGGTCTGCCCGCTTGCCTTTTCATCGCTTCCAAACGCATTTTGTAGGCATAGGCTTTTTCAGAGGGAAGTATCTGCGACCTTTGGTAGTTGCTCTCAACCATTAAAATCGTGGCTTCGTCTCGGTTCAGGTCAACGACTTCACAGCGGAGCGTATCAAACCCGGCAAGCTCACAAGCTCGCTTTCGTCTGTGTCCTGAAATGAGTTCGTATCTGCCGTCCTCTTTTTGCCTTACCGTTGCCGGAGTGATTACCCCTCGTTCCTTGATACTCTCTATGAGCTGTGCCATATCCTCGTCATCACGCACCTTAAAAGGGTGGTCGGGGAAATCGTCAATTTCAGTCAAGGGAATATCTCGGATTTTTGAAAGTTTTTCTTCATCTCTCTGTTCCTGCGTTGAGAATAAGTCATCGAGCTTCGTGAGAGTGAAGTCGCTCTTTCTTCCTGCCATCGGCTAACACCTCCTTTGTAAATTCGGTGTACGCCTTTGACACCGTACTGTTGGGCTCGTAGGCAAAAATGCTCTTGCCTTTGGAAGAAGTCTCTGCGGCTTTTACGGCAATCGGGATATATGTTCGATACATCTTGATTTGACTACCGAAGTTTTCTCTCAGAGCTTCTACCGTGCTTTTGGCGAGGTTTGTACGGCTATCCACCAAAGTGAGAAGCATACCGTCAATCTTTAAGCCCGGATTGATACGCTTCTTTACTCGTGAAATGGTCTGAACAAGCTGTGTCATTCCTTTTGCCGGTAAATACTGAGCCTGAACAGGAATAATAACGCTGTCTGCCGCAGATAGCGCATTGATTGTTACCATTCCGAGGGAAGGCATACAGTCTATAAGGATATAGTCGTATTTGTCCTTCACTTCGCTGAGATAATTTCTCAATGCCGTCTCTCTGCTCATTGCGTTGACAAGGTTAAATTCCATTGCTGAAAGCTCAAGGTTTGCCGGAACAAGGTCAACACCTTCGTCGTGGTGCAGAATACCGACCGTAGGGTCATTCATCGTTTCGTTTATGACATCTGTGAGTTTCGTTGCAAGCGTGATACCCAAGTTGTCCGTATCCTGCCAGCCGAGACAAGTGGTTAAGTCGCCCTGTGGGTCTGCGTCTATGAGCAACACTTTCTTTCCCTGCATTGCAAGACCGACGCCGAGGTTTACCGTGGTGGTCGTCTTTCCAACTCCGCCTTTTTGATTGCATATCGCAATCGTTTTGCAGTTCGACACTTTGTGCGTCCTCCTTTCGTAAAATTCATAGCCATCGCAGTATGGCTATGTACTTGACCGGCTCATTTCCTAACCGGTCGGGCAATATTTGTTCTCAACACCCCTTGCCGAGCAAAAGCCCACGGGAAGTCACTAAGGAACAGACTGCTAATCTGTATCATAGGAATTTCACCTCTGCCGGGTACTCCGCCAGCTCCGTAGAGAAGTATCATTATCTTTCTGACTGTCATCGCCGTAACAGGGGCAACCTATTACTTATACCGGGAGTTCTCGCTGTTCTGCAATGCAGAAGTCACGGCGTACCCGATAAGGTGGCTAAAATCATCAGAATTAAAGTCTTAGTGAATGGTTTATTCAGTTGTCAAAATACAAGTGAAAGGGCTGACCTTTTCGTGGCTCGGAATTAACCCCTTCACTCATTTGGACAAAGGGGGTCAAAATGCACACCCAAAATCACCCCTTTTTCAAAAATATCTTGAAAAAATTTTTTTAGAAACAAAAAAGCCGCCTATTTCCCTCGTAATTGAGGTCAATAGACGGCGGGTAGAAATATTCACAATTTTGGTGTATAATAAGAGTTAATCAAAAGAAAAATTTGAATTTGCGGAGATGATAAGATGGTCAATATAACAGATGTAAAACAGATTCTTCAATTTGCAATAGATGCGGAGATTAAAGTCTTTCTTGATGGCGGCTGGGGTGTAGATGCTCTTCTTGGATATCAGTCAAGAGCCCATAACGATATTGATATTTTTGTAGAAAAGAAAGATTATCAGAACTTTATAGAGATGATGAAAGCTAATGACTTTTATGAGATTAAGATGGAATATACAACATTGAACCATACTGTATGGGAAGATGCGAAAAACAGAATTGTTGATTTGCATTGTTTTGAATATACGGGCGAAGGTGAAATTCTTTATGAGGGGGATTGTTTTCCGATAGAAACTTTTTCGGGCAAAGGAAAAATTGAGGAGATAGAGGTTTCCTGTATTGAACCATATAGTCAAGTAATGTTCCATCTGGGATACGAATTTGATGAGAATGATGTGCATGATGTGAAGTTATTGTGTGAGACATTTCATATCGAAATTCCAAATGAGTATAGATAACTACAAATTCCAGTTTGTCGGATTTACTCTAAAATTAGCAAAGACCGCTTACATCGTGTAGGCGGTCTCTTTTCGTATTTAGATATATTTAATTTTGACCTTTCTTTTCTTGGCTGAAAGCACCTTGCAGAGAACATCGTCAACTCCGTCGGTGTATCTGCCTTGTGCAATCAGACTGTTCTTTAAGCGGATAAGTGATTGTATTACTCTGCTATATTCGTCATCATTAAGATAGATATGGAACTTTTCTTCTCTCACAGTCGCTTCCTCCATTCATTGAATTTTGCTCTGATTACCGAAACATCTGCTTCGACATCAGAATAAATAAAGATATGTACGCTTTTGAAAACTGCTTTTACTCTATCGGCATACTCCGCTTCCGTTTCGGTTGTCTTAAAAGGGAGTTTTACAAGTTTTATATTTCGCTGCTTGCATAGATGGCTTTTGAGAACCTCCATATGTTCTGAGCCGTTCGTAAATTCTATCGCCAGCTTTTCTGACGGAATGTAGGTTTCAAGTGGTATTCCTAATAGTTTATCTGAACCGAGCTGTACCTTTAATCCTTTTTGATTGGCGTAATAGGCGACCGCCAAGCCGGGGAATACGGAGCGATATTCTTTTTCGCACACAGTGCATTTTTCTCCGATAATTGTTCTATCGCTGATTTTTGCTTTCCAAGAGTGTCCCAGTGAACATTTCCACCACACACTTTTCATCGACCTTCTTGACACTTGTGTCGGGAGCAGAGAGTTTTTTTCGTAATCCCATTCAGCAAGCAGTTTCCTGTCCGTTGTGGCTAAATCATTGTATCCTGCAAGAACCGCCCTGTCCGCACAAACCGGGCATACTGTTCCTTTTACACGAGCATTGATAACGGACTTCCACTCATTGCCACAGGTCTTACACTTCCACCAAACATTGTGTCTTGATTTTGCGTTTACCTCATCAGGCATTAGGGGATAATTTCTTTCTGACCACTCAGCCGCAAGTTCAGGGTGCGTAGTCGCCAAGTCATTAAATCCTTTGAGCAATGTATATCCGCTGCAATACGGACATCTGCTCCCACCGGCACGGGTTGAAATAAGAGTGTGCCACTCGTTTCCGCAATCTTTGCATTTCCACCAAGCCTTACTGTTTGCAAAGGCTGTCACCATTGTAGGTAGCAACGGAAGATTTCTGTCAGACCATTCAGCAGCAATATCGGGATACTGTGAAGCAAGGTCATTGAATCCGGCAAGGACTTTATTGTGTGAGCAGTATGGACAGCCTGTGCCGTTTATCGTTCTGCTTTTAACGCTTGCTTCCCATTCGTGTCCGTGTTTGCATTTCCAAATAATCTTCTTATGAGAAGCGACAGATACCTCGGTTGGCTTTAATTTGTTCTTTTCAGACCACTCCTGAGCCAACAGGGGCTTCAATGTGGCTAAATCATTGATACCCTCTATTACTCTCGCTCCTGAGCATATCGGGCATTTCTCGCCCTTTGAACGAGCTTTAACGCTCGTTTCCCATTCGTGTCCGCAAGCACCTTTCCACCACACTCTTTTATTTGAACCGAAGGTTATCTTATCCGGCGTCAGCGGTAAATTCCTCTCTGACCATTCAGGAATTAGCTCCGGGTGAACGCTTGCTAAACTGTTGCTCATAGTATAACCACCCCTTCCTCTTTGATTATCCTCATTATATTGAGAAAAACAGAATTGGTGTAGTTTGCGATGTAGTCCGAAAACTATGAGAAATGAAAGAAGCTCCTGAGAAGATGTAGCTTCTCAGGAGCTGTGTGAAACTCAAAATTATGCGATTTTTTAGTCTCTGCACCGTTTTTAGCACCGATTGGTGTAAATTTGGTGTAAAGAGGTAAATTTATTTGATTTGGAAAGTCCCAAAACCCGCATAAACACTGGGTTTTTCTTACTTGTCGTTCGGTAAGGACTTCATTGTTGGAAACAATAATATATCCCTTATTGAGTAAGAATCTGTAAGAAGCATAATGAGTCTGTCTATGCCTATACCAAGACCGCCTGTAGGAGGCATACCATACTCTAATGCAGTGAGGAAATCCTCATCCATCATATTTGCTTCCTCGTCACCGGCTTCTCTCTTTTTTACCTGATTTAAGAATCTCTCTCTTTGATCAATAGGATCATTTAGCTCTGAATATGCATTTGCCATTTCCCTGCTTGTTATAAAAAGTTCAAACCTTTCTGTTAATTCCGGCTTGTCAGGCTTTCTCTTTGTGAGAGGTGAAACCTCCACAGGGTAATCCATTATAAATGTTGGCTGTACCAGATGCTCTTCTACAAACTCTTCAAACATCAAATTCAATATCTCACCTTTTGTCAGATCACCATTGAGATGAATTTTCTTATCCTTTGCGATTTGCCTTGCTTCCTCATCGCTTTTAACCTCATCAAAATCTATACCAGTGTATTTCTTGACTGCTTCAACCATAGTCATTCTGTTCCATGGCGGTGTCAAATCAACTTCCTGGCCCTGGTAATTAATCTTTGTTGTTCCAAGAACCTTTTGGGCTACAGAAGAAATTAAGTTTTCAGTTAATTCCATCATACCTTTATAATCATTATAAGCTTCATAAACTTCCATTAAAGTAAACTCAGGGTTGTGCTTAATGGACATTCCCTCATTTCTGAACATTCTGCCCATCTCATATACTTTTTCTAGGCCCCCTACTATAAGCCTTTTGAGATAAAGTTCAGGTGCTATCCTAAGATATAAATCAATATTAAGGGTGTTGTGGTGTGTAATAAACGGTTTTGCTGCAGCTCCCCCAGGTATTGTATTTAAAAGCGGTGTATCAACTTCTAAGAACCCTCTGTTGTCAAGAAACTCCCTAACTGCTTTAATTATCTTACTTCTTATTATGAATGTATTTCTAACCTCAGGATTTACTATTAAGTCAACATACCTTTGCCTGTATCTCAAATCCATATCTTTAAGACCATGCCACTTCTCAGGCAACGGTTGCAGCGATTTAGTCAACAGTGTTATTTCTTTCACTTTTATGGATGTCTCACCTGTTTTAGTCTTGAACACTTCACCCATTACTCCAACTATATCGCCAATATCAAACTTCTTGAACTCGCTATAGCTTTCTTCACCTATTCCATCAACACGGACATATAGCTGAATTCTTCCATCCCTATCCTGAAGATCGCAAAAACCTACCTTGCCCATGCCTCTTTTTGACATAAGTCTTCCTGCTATTGAAACACTCTTACCTTCCAATTCATCATAATTTTCCAATATTTGTTTAGCTGAACAATTGACATCAAATTTAACAATTTTAAATGGATCTTTGCCGCCGCTCTGCAGTTCTGAAAGCTTAGCCCTTCTAACCTTAAGCAGCTCATTCAAATCCATCAACTCATCATTTTGTTCATTGTTTTTTCCATTTTTTTGTTCAATATTTTCGGACATTTTTCTCCTCCTATAAAGCCTGACTCATTGTATAATTAAAAATAATCGCAATTACAAATTTTTCAACAAAATAACAGCTTACACGATATGTAAACTGTTATTTCATCTATTATATATAAATTTAGGCATAATTACAAGTTATTTATGGATTGATAGAACTTTAAATTTTATAACTCCATCCGGTACTGCTACATCCACACTTTCTCCAATTTTCTTACCTATCAGTGCACTTCCTACAGGAGACTCATTTGATATTTTAAATTTGGATGGGTCTGCTTCAGTGGATCCAACTATATAATACTCAACCTCTTCGTTAAATTCAACATCAAGAAGCCTGACCTTCGCACCTAAACTTACAACCTCGGTGCTAACTTCATCCTCATCAATTACCTTGGCATTCTTCAACATGGTTTCTATCTGAACAATTCTGCCTTCAATATGAGCTTGCTCGTTTTTAGCTTCATCATATTCGGAGTTTTCCGAAATATCTCCAAAAGAAAGGGCTTGCTTTATTCTTTCAGCAATTTCTCTTCTTTTAATACCTTTCAAATATTCCAATTCTTCCTCTAACTTTTTTAACCCTTCATAAGTCAAAACAACTTCTTTGCTGGTCATTTGAAGTTCTCCTTTTTTTAAATTTGTGTTGATAATATATGCAATTCTAGTTAATTTATTCTTAGATAGCTATATTGAAAGTGATTTATCCACTACACAAGCAATTTTGCTTTTGCTCTGCCAAATATCAGATCATTAATATAATTTCTTTAACACTATTTTATGAAACAATAAGTCCATTTAGTGCCAATTCAAATACAATCTCACGTCAACACTTGTCTTAAGGTTCTTATATCAACAAAAAGTGACAAATTAGAATAAAATGACAAATTAAACGGCATGTACAACAATAAATAAAAAAACGTATAACACAATTATTTTTAACCATTATAAAATACAAACCATCTTATTGTCAAGAATTACAGTATATTAAAAAGTGTTATTAAACCATACCACAATGTTTGTTCTATTCTGAAACATCAACAAAATTTTATTCCAAACCATCCAACTCATAACCGTCATTATCAAATACTGCTGCTAACTTGCTAATATACTTTGAATCACTTGTTATTCCATCACCTATAACAGGATATCCAGCTTTATGAAGTACAAGTATTTCTGCAATCTCATTTACCTTATATAACTCCCACAATCTGTCGTCCACTTTAGATACAATATTAGAAGGCAATGAGACTCTTATATCGTTTATAACCCAAAACTTCTTGTAAAAGTCTGCTGTCTTACCATAATTTAATATAACCGTTTTCTCTCTTGTTATATTCTTACATTCTTCTATATCCCCTAAATTAATAATTATGTCAGCCCGCTTCAGATTGCTGTAGTCTTCCGACATGCATATTGAAGTTCCTGTTTCGTAAAAAATTTCTTCCACTTCATTTTTTATACACATATCCTTTGTGATTATCGTAATAAATTTTATAAAGCTTGATAGCAATTTTACAATTTGTAATAATTCTGTATTATCATAACCATTTATTATTATAATTTCAATAGAATTTATGTCGAAATTTCTCATTGAACAAACTTTATTTATTGATTCCACTGCATAAACTCTTTTTTTACAATAGATGTACCTTGACAACTTCACGCAATAACCATTATTAGGAAAATATCAAGGGTGTTTTGCTAATATTTACTAATTTGGGGTCAGAAATTA
>Ga0255341_1002344_pt1 | contig 23904 bp, 20 predicted proteins | sample wastewater_treat_8_FD_192418 | JGI IMG/M metagenome (GOLD analysis project Ga0255341, IMG submission 192418) | Wastewater microbial communities from Lulu Island WWTP, Vancouver, Canada - plant12 | ecosystem: Engineered > WWTP > Wastewater > Unclassified | place: Canada: Vancouver, British...
ATTCCGGTTATCACCAATAAAGCCCCGCCGGTTTTCTGGATGATCGGCAGCCATCGGCCTCCTTTTTTTATGGGCATCAACAGAAAATCAGCAAACAGCATGATCACAATAAATGGGATTGCCATGCCAAGTGTATAGAAAGCCATATACCCAGCTCCGCGAATCGCCGTCCCGCTATTCGCAGCTAAAATCAAGACCGAAGCTAAAATCGGACCAATACAAGGAGTCCATCCCAAGCTAACAATTAATCCAAGTGAAAAAGCGCTCAAATATTGATTTCCTCCCGATGGGTTATAACCTGGTAGGTTCCATTTTTCCATGAAATTCAAGCGAATCAAACCCATTTGGTTGAGGCCGAATAAAATTACAATTATCCCTCCGATTCTTTGAAACAAAGGATTGCTGAGCAATGGACCGAGACTGCCGGCACCGAATCCGAGTAAAACAAAGACAAACCCGATTCCAAAAATAAATAAAACTGTTTTCAACAGGTTTTGTCTGATATTTTTTTTCGGTTCGATTGAATTCTGGGAGGTGGAAGTGTTTGTCAGGATCCCGAAATAAACAGGCAGTAATGGAAGAATACAGGGACTGAAAAAAGACAAGATCCCGGCTGTAAAGACACTACCTATCATCAGATTCTGATCCATGATCAAACCTTTCTAAATTTTTATTTTAAAGCATCAGATGGAAAGAAACGAAATATTAATATCTTTTTATCATTTAAAGATGATCAATTCGAAAGAAGGTTCATTCTCCCACTTTATAGAAGAATTGAATCTTTAGGATGAGAAAACTATATTACAACTCACATTACTTGGAGCTTTGTTCTTTTCGTGATAGAGCGCTTGTAATCGATTTCTCCACAAAGCCATCATTCTGCGACAAAATCAACCTGGCTTCGTCAGGAGATAATCCTGTTTTCTGAACAACAATAGCTGTTTTCGCTTCGCGATTACATTGAGAGAGTAGTTCTTCGGCTTTATTTTGATCAATTCCGCAAGCTTCTGCCACAATTCTTCGCTGTCGATCAATCAGTTTTTGATTGCTCGGCTGCACGTCCACCATCAGATTGCTGTACGTTTTCCCCATCCTTACCATTACAGCTGTGGATAGCATATTCAAAACCATTTTCTGCGCCGTCCCGGCTTTCATCCGGGTCGATCCAGTCAAAGCTTCTGGTCCGACTACAGGAAGAATAACAATATCAGAAAAACGGGTAATTTTCCCAGCCGGATTGCATGCAATCCCGATCGTTAAGGCTTTCCGCGATTGAGCCTCTTCCAGAGCGCCCAGCACATAGGGGGTATTTCCACTGGCTGCAATACCGATCACACAATCCTTTTCTGTCACTTTTAACTCGATGATCTCGGAAGCTCCCAATACTGGATCATCTTCTGCATTTTCAATCGATTTCGTCAAAGCATCCGGTCCACCGGCAATCTTCCCAATCACCAAATCTGGTGAAACGCTGAAAGTTGGTAACACTTCCGATGCATCGAGTACTCCTAATCGGCCAGAGGTACCGGCGCCGAGATAAATCATTCGTCCACCTTGTTTCATCCGTGATACGATAGCATCGACCGATGCGGCAATCTTAGGTAAAACCGCCGCAACGGCGTCGGCGACTTTTTGATCTTCCTCATTGATTTCCTGAACCAATGCAAGAGTACTCACTCGATCCATATCCGCTGTTGCCGGATTACGCGCTTCGGTAGGACTGATATTCTCAGAGATTCTTTCCGGTTTCAGAGGAGCCCAGGTGATATTCCCCATAACGACAGGATGTTTTGCACCTGTTGCCGAAGGAATATTCCCTATCCTGCGGTGCCAAGTTTCGTACGCCATCAGCGCGAAAGCTGTCGCTTCCTTAGCCTCCGAAGCAATTCCCAGTTCCTCAATGCGTATCACCTTTGAAAGCATCAGCCGTTCGGTAAGTTCTCGCATTAAGGTTGGATTTTTTGCTCCTCCTCCGGAAACAATAACCTCATCCGGCATTATCGGAAGAAAATCCCGATAAGCCTGGGCGATAGTCTCTGCGGTCAGAGCAGTGACCGTGGCTACATAATCCGCATCGGAAATATTCAAATCCTTTCTGATTTGATTGATCCGCTCACCCATTTGGACGCCGAATAATTCCCTACCGGTAGTTTTAGGCGGTTTCATTCGGTAGTATGGACTTTGTAGAAGTTGGGCGAGGAAAGAATGGTTGATTTTTCCAGATGCAGCGATTTTCCCGTCTTTGTCAAAGTGTTGTTTTCCCCCCGTTATTTGTTCCACCGCACAATCGATGAGCATATTTCCAGGACCGGTATCAAATGCGATCGGCTCTGAATCCGAATATTCTCGATTTTTCGGTGGTAAAAAGGTGACATTCCCAATTCCCCCAATATTCTGAGCCGCGCGCACTTTTTTCGGGTCGGATAACAGCATCACATCCATAAAGGAAACCACCGGAGCTCCATGCCCACCGGCTGCCATATCGGCATTCCGAAAATGGCTCACGACAGGCAGCCCTGTGATCTCGGAGATGACCGAAGGATCACCCAATTGCAAAGTCGATGCATCCGGTTCGTTCGCTGGTATATGCCATACCGTCTGGCCGTGACAGCCGATTAATCGAATCTGTTCTGGCGAAAATCCCAATTGTCGAATAGTTTCCAAAGCCGCTTCGCCGTAAACATGTCCCAATTTAAAATTTAAACTACAGATTCGATCGACTGTCCCTTTTTTCGGATCAAAGCAAGCAAAGATTTCATTTCGGATCACTTCTGGAAAAGGTATCTGATGATGTCCGATAATTTTCCATTCAAACTGGGGTGGCGCACCTACTATATTAACCAGTACAGCATCAATTCCGTCTACAGAGGTTCCGGACATCATTCCGAGAATAATCATTTTCTTTTCCTTTATTCAGATCACATGATTTCTTTTATCATCAATATTTATCGTAATACTTTCCGCATTATTATTTCGGTAATTCCGGGCTTGACATAATCCGGGATTTCTCCCACCACTTTATATCCCATTCTGGAATAAAACTTTTGAGCGCCCATATTAAAATCCGAAACAGTTAAAAAGACATCGGTACTTTTTGATGCAAGAAATTTTTCCGTTTCTTCAAGAAGTATTTTGCCTATGCCCCGGCTTTGTTTCGCGGGATCAACCCCAATCAACATAATATAAGCCGAACGATTGAAAGCGCCCTTTTCCGCTACCCAACAAAAACCGCACACTTCTTCGCTTTCATGAGCAACAAAAATGATCGCATGTTCCGTATATCCGTTTTGAAATCTTGCCAATGCGCTTTCATAAGTTATATCATAGCATTGCCAAAGCGAATTTTCAGCCATAATTCGTGCACAAGCCGGTATTTCATCCTCGCGGATTTGAGAAACATTGACAAGACTCATAAGCCCCTTGAACGTAAGCGCGGATCCGTCAAATCACGAATTGCGTCACCGAGCAAATTAAATCCCAATACAGCCAACATAATAGCCGCACCGGGACCGATCATCAGCCAGGGAGCCAATTCCATCATCACTCTTGATTGGCTCAACATCGATCCCCACGACGGATTAGGTGGCTGTGTTCCCAGTCCTAAATAGCTTAGAGAAGATTCAGTTAAAATTGCCCAAGATAACCCCAAACTAACCTGAACGATAAGAGGAGCCAAAGCATTTGGTAAAATATGCCGAAAAATAATTCTCATATTTTTAGCGCCGATACATCGGGCAGCTTCAACATATTCCATTTCACGAATTTGCAAAACCGAGCCGCGAGCAGTCCGAGAGAAAATCGGCAAATACACAATTGAAATCGCGATGACGGTATTCAAAAAGCCGGCTCCCAACGCCGCGGAAATGGCTAATGCCAATAGCATCGCCGGAAATGAAAAAATCAAATCCATCAAACGCATGATCAAGCTATCAAACCAACCGCCGTAAAATCCGCAAAGCGATCCCAAAAAAGTGCCAATGATTCCCGCAAAAGCGACAGAGACAAAGGCGATCGATAAAGAATTCGTTGCCCCTTTCATCAGTCGACTCATACAATCCCGACCCATTTCATCCGTCCCAGCCAAATGTTCAGAAGACGGCGCTTGTAATCGATCCTTTGGGTAATTTTTTATCGGGTCATACGGCATTAAATAATCTGAAAAAATCGCGATAATACTGAAAATAACAACTAAAATCAATCCGATAATTCCGCTCGGGTTCCGAAAAAGACGACCCATAGCGGAATATTGAAAATTTCTTCTTCTTTGTTGAGACTTTGTTTTTTCAGAGATAAGTTCCTGAGTCATTTTCAGTCATACCTTATCCGCGGATCGGCGAAGCCATAGGCTACATCCGCAATGAGATTGACAAGAACAAAATTTGCGGCGATGAACAGAATCGTTCCCTGTACCAAGGCATAATCCCGCTGGGAAATTCCATTCAACAGAAATCTTCCTAACCCCGGTAATGCAAACACTTGTTCAATAATCACAACTCCTCCGAAAAGATAACCAATCTGGTAGCCCACTAAGGTAATCACTGGAATAAGCGCATTTCGGAGCGCATGCTTAAAAATGGTCACAAACTCCTTATTTCCCTTCGCTCGAGAAGTCAATGCATATTCCTTATTGATTTCTTCCAGCAGGGAAGAACGCGTTGTACGCATTACAGAAGCACTAAATGAAAATCCCATACAGATAACGGGGGAAAGTACCTGTTTTAGGTTTTGAATTGGATCCTGACTGAAGGGGACATAATTTCCTGCATTTAACATAATTCCAAAATGAACCGAAAGGAAATAAATGATCATCGTTCCTAGCCAAAAGCTCGGAGTAGCCAATCCGACCATTCCAAAAATCCGAACAATCATATCCATTGCCGAACCCCGATAGACAGCCGCGATGATTCCAAAAAGGATCCCCAAAATTGTCCCCAGAATAATCGTCAATATCGTTATCTCAAAAGTCAATGGGAATCGGGCTAAAATTTCCTTCATAACTGGCTGGCCGGTTCTAACTGATAATCCGAAATTACCTTGCAATGCATTCAGCAGCCAACTGATGTACTGATCCGGTAATGATTTATCCAATCCGTAATACGCTCGAAGCGATTCAGCTTGTGCTTCGGTTAATTGATATTGTGTTCCGATCAACGCACTGATCGTATCACCCGGAATCATATGCATGATCAAAAAAATGGCGATAGATATCCCCAATAATGTGGGTATTGTCTCCAATAATCTTCTAAAAATATAATTTCTCATACCATTAATCGGATGAAGCCTTATTTCCCGCCCATTCGAACGAATGGGCGGGAAGATGAAATTTTAGTACGTTAAAAAACCTACCGGTTTAAAAACCGGAATTACTCAAAATATACCTGTCTTAAAGACCAAAGAGAACCGTTGGGAGTAGGAACAAATCCTTTCAACGAAGGAACCATCACTCGATATTCGTAACCGACATACAACCAAACCCACGGGACATTTTCAGCTAAATTCTTCTGAACTTCAAGATAATAACCCTTTCGAACTTCGGGATCGGTATACGAACGCCCTTCTTCCAAAAGTTTATCAAGTTCCGGACTACTGTAACCGGAAACTTTTTGCAAGTTACCCGTCGAATGCCAATAACGCCAGAATGTTCCATTCGGATCAGAACCCCCACCATTTAAAGCAGTGCAGGCATCAAAATCACCAGCTAACCAGCGATCCACATATACGCCCAATTCGAGAACCTCAATATTTACTTTTATACCGATTTCGGATAATTGATCCTGAATATTTTGGGCTTCCGCAACAGCGGTTGGAGGCTCATCTGCGGCAGCCATAATTGTAAATTCGACTTGGGGATTTCCCGCTTCCGCCAATAAAGCTTTTGATTTTTCCAAATCCTTTTTATAGCAAAACAGGTCATCCAAATTCGCTTTATAAAAAGGTTGTACAGCAGGCGGAGTTACTTCTCCTTCACCCAAAGAAGCGACATCCAAGACTTCCTGGCGATCAATAGCACAGGCAATTGCCTGCCGAACTTTCACATCTTTGAAAACTTCCCTGCTTGGATTTAGCTGTAAAACATGGTAAGAAAGAGCCGGAGCTTCCATCACAACAACATTTTTATCTTTTGAGGCAACCATAGCAGTAGCCGGTTCGTTAATTACCGCAAAATCAATCTCACCAGTTCGAACTCCAGCCAAAATCGAATCTTCGGAAGGAATAATTCGAAATTCCAGGTTCTTAATCTTCGGTAATCCTTCCATAAAATATTTTTCATAGGCAACCATTTCTATTTTATTATCCGGTTCCCATTTTTTCATCATGTATGGACCCGATCCCATTTCGGTAGTTGACAGATCGCCGCCGTTTTCCATAAAAGTTTTCGATATAATAGCCGCATTAGTCGAAGCCATATCTACCAAAATGGCGACATTTTTCTCACTGAAGTTAAAAACAACTGTTAGATCATCCGGAGTATCAATGGAGGAAATAGCTGTAAATTTTGAACGAGCGGCAGCAGCAGTGTCTTCATTCAGAATGCGTTCGAAAGAATACTTCACATCCGCAGAAGTCACTGGCGAACCGTCATGAAATGTCATCTCAGGGACCAGATGCATCGTTAAATGCATGCCATCTTCACTCCATTCCCAGGATTCCGCCATACTCGGTACAACTTCCATGTTTTCATTTACTTCAACCAGTTGGCCATACATCATTTCAAGGACTTTCATCGAAGTGAAAGCTGTTTGTTGATGGGGATCCATACCGGTCATATCCGTAGCTACACCCACAACTAAGGTATCGCCCGCGGCAGTAACCGGCAAAACCGCAAAAATCAACAAAAATAGAACAATACAAAGAATATTTTTTTTCATCTTTTCTCCTTTTTTATTTTTTCTTGCACTGAAACAAAACCGTACTGGTAAAATCTTATCTGAAAAATTTCTTTTGGTCAATTGAAGCGAAGCGGCTTATCGCCGGTCACCAAAATTCAATTCTCCTTCGTTCTTTTTCAATTTGCGAAAGGAGAGACTATCCAATCCAGTTAATTTCTCTGTAATATTCTTCTATTATAATTTGTTGTGCTTGTTAAAGGATCGATGCGGTTTTTATTTGAAACTTGCCAGATTGGAAAAAATACCATATAAACTCGTCATACCGAAACAAAACCGATGTGATTCTTTCATAGTTTAGGTTATCAGGATTCCGATTCAGAGCATTCAATAATAAAAACCTACTTAGGGGAATAGGATGAATTTCAAAAAAATTATAGAGAGTTATCATTTCTATGCCATCATAACAATTCTTTGCTGGGCACTCGCACCCGTCTTAACCCGTTTATGTCATCTTCATTTCTCAGCGATGCCGATAGGATTTCTGCGTTATTTGATTTCCTCCGTTTTGATCATCTTTCTATTGATCATTAAAAAAACAAAATTACCTTCTGTAAAAGATCTTCCCTGGTTGATCGCTTCTGCCGCTACGGGCTTTTCTTTATATATGGTCATGTTTAATTACGGCACACAATATGTGGAATCAGCCACCACCAGTGTCATGATGGCAACTTCTCCGTTGATCACGGCTCTTTTGTCCTTTCTTCTTTTTAAAGAATACCTTTCGAAAAAACAATGGATAGCGATTCTGATCGAATTTGTCGGAATTATTATATTGACTGTCGTGGGGAACGGTTTCTCATTAAATATCGGAACGCTTTGGCTATTGGGTGCTTCCTTTTTATTAAGTGTCTATAACCTGATCCAACGAATACTGACAAAAAAATACAGCGGATTCCAGGTGACCGCTTTCAGCATTTTGATCGGGACACTCATGCTTTCATTTTCCGCTCCGCAAAGTTTCCGCGAATTGAAAACTGCTCCTATGAATCAGATTTTTTATCTTTTAATATTGGGAATCTTTACCAGTACCATTGCTTATATTGCTTGGTCAACCGCTTTTCAAAAAGCCGAAAAAACTTCACAGGTCAGTAATTATATGTTCTTTAATCCACTGTTATCCGGTATATTCGCTTTCTTTATCGCAGGTGAAATCCCCGATAGTACCACATATATCGGGGGTGCATTGATCCTTTTGGGGATGTGCCTCTTCAATTATGGACAAACCATACGGACAGAAAGTAAAGTACAATCTCGACGATAAAAAATTACACTTTTTTATGCCTTTTTTGGTAATCAGCAGGCAACAGACGAATAATTTTATCCGTCTATCCGATGATTCATTTGTTCGTTTTTATAAGCTAGAATTTCTTTTGAAGGCCGTTTCCTTTTTTTATCTGAAAAAATATAAACCAAAATCAAACTGATAATTGTAATAATATAAGGGAGCATTTCGGTCAATTCAGATGCCCACCCCAAACCTTGGAAGCGGAAACTTAATGACGTCACAAAACCAAATAACAGACTAGAAAGAAAAACGCCTAAAGGTAGAGATTGTCCAAGCAAATTTGCGACAATTGCGATCCAGCCGCGTCCGCTGGACATATCTTCAACGAACATAGTAACATTTCCCAATGATAATTGTGCTCCCGCCAATCCGCACAAAACTCCCGATAAAAGAATTGCAATATATTTCGTTTTATGAACATTAACACCCAATGTTGCTGAAGCTTCCGAATGTTCGCCAACGCCTCTCATTCTGAGTCCGAATACAGTTCGATATAACAATATATAAGTCAGAAACACAAAAAGCCAGGAAATATAAATTAATACGGTATGACCGGAAAACAACGGGCCCACAAGAGGAATTGATCGGATAATGGGAATATTAATGATACCTAATCCTTTTAAATCTGGACTCGTAAATGAGCCGGTAACCTTAAAAATGCTCCTTAATAAAAACACGGTCATACTCGAACAAAACAGATTGAGAGCCAAGCCTACAACAACCTCATCTGCTCCAAAACTGACTTTTAGGAAGGCATAAAGCAACGATGCCAAAACGGAAAAAAGGACTCCGATTATAACTCCTAAAAACGCACTCTTTAAGAAATAGCTGCCTAATACAGCCCCAAAGCAGCCCATGATAATAAAACCTTCCAAAGCAATATTTGTAATTCCCACGTGGGTGCACAGCATTCCACCCAGTGCGGCAAACAAAATAGGCGCAACAAATCGAAAAATTGAATTCAAAAAAATGGGATCTGTTAAAAATGATACATTTTCCATTATGAGTCCTTTTTATCCGATCGTAATAGAGATCCTCTAAGCCCTGAAACAGCACAAATAATCATAATAATGATGGATTGAATTACTCGTGAAATTTCTCGTGGAACCTCAGACATTCTTTCCATACCATAACCACCATTTTGGATGGCAGACATTAAAAATCCCGCGATTAATATACCTAATGGATTACTATCGGCCAAAATTGCGGTCGTTATAGCTGTCCAAGCATACAAAGGAGTCGTTAACATTCCGGGAATATAACGATAACGCGTTCCGAAAACTTCCAAAAATCCTACCAATCCCATAATTGCGCCGCTAGCAAACAATAAGCCCATTTCTAACTTACCGGTATCAACTCCTCCATAAGCCAAGAATTTGCTGTTATATCCAGACATGCGAATCTTATAACCTATTTCGGTCTTCTTTAATAACCAAGCCAAAAAAATAACTAAAACCGGAATAATGATGATGCCAGCATGAAATTGTGAATTCGGAATAATTTTCGGAATTTGCAAACCTGTCGGAATTTTCTGCGTTTGAACCACACCCGATGCTCGATCTCTGAAGTGATGGTTTACCAAATAAGTTGCAAAGTAATTTGCCGGATAATTTAATAAAAGAGAACTAATAAAAACCGGAATCTTGAACCGCACATCCATTCTTGCGCAAATCCATGCATAAGTTCCGGATACCAGAATTGCGGTAAATAGTGATAATAGGAAAGTGATCCAAATTGGAAAAGGTGAATAAATCCCTACCAGAGTAGATGATATTGCCCCTAATACCATCTGCCCTTCGCCACCGATATTAAAATATCCTCCTTTAAAAGCCAAGCCTGCGCCCAATGCCAATCCAATTATTGGAGCGGCACGGACTAGAGTGCCGACCAAATTTGCCGATCGTTTCCCTCCGAAAGCTCCATCCAATAAAGCCGCATATCCGGTAATCGGGTTATATCCGGCCAGGATCATCAGTAAAGCGCCTAGCACAAAACCCCCTAAAACTGCCAATAAAGGCAATTTGATTGCTTTCCAAAAATTCAAAATCCGACTGTCCATTCTTTTCATTTCACCTTAGCTATTTTGAGGAATTACACCCGCCATCATCATCCCAATCTTATTCTCATCAGCTTGGTCTCTATTCACTTCACCAATAATTTTCCCTTCATAAAAAACTAAAATCCGATCTGAAAGAGCCAGAATTTCACTTAATTCCGTTGAAACCAACAACACCCCATTCCTTTGAGGACGTTGTTCCAAGATATTTTTATGAATAAACTCAATTCCTCCAATATCGACACCTCGTGTAGGTTGCTCGGCTATAAGAAGTTTGCTTGAATGATTCATTTCACGCGAAATGATCAATTTCTGTAAGTTACCGCCTGAAAGATTTGCTGCAGCTTCATGTATATCACTTGTTTTTACTTGATACTTTGCGACCAGTTTTTGGCAAAAAATAGTCAGTTGGGTTTCGGAAATTATTCCGTTACGGACAATTTGAGAATTATCTAAATATCCGATGAGAATATTTTCCGCAACACTTGCTTTTAATGCCGATCCCACCTCAGTTCGGTCTTCAGGTATATAAGAAAGCCCTGTTTCTCTTCTGAAACGATTTGAAAGAAAAGTTATGTCTGACGCATTAAGAAGAATATTTCCAAAAATATAATTTACTGAAGACAAACCGGTAATTACACGAATCAATTCATCTTGTCCGTTTCCGGCAACGCCAGCAATTCCGACAATTTCACCTTCATGAACATCAAATGAAATGTCTTTCAGAACATGAAAATTCTCTTTATCAAATACATTTAAATTCTTGACTGAAAGGATAACATCTCCGATAGGACATTCGTCTCTTATAGTATTAAAAGTAAAGTCATGTCCCACCATATATCGAGATATTTCAAAGATGGATGTTTTTGCTGTTTTCAATTGAGCTGTAACTTTTCCCGATCTTAAGACGGTTATTCTGTCTGAAATCGCCATCACTTCATTCAATTTATGAGTGATAAAAATAATTGTCTTTCCGTTTGAAGCAAGATTTCGAAGTACTTCAAAGAAAACTGTTTGCTCCTGAGGTGTCAATACCGCAGTCGGTTCATCAAATATAAGAATTTCTGCTTTTCGATATAAAGCCTTTAATATCTCAACACGTTGTCGTACTCCAACAGGTAGATCACTCACTTTAGCATCGGGATCGATTTCCAAATTATATTGTTTTGATAACGCGATAACGGTGGTTCGAGCTGTATTTTTATCCAGAAATCCCAGTTTTACAGGTTCGGCACCGTAAACAATATTTTCCCATACTGATAATTTAGAGAAAAGCATAAAATTTTGATGTACCATCCCTAAACCGTTTTTTATGGCATCCAATGGGGAGTGAAAAACCTTTTTTTCTCCATTGATTTTTATTTCGCCAGAATCCGGTTGGTACAGACCGTAAAGAATATTCATCAGTGTTGTCTTACCGGCGCCGTTTTCACCGACAATAGCATGAATTTCCCCTTTTTCAACCGCAAGAGTAATATCATCATTTGCTTTTACATTGGGAAAATATTTATGAATATGATTTAACTCGAAAGCTAACGCCATTCCTTCTCCGAGATGATGCTTGGAAAATTCAGACTATCATTTTCCAAGCATCAAAATAAAATGAATGAATAAAATAAATAAATGAATTACTTTACAAACATCGGATCTTCGATCTTAATTTCGCCGTTAATAATTTTTTCCTGGACTTCGATGACTTTCTTGATTAAATCCGGCTTTGTCATAATAAAACAGTCTTTGTTTTGTTCCGGATTTTCAGCTGTCGCACCGACACCAACTGCACCTTCGGCTACACCTACGGATGAATATAAGGCGTCCGGATTTTCTGTAAGGATCTTCCCGACTGCATCAACAATAGCGACATCAACGTGTTTCAGCAAGTTGTCAACTATTTTCCCTGGCGCTAACGGACAATTGTTTACATCAACTCCATAAGCATAAAAATTATTTTGACTTGCCGCTTCAAATACCCCTCTATCGCCACCCGCGGTAGCGGAAAATATCTGATCAGCTCCTGTTGCATAAATTGCCAATGCCTGTTCTTTGGCTCTGGCAGGATCTCCGAACGGGTTATCGCCGCCAACCCAGCGAATTTCATATTTCACATCCGGATTTACGTATTGTGCGCCCTCCACAAAAGCATCGGTGTAGCGATGTAAAAACGGGATATCCAATGCACCGATCGCCCCGATATGATCCGTTTCGGTTAATGATCCAGCCATTACTCCGATCAGAAAAGCGGCTTCATATTCTTTAAAGACAGTGCAGTGAATATTTGGAAGCTGTTTCTCGACACATTGATCGGCAATAAGGAAATCGACATCCGGATTTTCAGAAGCAACCAAGGGAATAATATCTCCCCATTCTGTTCCCATGACCACAACAATATTGGCTCCGTTATTTACGGCAGCACGAATATTCTCTTCACGGTTTGTCGGGTCATCTTCACTTTCATACAAATCGGTCTTAACCCCATATTTCTTTTCGATTTCAACCATCGCATCTTTTCCCATCAAATGGAATTGGTTCGTCCCCAGGGGTTTGGAAGTGACATAGATGACTAATTTGTCAGATATCGGAGACTGAGTCTCCTGATTGCTGTTCGCTCTCAATGCGAATTCAGATGAGTTAATGTTCGGGATGTTCGCTTTTTTAACTTCGGTCGGTGATTGTGCATAACCTGAAACAGCGACAACCAAAACAATTGACAACAAAAAAATAAACAATAACCCTCTCTTTTTCATGATTGATTCTCCTTCGAACTTATTTTGTTAACCTTTTCTCATATTGCTATAAAATAGCCTTATCGAGTGAATGGAAAGCCGGACTGTCAAAATCATCGGGAATCAGTTCAATCGTCCGTTGAAACAGATGTCCGACCGTATCCCCCAACGTTGATAAATTTTCTGTTAATTCGGATGCTGTCAGATCTTCATCGATCCCGGCTGCGTAATTCGAAACAATGGCAATCGATGCATAACTCATTTCCAGCTCCCGTGCTAATACACATTCAGGGAAATTTGTCTGACCTACTAAATTCCCTCCCAACATTTCAACCATTCTTATTTCAGCACGTGTCTCAAATCGTGGTCCATTAAAACAACAGTAAACACCTCCTTTTCGAATATCAATTCCAAGTTCATCCGCGGCTTTTTGAATATATTTTTTTGTTTCACCACAATAGGGATCGGTCATATTAACATGAGCCAATTTTCCGTTCAGCGGATAAAAGGTATATTTTCTTCCGTAGGTGAAGTCTAAAAATTGGTCGAGGAAAACAAAAGTACCGGGTTTCCAATCAATATTCAGAGAGCCGCTGACAGAAGTCGCCAGAATGATCTTTACTCCTTTTTGATAAAGCGCATAGATATTTGCTTGATAATTAATGTCACTTGGAGCAATTGTATGGTTTTTCCCATGACGAGGAATAAAGATCACTTCCCGACCCGACCATTCCCCTATTTCAGCATTTACAGAACCGTATGGAGTCTCAATTTGTTCCTTTATAGTATTTTGAAGATTTGGTAATGAATATAAACCGGTTCCTGTAATCAATCCTATTTTCATTCTGTTTCTCCTTCAAAGACTAAATATTTGCCTAATATCTTTTCAAGACAATCGAACCTACCCTAATAATTTCTTAAAATTTTCTTTAAAAGGCGGATAAATGATTCCTTTTTCGGTAATAAAAGCGGTTATATTTTCAGAAGGGGTCACATCAAACGCATAATTCAAGACATTGGCATTCGGAATAGTTATCAGATTTCCGTCAATATAACGTACTTCATCTCCATCTCTTTCTTCAACCGGAATATCATCTCCGGTAGGGCAATTCATATCAATAGTCGAAGTCGGCAAAACGGCATAAAAGGGAATATGATGATATTTTGCCAAGATAGAAACACCGTAAACACCAATTTTGGCAGCGGAATCACCGTTTGCTGCCGTTCGATCAATTCCGACCATGACCATATCAATTTTCTTTTGTTTCATAACCCATCCTGCCGAATTATCTGTAATCAGAGTATAAGGAACTCCGGCTTCGTTCAACTCCCAGACATTCAGTTTTGCTCCTTGGAGTCTCGGCCGAGTCTCATCTGAATAGACATGAATCTTTTTCCCCTGCCGGTGTGCTAAGATCATCGGCGCAACCGCAGTACCATAATCGACAGAACACAACGGTCCGCAATTGCAATGAGTCAAAATGCTCATACCATCCTTAATTAATTCAGCACCGTACACACCTTGCAATCGACTTGCTTCCACTTCCGCATTAGCAATCTCATTTGCCTTTTGCAGCATAGAGTCTCCTAAATTCGGATCATCGGCAGCCAGCCTTTCCTTAGCAAAATCCATCATTTTGTCAACCATGGAAAACAGATTAATCGCAGTCGGCCTTGTCGCTTTCAACAAGATTGCATTTTTTTCAAGATGTTTTAGAGCTTCTTCTTTGGTCATCCCATTCGTTTGATAAGCTGCCAAAACCATTCCGTATGCGGCTGCCACACCAATGGAAGGCGCTCCGCGGACTTCCAATAATCGAATTGCCTCAGCTAATCTTTCTATGTCATCCGTTTTAATTAATTCAAATTTTTTGGGCAATAGTGCTTGATTAATCAATACAACTTTGCCATTTTCCCAATAAACACTTCTCATCGAATTCCTCCTGAGACAATATCCGGACCGGGTCTAAACCTCATGATACTTAGATGCAAACTTCTTTGAAGATAATAATCTTTGGAAATAATCAAGATTTTGTCTTCTTGATCAAATTGTTTCTGGCACATCACCAATAACGGAAAATCCTTCGAAACTCCTAATTTTTCGGATAAAATGCCGACTGCGGTATCTGCCCGTATTTCAGCTTCAGCCCGCATAATTTGTTTTCCGCAAAAGGATTTTAATGTTTCCCAAATTGAATTCGTATAAATTTCAGGATCTTCGGGAAGACCGGGCAAATCATCGCGAATATAAGCAATGCTATAAACGAACGGATTCCCATCGGCGGTCCGAACGCGTTTAATGCATAACGCATTTAAATTATTTTCATTTCCGTCATAAATCGGAAACTTCTCTTTCGACATTTCTATTTCGGAGGTCCCAGGAACCATCCCTTGATTTCGAATAATTTCGCTGATACTTAAATTGATTTCAGCCCGAGTATGAATAATTTTTGGGTCATTAGTCACAAAAGTTCCAACCCCATGAATCTGTTCAATAACCCCTTGACTTTCCAAACGAGTCAATGATTCACGCAAAGCTACTCTGCTGACATTTAGTATGGAAGCTAATTCCTCTTGAGAAGGTAATTTGTCACCCTTGGTTAAATGGCAATCTGAAATATATTTTATGATTCCGTCTTCGATTTCCTGTTGCAAGCGAGTTTTCTTTCCTCTTGTCATATTATTTCCTGTCTGTTGCAATTTAGTCTTTAGACTTCATACCTCATATGACTTATTATACAAACGATTTCCATGGGTTTTTCTTAATATGACTTTATTCATATATAAGCAGACAAATGTCATATACAGTTTGTTTTATTTTCGTCAGATATTCTCTTTTCCCATCAAAAAAGGTCATTATGTACGGAAAAATAAATCGCAAAACCGCTGATAAAATTAATTCAGGAATTGGATTCATGATGTCCGATCATTTTTGATTAAACAGTCCGATAAACGGAGGTAGGAGAAGAAAAAATGAACAAAGAAAAAGCAGAACATAAAGAAAAGAATGAACCGGTGACACCAGAATCGGTAGAAGGATATCCGAGCCAATGCGAAACAACGGGAACGCATACCGCGGAAGGTGATGTCGGTGATGCGGAAGCATTAAGACCGAATTGCAATCCCCAAAATAAACTTCCCGATGACGCTATCCCCAACATAACATCCGACGAAGTTAAAAAGAAGCCGGCGAAATAAAGCAAAGGATATTGCTTTACGAGAACGGATTTTTTAAAAAATCCGTTCTCGTTCTTGAATCATCAATCGCTTTTCTCCAACAACTTCAGCCGCAAAGATATTTTCATAAAAACAAAAAGATGCCTGATTTGTCTCTTTGAGAATTAAATATTCCAAACTGTGCACGAAATAAAAAAATGAACCCATTACATAATCGGATGAAATCTTTCGGAAAACGGGAAAATATGAAATAAAAATCGCCATCCGAAATGTAATTATTTTTTATGAACTTGTTTGCACAAGCTTTAGCAAAGTGATAAACTAAAATTTATTTCCAAACAGACACTACCGGTAAAAGATTGCGAAAGAAGCCATCAATTCCGGCAACTTAGATGGATAGTTGATTGAAGTTTCTTAGATGAAATTTCAATCCGTTTTTTTCCTCATCGGAGGGAGGAAAGATTTATTAAATGGAACGGAGGAGAATATGGATATGCCAAAAATGAACAAGACGGATTCGGAACTGAAGGAGACAAAACAAAACTTTTCTGAAAAAGAATCGGAAAAAAAAGAATTCAATTATTCCGAAAAGGACATGGTAAATAAGAACCAGGAACCGGAAAAGAAACCGCAAAATCCACCCGTCAAAAGAGACAATACATTCCTGAAATAAGAATCGCCGAGAAGATTTCTCTGATTACAATTCAGGAGAAGGACCGGATGCTTCCGTACGGCAAGCATGGATGATATTTGTATGCGGGAATATTTTCGAATTTGAGATAAAGGGACCGGTTGAAAAGAACGGAACCGGCCGGATCCCCTAAGAACACAAACATAAGAAAAACCGTAAACCCCATCCGGTTCGGCGCTTCTGATTAAGTTAAGCCGAGATGGGGTTTTAATTTATCTCATTTCGTTCCGAAACCGAAAACAATCTTTTTCCGATAAATCATCCCCGGAAATAAAATGGGCAGAGAGTCACCCATCAATTGGGGAGCGTCGGGTAGATATTGCGCTTCAAATGCCAATCCGGAGCCAACCGCCGGTCTCCGCTGATTTTCATTACCGGAGATCTGATCCAGAAATCCCCCTGAATAAAAAACGACACAAGGATAATCGGTGGATATTGTCAATGTTCTTCCGCTCTTGTTATCCGATAAAAAGACAGCCTCATCGCCTTTTGTCAAGTAAGCATGATTAAAACCTTTATTCAGTTTAAGTTGTTCATGATCGGGAAAATTCAAAAAAGCATCGCGGATTTTTCGCGGAGTTTGGAAATCAAAAGGGGAATTTTTAACATCGACATATTCGGTGGGTAAAAATTGAATGTCATTGTAATAAACCGTATCGGCATTTATTTTAAGAATATGATCGTAGGCATCCCTATTAAAATCCCCCGATAGATTCCAATAACAATGATTGGTTATATTGAGATAAGTGGGTTTGTCCGTCTCGGCGGTGTATGAAATAATGAGTTGATTCAGCCTGTTCAAGATATATTCTACCGAGACTTTCCGATTTCCCGGGAATCCGTTTTCGCCATCCGGTGCCGTATAGGAAAACCGAAGCGAAGCCTCATCTTCATTTTCCCTAAAATCGGTCATATTCCAAATAACATGGGCGAAGTTCTTTTCTCCGCCGTGCAGAGTATTGTTTCCCTCGTTTCGGCAGAGATGATACGTCTGGTCCAAAACCGGAAGGATGCCGTCTTTGATACGACCCGCTACCGGGCCGACTGTTGCCCCGGCATATATTTCATTATTCAAATAATCTTTTGGTTCCGGTAAAGTAAGCGCAATATTTTTAAAATTACCGTAACGATCCGGTGTCAAAACATAGGCAATCGAGGCACCTGCCGAATGGAATCCCACTTCAATTCCGTTTCTGTTTTTCATTCGAAAAGTCCGCATAAAGTTATTCCTTCCGTCAGGATTATTCCTTTTATGATCCTTTTTAGGGAACACAAATGTTAGTATAGACCGAAATAATCAACCGGATATCCCGATGGTAAAAATAGCAATTTATTTAAATAGCATCGCAACATTCTATAACAAACAGTTATTATTCTGAAGTATGATGAAATCAGATATTTTTATTATTATGATATTTTCAAAGAATATCATAATAAAATTTTTAATAGTCTAATATTTACAAGATCTTCTTTCGGAAGCATAAATATTTTTTACGGTTTGGGCATATCCAAATAAAAGGTTTATATAGGATTCACACCGATGGATAACCTTCAGGAAGAGAACATTTTAGAGTTTTCAGAAATTTCAAAATATTTTCCGGGCGTCAAAGCTCTGGACAATGTTTCTTTTACCGCCCGCAGCGGTGAAGTTTTAGCATTTCTGGGAGAAAACGGAGCCGGAAAATCCACTCTTCTTAAAATTCTGAACGGCGATTACCAACCGGATAAAGGGAAATATTTGATTAATGGCGTTGAAAAGAAATTCAACTCTCCCCAGGAAGCAATCGAAGAGGGAATCAGCGTCATTTATCAGGAACGTCAGATTCTGATGGAACTGACCGTTGCCGAAAATATTTTTCTAGGAAGAATGCCGGTAAACAATTTCGGAATTATTAATGTAAAAAAAGCGAACAAGATGGCGGCCGCCATTATTAAGGATTTCGGACTGCCAATCAATCCGACCACAAAAGTTAAGGATTTGAGCATCGCCTTTCAACAAATGGTCGAAATTATGAAAGCATACAGCCGGGAAAATCTCAAAGTGATCTGCTTTGATGAGCCGACGGCAAGTCTGAGTGACTCGGAAATTGATATCCTCTTCGGAATCATCCGAAAACTGAAGAAAGAAAATAAAATCATTATTTATGTTTCCCATCGTCTAAAAGAAATTCAACAGATTACTGATCGGGTTGCCATTTTTAAAGACGGGAAATACATCACGACCATCAAGACCGGTGAAGTGTCGGAAAAAGAAATGATCAAAATGATGGTCGGCAGAGATCTGGGTGATATCTTCTTAAATCTTGATCGAAATAAAGAGATCGGAGACGTATTACTCGACGTTAAGGACGTCTCTTCGGAATTTGTCAAAGAGTGCTCTTTTCAACTGCGGAAAGGAGAGGTCCTCGGCTTCAGCGGTTTGGTAGGTGCCGGCAGGACCGAACTGATGCGTGCCGTGATCGGCGCGGATAAACGAAAAGGCGGAGAAATATCTTTGGAAGGCAAAAAGATTCATAACTCTTCGCCGAAGGAAGCGATGAAAAACGGTATCGTACTCGTTCCGGAAGACCGAAAAATGCAGGGGATTCTGTCAAATTTAAATGTTTCCGGAAATATTAATATTTCTCTGCTCGATAAGAATGCAAATAAATTCGGAATTATTGACAGCAAAAAGGAACTGCAAATTGCGGAAAAATGTATCGATGAATTTCACATCAAGACGCCATCCCCGCTAAAAAGAATAGTCGAATTGTCCGGCGGGAATCAACAGAAATGCATTGTGGCGCGCGGAATTTCCACGATGCCCAAAGTGTTGATTTTGGATGAGCCGACCAAAGGGATTGATGTCGGAACAAAATCCGAGTTTTATCAAATGATTTGTGCATTTGCAAAACAAGGGCTCGGAATCATTCTCATTTCTTCCGAATTGCCTGAAGTTTTAGGTCTTTCCGATCGAATTATTGTCATGAGATCCAGAAAAATTGTGGGTGAAATAAATCGGGAAACAGCAACCGAAGCATTGGTTTTAAGTATGAGCATGATTGACTAAATCGCTGAAAAGGATTGAAAATACCGGAAATGACTATGGAAGAAGAAAAAGGAATCAAGAAAACAATCACTCGTATAACAAACTTTATCGGCAACGATAAATTGGTATTGCTGATCGCGATTATTGTCGTTTTCGCAATGTTTACTTTTCTGAATCCCAATTTTATGAGCAAGCAGAACATCATCAATCTACTGGTTGCCGGTTCGCTCATCGGATTGGTAGCAATCGGTCATACTTATTTAATTATTGCCGGACAAAATGATTTGTCGCCCGGCTCTTTGGCTGCTTTTTCCGGAGTCTTATGTGCCTATTTGGTGAAAATCGCGATTCCGTTAGGCATAGCGATTCTTATAACGATTGCCGCTGCCGCCGTGGTCGGTTTTTTCAATGCCTGGATGGTAAATAAAATCAAATTGGAAGCGTTCATCGCAACCTTGGTCAGCCAATCCATCATTCGTGGCTTTGCTTATATTCTTTGCGACGGGAAACCGATAGCAATCAGTAACGCAAACTTTATTAAGATTGGGAAGATGCGCTTTTTAGGTGTCCCGTTTTCCGTCTGGGTAATGATCGTCTCAATCATCATTTTCGGATTCATCTTATCGAAAACCAAATTCGGTCGAAGCGTTTATGCGATCGGCGGGAACAAAGATGCCGCAAGGTTAGCCGGTTTGAATCCCCAAAGAATTGTGACGATATCCTTTGTAATGATGGGAATTTTCTGCGGCATCGGGGGCATCATCTTTGCGGCAAGAATGAATTCCGGACAGCCGGCCGCGAATGTAAACCTGGAATTCGATTCGATTACCGCAGTGATTTTGGGAGGAGTTTCCTTTACCGGCGGCGTCGGAAATATGGGAGGGACCATTCTGGGAATTATTCTGATTCAAGCCTTCAATACCGGCTTGATCATGGTAAATGTGCCGACTTTCTGGCAATATGTCGCCCGCGGAGCTTTGCTCTTATTTGCGCTGACTTCCGACTATATCCGGAAAGAACGGCATGAAAAAGAGTTGCTGGAAGCCAGCATGAGAAATATTTGATGGTCAATAACAATACGAAAAGAAAGGTATTGTTAAATTTTTTCAGGAGGATACTGAAATGAAGAAGGTTTGTATTTTTGTTTTACTTTTAACAATGGTATTTGGCTTTGTAATGTCTGTCTCCGCCGAAGACAATAAATTAGTTGTCTACGGCATTTACAAAGCAGGTGATCAGACCTGGTTCATCGATGAAGGCGCAGCCGCTAAAAAAGCTGTTGAAGCCGCAGGCGGTGAATTCATTTTTGTCGATGCAAAGATGAGCCCCGAAGAATACCTCAAGGCAATTGATAACGCGATCGCCAATAAAGCCACCGGCATCGTTACCTGCATTCCTGACCAGACACTGTCACAGGCTGTGGTGGATAAACTCCAGGAAGCAAAGATCCCCGTTGTTGCGGCGGACGATGCGTTACAGGATGCGGATGGCAAGAAACTGGTCCCGTGGGTCGGAATCAATGCTTATGTCATCGGTGAAGCAAACGGCGAATGGCTTGCCAATTATGCAAAGGAAAATAATTTGGTAACCGATCCGGAAGTCGGCTTATTGATCCTGACCATGGATACTGTTTCCAGTTGCGTTCCTCGTGCGGAAGGCGAATATAACAAATTCACGGAACTGCTCCCCGAATTCGATAAATCCAAAATCTTTAAGTCCGATTATGACGGAACGACGGAAAAAGGAAACATCGCTGCTTCCGCAATATTTACCGCTCATCCGGAAATTAAAAAATGGCTTGTCACCGGCGCTAACGAAGAAGGTACAATCGGTGCCGTCCGCGCTTTGGAGAGCATCGGATTAGATAAAGATGCCTGTGTGGTCGGTCTCGGCGGATATTTGGCAAAAGATGAATTCAAAAAGGAAGGCGGTTCCGCTATGAAGGCTGCCTCTTACTTCTCATCCGATGCAGTCGGTACAACTTCCGTAAAAATTTTGCTGGATATCATCGCCGGCAAAGAAGTCCCCATGGAAACAGCGGTTGATGCCATAATGGTCACCCCTGAGAATTACGTTGAAGTTATGGGCGATGCCGCAAAATAATAATCAGTTGTTTGATTAATGGAAAAGATGCCTTCCTACATCAAGGAAGGCATCTTTTTTCCGTTCGGCAATTCTTTTATCCGATATTCGGTCGGTGTATATCCGGTTTTTTTCTTAAAAGAAGTGCAAAAACTGCAGACACTATTGAATCCGCATTGAAAAGCCAACTCTTTAATAGGCATGGAAGTGGTTTTCAGCAGAAATTTTGCTTGATCAATTCGGACTTGAATGACATATTCAAAAGGAGAATATCCTGTTTCTTTCTTAAAAAGCCGGCTGAAGTAATACGGGCTCAAAGAAGCTTGTTTCGCCAATTCGGATAAGGAAAGCTTCTGACTTGAATTTTCTGAAATATAAGTCAACATTTCCTCGATCATACGGGGAGGATTGTCCAAAGATTCGCTATCGGTAGCTACCAGAATCAATTCGGTCAACAGGTCAATGATATTTTTTGAAATAATCGCTTCGTTGACTCTTTTATGTTCATGAAAGGTATTAAATATTTTTTGCAGGTAGCGTTCGATGATATGCGGATTTTGCGGATCAAGAATCAAATTCTTCTCGGTGATCAAGTTAAAATACTTCGGCGCCAATAATCCGTCAAAATGAATCCAATAAATTGTCCATCCGATCTTGGTAAAGTATTTATGCGGGATATAACAATTGATAAAAGCTACGGATCCTTCATCAAGGAGTAACAAGGGTGAATTCCCGTTCTGAACATATCCGGAACCTTTTTTGACATACAAAATCAGAAAGCTGTCATAAGCTTGTCTGTCAACAAAATAGCGTTCATTACAAAAATATTTGCCGGTACAGAGTAAATAAAAGAATAATTCTTTCGCTTGCGAACTGCAGGTATGGAAATAAATATCCGATTCCGGTAATACCCCTTCCTGATAAACTTTCATCTTTTCTGCCTTTCCAAAAACAGCAATTTTTTTTACTCGCTCTTTTGAAGTATTCTAAAATATTTCGGAAAATCGGTCAAATTGACCAAATTTTTCATTTTAACAAAGGCAATATATTTAACCAGAATAGCAAGATATTATCTTGTTTGAACCAAACTGCATGCTAAGATATATTCAGATAGTTTATTTTTTCAAAGGATAGGCAATCATGAATCATATCAAGAATCAAGTAGAAATTTGGGAAGAGGAAGTTTCAATACCAACTTACGAAGTTGGCATTCCGGAAAAAAATCCCATGTTTTTTGAAAATCGGGTATATCAAGGGAGCAGCGGAAAAGTCTATCCGTTCCCGATTATCGAAAGTATTTCAAATAAAAAAATCGATAAGAAATATCAAGCGGTTTTCCTTGAAAATGACTATCTGTTCGTCATGATTCTCCCCGAATTGGGAGGAAGAATCCAACGAGCGCTCGATAAATCCAATAATTATGATTTTGTTTACTATAACGAAGTGATTAAACCGGCGTTGGTCGGACTTACCGGACCTTGGATCAGCGGTGGAATCGAATTCAATTGGCCTCAACATCACCGGCCGACCACTTTTTTACCTGTTTTGTATCGGCTGCAAGAGAATTCGGACGGAAGTAAAACAGTCCAAATGAGCGATATGGACCGTATGTACGGCACAAAAGAAGTGACGAATATTACGCTGTATCCGGATAAAGCATATATTGAAATAAAAGGACAGTTGTATAATCCGACCTCTTCGCCGCAGACTTTTCTGTGGTGGGCAAATCCGGCTGTTCCGGCAAATGAATATACTCAATCTATTTTTCCGCCGGATGTTACCGCTGTGATGGATCACGGTAAACGAGACGTTTCAAAATTCCCCATAGCCGACGGAATTTACTATAAATATGACTATAGCAAGGGGGTTGATATTTCTTATTACAAGAATATTCCGGTCCCGACCTCTTATATGGCTTATCGATCGGATTACGATTTTGTAGGTTGCTATGATCATCAGCGGGAAGCTGGGA
>Ga0255341_1002349_pt1 | contig 23884 bp, 29 predicted proteins | sample wastewater_treat_8_FD_192418 | JGI IMG/M metagenome (GOLD analysis project Ga0255341, IMG submission 192418) | Wastewater microbial communities from Lulu Island WWTP, Vancouver, Canada - plant12 | ecosystem: Engineered > WWTP > Wastewater > Unclassified | place: Canada: Vancouver, British...
TTGTATATAACACATATCTTGCAAAGCGAATCGAAATGTATGAACAGAATAAAGAAACATTTACCTATGTTCAATGTGCAAATGATATGAAGAAACTAAAGTCAGAATTAGAATGGCTTAAAGAAGTCGATTCTACTGCTCTTCAATCTTCACTTAAAGATTTAGATTCAGCTTATCAAAACTTCTTTAGGGGTAGTGGCTTTCCTAAATTTAAATCAAAGAAAACACATAGATTTTCATATAAATCAAAGTGTGTAAATGGCAATATTCAGTATTGTGATAGGTATATTAAATTACCTAAACTTGGAATGGTGAAGACGAAAAACAAGTTAGTCCCACAAGGCAGAATACTTAATGCTACTGTGTCACAAGAACCTAGTGGAAAATATTTTGTATCACTTTGTTGCACTAATGTAGATATTAAACCATTTGAGAAAACTGGCAATTCAGTTGGTATTGATTTAGGAATTAAAGAATTTTGTATTACATCTGATGGCGAAATGATTCCAAATCCAAAGTATTTAAAGAAGTCTTTAGATAAACTTGCTAAATTACAAAGAGAATTATCTCGAAAATCAAAAGGTAGTTCAAATCGTAATAAAGCAAGGATTAAAGTTGCAAGACTTCATGAACATATTGCAAATCAGAGAAAAGATTTCTTACAGAAGTTATCGACTGGAATCATCAAGAACAATGATGTGGTATGCGTCGAAGACCTTCAAGTAAAGAATATGATTAAAAATCATAAACTTGCACAGTCTATTGCAGATGTGTCATGGTCAGAATTTGTAAGACAACTTGAATATAAGGCTGATTGGTATGGAAAACAAGTTGTCAAAGTAGATAAATTCTATGCAAGTTCTCAGACTTGTAATGTATGTGGATATGTAAATAAGGATACGAAAAATCTTAGTGTTAGAGAATGGAAATGTCCTTGTTGTCATACACATCATGACAGAGATATAAATGCTGCTAAGAATATTCTTAATGAAGGATTGAGAATATTAGAAGTAGCGTAGAAAACTATAGACAAGAACGGTAGGAACTATCGGGTTAGCTTGGTAAATATCTTTTCAGTAGAAAGGAGTTCCCAAGAATCTCGTGGCTTTAGCCATGAGAGGTTCAATGAAACTGTATACATTTGCAAATATGCATGTTATAATTATTATAGAAAGGAAATTAGATAAATGTTTGATGAAAAATTTATACAAGACTTTATGCCAAGTCTTATACAAATAGTCAAGAAATATGCAAATGACGAACATGATGAGGATGAACTGTTATCAGATGGACAGTTATCAATGTTAGAGTATTTATCTGGACATTGTAAAAGTAAGAATCTGAAATACAATCTGTATCGACACTTAGATAGTAAATTAAAGAAAATATCTGAGCAACATAATGAAGATCAGGTTAATGTTGATGTTGATAAACTTATTATTGTTAAGGTAAGTGATTATGACATAGAAGATGTTCTAGATATTATGAGAGACTGTCTTTCAACAAGAGAATTTGACATCATAACAAGTTTTTATGGTATCTATACCACAGATAAGACTTGTCGTCAGATTGCAGATGAGTTCAATATGGATCTTGAACGAGTTAAATGGCTTAAGAAAAGAGCTGAAATGAAGATAAGGAAAGCTTGTGATAAAAGCGGAATCTGTTTATACGATTTAGTATAAGGAGGAAAGTATTTTGTTAAATGAAGAGCAAATGACAGTAGTAAATCATATTTATGGTCCAGCTGCAGTATTATCTGGTGCAGGTAGTGGTAAGACATCTACATTAATTGGAAGAATCCAGACGCTTGTCAATATTGCAGAACCTAATAGGATTATCATGCTTACATTTACTAATGCAGCTGCAGAAGAGATGAAATATCGTGCTTCTAAAGTAAATGAGAAATGTAAGGATGTATATGCATCTACATATCATAAGTTCTGTGGACTCATGCTTAGAAAATATGGTCGTACTATTGGAATTATGCCTGGATTTGAAATACTTACAAGTTCAAAGTACAACACATTTATTGAGTATGTTAAGAGTACTAATGAATATTATGAAGACCTTAAAAATTTTCCAAGTGCAACTAAATTAGGTACAATATTCTCTAGAATCACTAATACTGATGCTACTGTAGAACAATGCATTTATAATACTAAGTATTCTGAATATGCAAATGAAATCAAACAACTATATGCAGAAGTTAAGAAAGCTGGATTAGAGCAGCAGAAACTTAATTTTGATGATATGTTAGTTTATATGAATGATCTACTTAATAACAATGAAATTTGTGAGAAGATCGCAAAATCATTTGACTTTTTAATGGTAGATGAGTTTCAGGACACTAATGATCTGCAGTTAAGAATGTTGCTTAAACTTAGTAAATTCAATGAAAATATAGTTGTAGTCGGAGATATTTCACAGTCTATTTATAAATTCAGAGGTGCTAAAGTAGAAAATATACAGAACTTCATTGATTCATTTCCTAATTGTGATGTATATTCGCTTAGTACAAACTTTAGATCTACTCAAGAAATTCTTGATGTTACAAACGCTATGATGAATGCACATGTTAAGTCTTGGACATATACTAATATGAAAGCAAATAATAAACATGGCGAAAAACCTACTATTAAAGTACATCGAGATGATAGAGACCAAGCTGAATGGGTTATCAACAAAATAAGAGACTTAAATATGAATCATAAACATGATTTAAGCGATATAGCAGTTATTGAGCGTAAATCAATGTCATCATTTAAGTTAGAAAATGAACTTACAAAAGCAGGTATTCCATTCATTAAACGTGGTGGTCTTAAATTTACTGATTATGCAGTTGTAGATGATTTATTATCATTCTTGTCATTAACTACTAAGAAAGCCGATAAGTTTAGTTGGTTTAATGTTCTTAGAATGATTCCAGGCATTGGTGCAAAGGCTGCAACTGATATTTCAGATAATTGTACTGTAGAAAGATTTTGGGATAAATATGCAAAGAGAAAGTTTAGTAATGATCTTAATGAGTTGATCTCAAATATAGAAGATTACAAAACTATGACTGATGATGTTCCAAAATTACTTAGTAAGATTGCTGAATACTATTTTGGATTAAGAACAGCTAAGATTGAGAACTCTACTAAAATGTCCAGTAGTGCAAAGTTTGATGCACTTGAGAAGATTAAGCGAGATGAAGAAATTTATGAAATTCTTAAGAGTATGTCAGCAAGCTATAAAAATGTTACATCTTTCCTTGATGATATTGCTTTAGACTCAGTCAATGGAAAAGATAATGATGATGGTATTATTATAACAACAATCCATAGTGCAAAAGGTCTTGAATGGCCAACAACAATTTTGCTTGATTGTGTAGAATATGATATAGATGATGAAGAAGAGGAACTTAGATGTTGGTATGTTGCAATGACTAGAGCTGAAGACGACTTAATCATATCTGTACCAGAAATTACAATCGCAAATGGATTGCCAATGTTTAATAGTATAGTTCATTTTTTGCATGGTTTAGAGAATCAATATTTTATAAGGAGATAATTATGTTATTTGGCGCAACTATAGGTGATATTGTAGGAAGTAGATTTGAAGCACACGACTACAAAGGAAAAGATTTTGAATTTTATAATTACGAAGATCGATTTACAGACGATACTGTAATGACTATGGCAGTTTATGAAGCATGTGTAGAAATCAAAGAGAAGAATTACACAGATTCAACTGATATTGAAAATTGCTTTAGAGACGCTATGGTTAGATGGGGTCATGAATACCAAGGCGTTGGTTATGGTGGACGATTCTGTGAATGGTTATTTAGTGAAGATCATCAACCTTATGGTAGTTGGGGTAATGGATCTGCTATGCGAGTATCACCTATTGGTTGGCTATTTAATTCTATAGAAGAAGTAGAAAAATTTGCGGAGCATTCTGCAAATCCTACTCATAATCATCCTGAAGGAGTTAAAGGCGCTAAGGCAGCTGCAGTTGCAGTATTCTTAGCTAGAACAACACATGATAAACACAAAATCAAAAAATATATTCGATCCTTAGGTTATAAGCTTCATAGATGTGGAGCAGTAAGACCTAAATACAAATTTGATGTTTCTTGTCAAGGAACAATTCCAGTTGCTATTGAATCATTTTTAGAGAGTCATAGCTTTGAAGATGCGATTAGAAACGCAATATCTATGGGAGGTGACAGCGATACTATTGGTGCAATAACTGGTGCTATTGCTGAAGCTTATTATGGAGTTCCAGATGAACTTAAAAATGGATGTAAAGCATACTTAGATGATAAGATTCTGAGTATTATAAAATAAAAGGATGGAAGATTATGAAAAACAGAATACGTACGGTAGTACCTTATATTTTTCTAATTATAGGAATCTACCTAATTTCATCTGTTGGTACGTACTTATTTCTATATTTTAGAGATACTAAGAAATCAGTTGATGATTTTAAGGATCTAAAAGAATTAGTTGTAGACGTACCTATTGATGACGAAGACCCCAAAGATAAAACAGATCTTGGATCTGGAAATGATGGACATGAGTTATCTAAACGTACAAAACCTGATTTTAGTGCATTACTTGCAGAGAATGATGATTTTGTAGGGTGGTTAACTGTAGAAGGTACAAACATTGATTATCCTGTAATGCAAACACCTGGAGATGAAGAATATTATTTGCATAGAAATTTTTATAAGCAATACGATTATTCTGGCGTACCATTTTGTAATGCAGCTGCAGATGTTGAAAGACCTTCTGATAATATAGTTATTTATGGACATCATATGAGAGCTGGAACAATGTTTAATCACTTAACACTTTTCCAGGACTCAGAGTTCTATGCAAAGCATAAAACTTTTACTTTCGACACTATTTATAGAACAGGTACATACGAAATCGTAGCAGTATGCCTAACACATGTAAATGAAGGAGCATTTAAGTATTGGGAAGTAACAGATTGTACTGAAATCGAATTCAACGAGTATGTTAATTGGTTAGCTAGCAAATCATTATATAAGACAGATGGAATTGATGATGTTGAATATGGTGATAGACTGGTTACATTATCTACTTGTGCCTATCATACAACAAATGGACGTCTTATTGTTGTAGGAAAACTCATTGATTCTGATGATGCTGATCTCATCAATAATAAATCTGATCGTATTTTGGAAAATAATGAAGAAACTATTTACAACGAGGACTAACTTTGTTATAATAACTAAAAATAGAAAGGAGAGTAGGTTATGAATGCACAGCTTAAGAGAAAATGCGACAAGCTTATAACACAAGCTGAAAATGGGACTCTTCTTTATGGCAATATAATAAATGAAATTGCAAAAAATAAAGATTTGTTAAGATATAGCACTACAATTCCTAATGCTATGAATTACATTCGTAGTAATGGAATCACTATTGTAATGCCTGAAGTAACAGAAACAACAGAAAAAGACACAGCAGAAACAAATGCAAATGAATTATTAGACTCAGAGGTAATAATTGCAGATGGTTTAAGTGAAGAAGCAATGGCAGCAATTGAAGAAGAAACTATAGAAATGACTTCTGAAATTGAACCAACTGATGATGAATTACAAGAAATAGAATCTGAACCTAATATTCATTATTATGATACTGATGATGTTAAGCAGTATTTAAGAGATATTTCAGCTTTGCATGATCGTCTTTTAACTGCTGAAGAAGAAAAAGAGTTAGCTATACAATATAGAAACGGTGATACTAATGCAAAAACACTTTTGATTGAATATAATCTTAAGTTAGTTGTTAGTATTGCTAAGCGTTATATGTATGCAAGTAGCACAACAATACTAAGCTTTAATGATTTGATCCAAAATGGTAATCTTGGACTAATTAAGGCTGTAGATAGATTTGATCCAGATCGTGGTTTTAAGTTTTCTACGTATGCAACATGGTGGATTCGTCAGTCTATTACTAGAGCATTAGCAGATGATGGTAGAACAGTTAGAATTCCAGTTTATGCAGTAGAACAACTTAGATATATTCATAGAGCTATTAAAGAACTTCAGAGTAAATCTAGTTCAGAAAGTTTGCCTGAATATGCAGATATTGCAGCACTCTGTAACGAAAATGGTTGGGTTGTAAAGTCTACTAGCAATAATAAGACTATTACTCCTGAAAAAGTTAAAGAGTATCTTCAGTATTCAGATATGACGTCTACGGTCTCGCTTGATATTCCAGTTGGTGAAGATGAAGATTCATATTTAGGTGATTTTATTCCAGATGTAACACAGAATATTGCAGATGAAGTTGAAAGAAAAGATATGGCTGAAAAATTTGAGTATATCTTTAACAAGTATCTAACACCACGTGAAGCTGGAGTTTTAAGAAAGCGTTACGGTTTTAATGGCCAGGAATGCATGACTCTTGAAGAAGTTGGTAAAATCTATGGTGTAACTAGAGAGCGTATCCGTCAGATTGAAAATAAAGCTAAGCTTAAACTTAAAAAGAAAAAGGAAATACGTGATATGCTCAACTAATAAAGGAGAATTTGAATGAATAAAGACTTAACTAAAAAGTGTGAATCAATTAAAAATTCATTTGTTAAGAACAATTCATTAGATTACTCAGTGCTTATTGCCGAAGTTGATAAGAACTCACATTTTAGAACTGACGGGCAGCACGCAAATGCTGTCCGTTTTTTCACCGAAAAAGGCATAATAATTACTGAACAAGACAAAATATCTAAAATGAATTTTAGTTCTGATGAACTTGAATTTGCAGAAAAACTTTGTAAAAATGCTATTGACAAATATGTTGATGTTTTAAGTATCAATAAGAATATTAGCAATGACAGAATGTTATTGTTTAAGAAATATATAGAGCAACTCGGATATAAAATAGACGAATCATCTTTTGAAGATGATGAAGATTTAATGGAACAAGAATATCCAGCAGATGAATTTAGTTCTGATGATGAAGATAAAGATGATAATAAATTCGAACCTATTCCATATTATGATAGCGATAGCGTAAGGTTGTATCTTAAAGAAATTGCACAGTATGATATATTAAGTGATGAAGAGGAATTTGAAATTGCAAATAAATATGCAGAAACCAAAGATATTGCATTAAGAGAAAAATTAGTTAATCATAATTTAAGACTTGTAGTATCTATTGCTAAGCATTACAATACAAATATGTTAGGTCTTATGGATCTTATTCAGTTTGGTAACTTAGGTCTTATCACTGCTGTAGAGCGATTTGATCCATCTCTTGGATTTAAGCTTTCTACTTATGCTACATGGTGGATTAAACAGTCTATTATTCGTGGTTTAGGTAATGAAGGTCGTACAATTAGAATGCCTATACATGCAGTAGAGCAAGCTATCAAGAATAGAAATTCGAAGATTGAATTAGAACGAACACTAGGTCGATCATGTACAGAAGAAGAGTTAGTAAAATACATTAATGACAATCAGTTGTTTGTATCTAAGCAAATTACAAGTATGGATATTCCTACACTTCGTCTGTATGAAAATACATTTGATGGAAATATAGTATCACTATATACACCAATTGGAAGTGAAGATGGTAGAGATGATTCATATTTAGGCGATTTTATTCCTTCAAACGAACCTTCACCTGAAGATGTCGCAATGAAAAACGCACTTAAAGATATAATGAATGATGTTATTAACAATTGTCTTAAGAGCGAAAAAGAAATACGAGTAATAAGATTAAGATTCGGTTTAGACGATGGAGTTACTAGAACACTTGAGCAAGTATCAAAATACTTTGGAGTGACTGGAGAAAGAATTAGACAAATTGAATCTAAGGCATTAAGACGAATTAGAAATAGTCGATATGCTAGACAACAATTAAAAGGATATGACATTGATTGGAAATATCCATTGAAAGGAAATTAAATGTATAAGATAATTTTAGATGACAATAGTTTTATTATTGCTGATGAAAATTACAAACTAACACTTTTTAGATTTGGCTTCAAAAAAGTTGTCACAATAAAAGACTATTTAATTACAAATAGATACAGCAAACATCATCTTGTTGACTGTATTGATGGAAAACGAATGAAAAGAAATTTCACAATTAAGGAAACTTCAAATGAAGAAAATTATCCTATTGGTTCTAGAATTAAGCTTGCGCAAGATATTCAATTTGGCGATTTAGTAATTGGTAAAGATGGAGAACCAAGACGAGTAAAAGAACTTCATACTGGAGAAGATGAGATGTTTGAAATTACAATTGATGGTGCATCTTATCGAGTAAATGGTGGACATATTCTTGCATTAGTTGACAAAGATACTGGTGAACATCTTGAAATGCCTGTAAATATTTACATGCACATGAATGATGAGTTTAGATCTCATTATGTAATGGAGAAAGTTATGGAGGATTAAAGATATGGCACAAATTACAAATGAGCTTCAATGCTCAACTATTGCCAATATGTTAGCTGCAGAGCTAAAACGACAAGGTATTCCATTGGCTGAAGACGATGATGTTCGTTATAATATTCTTTATAATGCTGCAGAACTCATTTTATATGAAGGCGGAGTTGATAAAGATATTCAGTTATGTGTAGACAAAATTAAAGAATATATCATCGACACAAAACAAAATTATCCTAATTATTTCATGACAGGAGAAGACTCTTAATAGCTTTTCCTGTTATTTTATTTGAAAGGAAAAGATATTATGAAGAAATTATTGACAATATTGAGTTGTTTTATCATAGGCGTAAGTCTATGTGCTTGCAACAAAGAACCTGAGCCTTCAGTAGATGAACAACCACAAATTCAAGTAGCAAGATTCGATTGTCATGAATATAACATCGAAGGTCAGTATTTTACTGATGACATTCTTGTTTCTATAAATCTAACAAGTGATTTTGAAGCAACAGATCAATCTGTATTATTAGCACAAGACAATAAATATTATATTGGTGAGTTTAAGCGTAAAGATGCAGAAGGAAATGTTAATAAGACTATCTCATTATTTGAATACAACGATTCAAACTTTAACTTTGTAACTGATTGTAGTAAAGTAAGTCAGAATTGGAGTATCTCAAATTCATCTATAGAAAATGATGATGCTTACATGAGAATTTTCTATACTGAGAAGAATGGATATATTATTGGTATGAGTATTGTTAATACTAGCAAAGATCCATTATCTATCGAAGACGCTTTACAAAATGTAGAGTTTATGGTAAATGAAACATGTACAGCACCTGATCCTATAGAAGAACAAAGTGCTGTAGTTGAAGGCAGTTTAAGTTCTCCAGCAAGACTTGGTGAATGGGTTAGTACAATGTTGTATAATCCTGAAGTTGGTACATATGAACCAGTATGTATTAGTGTTACTAAGGTTGAAACTGGTGAATTAGCTGATAGAGTTGTAACAGATCACAATAACTTGTTAGATTTATATGCTGGCGATCAACCAAGCCAGATATTAAATCCAACAGATTGTATTTGGGCTGTATATCGTTATGAAGTATATTTTCCTACAAGTTTCACAGCTGAGAAAAATATTACTGGAATAACTGTTCCTATTACTTTCTGTAATATCAATGATGATGGTGGTGGTATTAGTGGTTATCTTGAATTACAACAGTCATTATTAGATATTTCACCTAGTATGAAGAATGTAAAGCCAGGTACAATTTGGTCTGAAGGTGTTGGTTTCTTTGAAATTCCTATCAATGCCAACTATTTAATAAAAATTACACCTGATGATAATCCAGCTAATGCAAAATATTTCAAACCATAAGAAAGGAATTCAAATATTATGAAAAAATTTTTAGCGCCTATAGCAATTACGGCTTGTGTATTATGTCTTGCAGGCTGTAGTATGGGATCAGAACCTACAAATAAGATTACTGATCCACTTCCCGATAAGGTCGTAGAGTCCGAAGTTGAAGAGGAGACAACTGAGGCAGAAGAGGAAAAGACTACTGAAGCTACTACTGAAAAGCACACAAAAACTGATGAAGAGCTTAATCAGGAGTATGAGGAGTGGAAAGCTGAAGTTCTTAAGGACAGAGATGAAGCAACAGAGGAACAAACAACAGAAACTACTGAGGCTACTACTGAAGAAACTACAGAAGCCTATGATCCTTATGCAGGATTGGCAGTTTCTAATTGTCATAGTGTAACACTTCCTAAGGGAGTTGATTATAATACCGCAATTGCAGAAATCACAAAAGGTACTACAGCATATCCTAATACATTCCCAGTAATTGACAATGTAGACTTCAATACACCTAGAGTTTATTCTTGTGCTTGGGTAAGACTTATGGATGATGGTACTTATTTACCACTTAATTATGCTACATTTACAGTAACAATTACTGATGAATATGCAGGTTCTATTATTGATGCTGAATATTGCAAGTGGTCTATTTCAAATCATTCTTTAGAGATTGTAGATTATGCAAAGCAGTATGTGCATTACTATGGTACCGGAACAATTTCTGGAGCACTTACTAAAGAACTTGGCGCACCTGGTGAGTATACAATTCGTTGGACATCTTCAGATGGTGCAACATTTGATCAGACTGTGTTAGTCACAGAGTAAATTTATAATGACCAAGCCAGAAAACCCCTAATCTTTAGATTAGGGGATGAATGGCTAATACACAATCCAACCTAAGTTGGCATAAATTGATTGTAATTTTAGTTATTTTAGTATATAATATACAATATTAAGAAAAGGTAAGCAGGACTTCACTTGTGAAGAACTGTCTAGTGGGCTATTGGCAAGTCCGTTACGAATAAGGTTGTCGTAAGGCAACAAACTTGGTAAGAATCCCCGATGCTTTAGCATCGTGGGAGTGTCAATGGTACGGATTAGATATAGAAAGGAACTTACATGGATAACAAATGGTTAAGAGCTGCAATACCAGCTTTACTTATTCATTGTTCGATTGGAACTGTCTATTGTTGGAGTACATTTAAGGAATCAATTGCACAGTCAATTGGTATGAGTACTTTTGCAGTAGGATGGGCGTTTAGCTTTGCGATTTTCTTCCTTGGGATGTCAGCTGCTTTTGCAGGTAAAATTGTAGAGCTAAACATTCACAAATCGTCTCTTATTTCAGCTATCTGTTTTACAACAGGTATGATTGGAACTGGTTTAACAATTAAGTATTGTACTGGCATAACAGCCTTACTACTTATTTACTTATTTTATGGATGCATAATGGGAATTGGTCTTGGTATTGGATATTTAACTCCAGTTAAGACACTCATGTTATGGTTCAAAGATAATAAAGGTTTAGCTACTGGAATTTCGATTATGGGATTCGGCTTAGCGAAAGCCATTGCAACACCCATAATGGAATTTCTTCAGAATCACTTTGGAATTACTGCAATGTTCTTGATCTTAGGTGCAATTTATTTTTGCATGATGTTTGCAGGACATTTGCTTCTTAGAAAACCTAAAGATTGGGTTGAGAGTAAAGATACAAATAATAATTTCAAAGCAAGTTCGATGTTTACTAATAAAATGTTTATAGGAATATGGTTGATATTCTACATCAATATTCATTGTGGACTTATGCTTATTACATATGAAAAGCAGTTGCTTAATAACACATTTGTTGGATTAGCAATTCTTGGAACTATCATTAGTGTAGTACCATCTGTTACTGCAATATGTAATGCATTAGGTCGTATAGGTTATTCAACTATTTCAGATAAACTTAAAGATCGTGCAAAAATTTATGTAATAATCTTTATATCTTGTATTACAGTCACATTAGCGGCAAGATTTATTCCAGCAGGTTGGTTAATAATTGCAATGCTTATGATTGTAAATCTTGGTTATGGTGGTGGATTCTCAACACTTCCAGCATTGCTTGATTCAAGATTTGGTATGGAGAATATTTCAAAAATTCATGGTCTTGCATTATCAGCATGGGCAATTGCAGGTTTGACTGGCAATAATTTGTCAGAACTTATCTTAAGTCGTACTGATAATAACTATAGTATAGTAATTACAGTTGCTGCAGTTCTTTATGCAGTTGCATGTGTAATTTGTCTTACTATGGTAACTAAAAGAAAATCTGTATAAAAACTATTTACAGGTCAAAGATCTATTGATATAATTTTTATATGATAAAGAGGTGTCAACTATGTCAAAAGCAAAAGCTGAACTTGGAATTAGGAAAGAAAAAGCACGTCATAGTTTAAGGAGATTCGAAACAGCTAAAAAGAAAGCTGATAGAATTAAGAAATAATTTAAAATAAGGAGAATAGATATGTATAGTTGGTTAGATGAATACAATGAAGCAATTGCAGTAAGCAATGTAAGACAAGGAATTGTCGTAGATAAAGATGTTAAACAAGTACAATCATTATTCTACAAAAACCCTCAGCCAAAATATGAATTGACATTAAAAGTAACATACACCTACAACGATGAAATTAAAACAACTAATATAACCCAAAAAGTTGATAAAGAAACATATTTAGCAACAAATATAAATGACCTATTTGATATTACCACGCTAACAGCAACCGCTACAGATGCTAATTGAAAATAAAAGGAGACAAATATGTTAATAAACAATTATTACAGAGGAGCAACTGACCTGCTCACAGGTTTTGTCTTTAACACAGAAGAAAAAACATATAAAAAATATCAACTTAAAGCCAACGAATGGTCTTATGAATATGAGAAAGACAATAACATCATATCTGCACCAGTATCTGATTTTAAAGTTCCTGCTGATATATCTTATTATTTCAGCACCAAATCAGAAATGGAAATTCAACTCGATAAAATAATTATGCTCGGTTTCACAGAAGATAATTCCATTCGATTAGACTTTGGTTGTATAACAAAATAGACTGAAAAAGAAAGAAAAATGTTATGGATGAAAATAAATATAATTGTATTTTGACTGACATAAATGATACAGATGGTGATGGATATAGTGCACCTATCTTGTTATCACATTTATTACAACTGAATAAACATAATGATAAAACATCTTCTAACGAAGATTATATCAATGCTGTTATAAAACGAAAAACCACACTTAAAGAAAGGAAAAACTGATGACTATCGAACGAAATGGAAACAGAATCAAATTCATAGAAACTGACAATATTCCATATGAAGTATGGCTCAAAATTCTTGCCAGAATAAACTATCTCGGATATGGTATGCCTTCTGTAGATTCTCTCAGAGAATATTTCAACAGACACACATTCCTAAATAAAGACCAGTCTATCGAAGTCTTGAAAGTATTTGGAGAACCTCACAACGAAGTTTCCATTTCAGAAGAAGATATAGAGAAATATATTCAGAAAGCAAAAGATAAATTTGGTACTACGACAAGGCTCTCTTTAGCAGGATATATTCTCACTGATGGAACTCTTCTTAAGATGGCATATGATAACTGGATTCGTGACATTGACCATCGTGAAATCAGAGATGTTCTTGATGTTGATACATCTGATGATGCATCTGCTGCCATGATTCAGTTTATAAATATGGGTAACGTAAGACTTCAAGAAAGAAGTTTCGAAATATCAAAACCGCTTACTGTAAAACAGAAACCTGTAATTGCAGACTTAATTCGTAAATGTCAGCGCTCAGACTACACATACATGTGTGTCGATATTTCAAACTATGAAGGTCGAGTTATAAAAACATTTGAATACGACTTTCCTTCTGTATCTAATGTATTCACAGATATAGACGCATACTTTGAATCAATAAAATTGTGAGGTGACACAAAATGCCTGATAAAGAATATATAATCACACTTAATAAAAAATATGCCGACAGAGTCGGTATAACAACCCTAAAAGAAACAGCTAAAGACCCCCAAAAAGCAATCAAACTTGCCTTTGAAAAAATAGGATATAAAATCAGAATATCAAGAACACATGACTACTACCCTGACCCAGAAGGTGATATTGTAGCAAGATACAATTCTCCTACTGGATATGATTGCTTTTATAAAGTAAGAACTATGATTCAGATTAAATAAGGAGCGTGATAAAAATGATACTATCAGAAGCAATCGAAAAAGAAGAAGCTGAATTTTTAGCACACAAAAAATGCCTCGATTCATTAGATAAAAATATGCCAACTGATATGAAAGAAAGTTTTAATAAAACTATCGGAGAACAGATGGAATATCACAGACAGCTTGCAAAATGGTTGAAAGAATTACAAAAACTGAAAGAAGAATAGCCGTTGAGATATTGAAAGAAAAAATTATAATTTTGAAGGCATAGGTCTTTCAGAAAGGAGTTGACATGAATCTTTGGGAGCATAAAGATGCCTTTGATGGCACAGTAAGTGTTTGTCCAAAATGTGGAGCTTTTGCTCTCTATAAATACTGCAGTTCAAAGCAAGTAGAAAGCCACTTCTGTCCAAACTGCGGAAAACAATTAAAAGACATCGAAAATAAACAAAATGAGAAAGGAAAATAATTATGACACTTTTAGACCATAACAAGCAGACATTAGATGAAGTAATGTCTTTCACAAATCAGGGACTTAATTGTTGTGTAGTAAATCCATGTGGTTCTGGAAAAACAGCTGTTATGGCTAAATTCATAGAACAGAATCCTGAATCATCTTTTGTAATTATCACAAAACAGAAAAACGCTGCAAAATATTATAGAGAAAAGAGTGATATCTTTTCTGACAAGCGTATTTCAATAGTAACATATACCAAAATGTTTAATGACTTCAAAGCAAAACAGACAGATGTTTATGATACAGACTATCTTTTAATTGACGAAGCACATTATCTCGGTGCAGAACACTGGGGAAAAGCATTTGATTATATATGCATGAAATACCATCCGCAGCTTATAGGATTCACAGCAACGCCTCAAAGATTTGAAGACCAAGGTTCAGATAGAACCATTGTTACTCAAATCTTTGACGGTAATTCCGCTGGTAACTTCTCAACAAAACAACTTGAAGAAAAGGGTCTATTCGTTGAACCAGAATATGTTCTATCTATCTATAATCTCCAATCTATTATTGATGATAAACTCAATAAAATAGCAGATTCCGATTTAGATGATAGCAAGAAAGACAGGCTTTGTGAAAAGTTAAACCAAATAAGCGAAAAATGGAACAATGAATCACGACCTGACAAAATACTGGGTAAGCATCTATCCAACTATATGTATAGACCATTTTGCAACAGAATACTTGTTTATGTGGCAAATACATTAGAATTACCATCAAAAAGGACATATATTGACAACACTATTAAAAGCATATTTCCTGACAAAACAGTTACATCTTATGTGTACACACATAAAACATCGGAAGATGACCTTCGAAAGTTTCTAAAAGATGACAGACGTTCTGATATAAAAGTGCTCTACTCTGTTGACAAAATAATGGAAACAATCCACATAGATGATTTACGTATAATTATCATGCTTCGTCCGTCTGTTTCGAACAGAATCATTATACAACAGTTCGGGCGTATCAATAATATCAATAATAAAAACAAGCCCATTATTATTGATATGGTAGATAATTTAAGCAATATAAATTCTATAAGTGGTAACACAATATTTGGAGAAAATACATCTCACGGACAATCACAAAATATCAACGTGACATTCCCTCATATTTCATACTACAAAAATGTATTCGATAGAATAGATAAGACCCTAATGAGTTCATATCAGTATTTCACTTACAAAGAATTTACAGGTTCGCTATCTGATATATGTAAAATATACGGAAAAAGATATGAACATGTAAAAGAACTCCTGAAGAAATATGATTTTGATACAGCTATGTCACTTGCTGATAATCATAACAGAAAGATGACCCAGAAAATCTTTGATGATGAATCAACCATAAAAGATTTTCGGCTTACGCCAGAACAGAAACAATATGCTGAACAAAATATGGGACTTGTAGAAAGTTTTATAGAAAGACGAAGCATAACTAATGATGACTGGAAACAAGAAATATATGTATCATATCTCAATGCTGTATATAAAACTGATAACAAACTTTTTCTCAATTATAAAAGAAAACAGTATATAACGAACAGCCTTAAGAATACATATATAACATTGGTAAGGAATTATGTAATGCGAAAAGATATTTTCACATCTACTTACGAACATTTTGAAAACACAAGTCTTGAATATAACTTATTATACAATATTGAAGACGAACAGTTTAAAAATGCAATCCATAATGTCATAACAACTCTTACTGAAAGAGAACAATTTGTCATCAACTATATGTTTGGTTTTATTGATGGAAAAGAACATACTCTTGAAGAAACAGGAAAGGAACTACTTGTAACAAGAGAAAGAGTTAGACAAATTGAATCTAAGGCATTAAGACGAATTAGAAATAGTCGATATGCTAGACAACAATTAAAAGAATTTAAAAATTACTGTCAAGAAAGGAATGAATACTATGAAAATCAAGCACTGGCAAGGCTACGGTTCTGTTGAAGCCAAAAAGATAAGTTTTAAAACAGAAAATGGAATTGCCAAGATGCATATCAAAGTAAAGGGAAATCACGAATGGGGAATCCATCGTGATGACCCTTACGATATTGCAAATTGGCTTATCAAAAAGTTCGATAAAACATTTAAGGATTATAGAACAATCACTTCTCTCCACCTTGAAGATGGATTTGAAAATGGTATAGAGACTTGCGACTATTTTATCGAATATAGAATTTAGAAAGGATATAAAATGGAAGAAGTTATTAAAGTAGATGACTGCGTAGGAAATATTCTGTAAACTCATAATACCTAAAAACAAAAGGAGAATAATTATGGCGCAATCAGATGTAAACAGAATCATTGACGCATATTACAGTAATAACTTTACTAACGAAATCAGAACAATCAAAGATTGTTCCCGTTCAAAAGCGTATTCAATAAAAAGAGCCATAGATAAAAGACTCAATCAACATGACCGCTTTTGTGAAGTAAGATATAATGATAACACAAAAACAGCTGTATTTGACATCGTAAGTTAATAAATTAAAGAAAGGAACAAACAAGATGTTTAATAAAATTGCAATACTTCATTTCAAAGAAGCTAATGCACCATCTTCTGATGATGCACTTGAGCATAACATCGTAATCAGAACAGACTTAGAATCAGACGAACTTGATGCTTTGATTACAGCCATAGCAAATGTAAAAGAACATGCTGATGAAGATGAGTCCATCTCAGACTTTGATATTCCAGATAACTGGGACTACAGCGATTGTAACTGTTATTGGTGTATTTAGTATAATGATTTTTTAATCATTATCAGAAAGAAGTATGAATGAAAAAGACGTTTCGTGCGATTAGTAATTTAGAAAGTGAATTAGATGAAGCATGCAAATTAGTTTGTTCTCATTACAATTTGTCCTATGAAAATGCGTGTATAACGTTCGACTTTAGACGCGGTAGATTTATCATAGAAAATGTGAACGATATCGCGAATGCAAACGAAGGGCTATTTAATAGCATAAGTATGAGAATTTCGAATGGAAAACTATGCATGAGAAAATGTAAGAAAGAAACAGAGTTGAAAATAACTTCAATAGTAAGTCTCACATTTAGTAATTCATTTGATAAATCATCTATCGACTTAGCAGTTTTAACATTTGATAATGGAAAATGGAAAATTGCTGATTTATAACAGTTGTTTCTTCTCGAAAGAGATTTAACATAATAACAGAAAACCATAATATTTGTAAGAAAATTATCAAAGTAAAGGAGAAAGAAAATTATGGCAAAGACAGTTGAAACTAAGGTAGAGGCGGCTAAGGCTGCAGTTAAGGCACCTGCAAAGAAGGTTGTTAAGGCAGTTGAAGATAAGGCTGTTACAAAAGCTAAGGAAGCCGCTAAGAAGGCAGAAGCAGCTGCAAAGGTTGCTGCAAAGGAAGCTGATAAGGCAATTGCTGCTGCAGCAAAGGCTAAGGAGAAGTCAGCTGCTGCAAAGGCTGCAGTAAAGGCAGCTAATGCTAAGGTTAAGGAAGCTGAGAAGGCTGCAGCTCTTAAGGCTAAGGAAGCTGCAAAGAAGGCAGCAGAGAAGGCAAAGGCAGATGCTGCTAAGGCTAAGGAGAAGGAGCTTGCAGCTAAGGCTAAGGCAAAGGCTAAGGCTGATGCAGAGAAGGCAAAGGCTGCTGCTAAGAAGGTTGTAGCTGGTGCTGCTAAGGCTACTAAGGAAGTAGCTGCTAAGGTTGAGAAGAAGGCTACAGCTAAGCCCGCTCCTGAGACAAAGGTAGTTCCTAAGAAGAAGGCTGAAGCAGAGGCTCCTAAGGCTGAGTAATATATAAAGTGTATGTAACTCAATAAATAATAAATGGGTGCAGATCTGCAAAGGTCTGCATCCATTTTTCTTTTTAGGAGAGAAAGAGCATGAACAACCAAGATCAACCAAATTTGCTTGTTGCAAGATTATTAGTTGAACCTGGTATAACTGAAATAATGCATATAATGGCGGAACAATTACCTGAAGTATTTAGACACTCATTAAATGTTGCATATTTAACAGCAGAAATTTGTTATTCACAAGTAGGCAAAGAAATGAGAACTGATCTAATTTACGATAAACTTGATTGTATTAGAGGCGCTTTACTACATGATATTGGAAAGTTGGATATTTCAAAAGAAATACTTCACAAACGTGAAGAACTTACACCTGAAGAAGTTCGTATTCTTATGGAACATCCAAAATTAGGATATCATAAGATTTGTGAATTAGAAGAGACATTAGTAAGCAATGGTCCTATACATTTTTCTGATACAGTTAAAGACATTATATTGCATCATCACGAATGTGTAGATGGTACAGGATATCCAGATAATATTAAAGACATAAATATTGCAACAAGATTAGTGTCTCTATGTGATAGATATGATGCTATGACTGAAGATCGACCATATAGACCTGCAAAGACAAAATATGGTGCATATCAAGCATTATGTAGCAATAATCTAGATAGAGATTTATTCTTGTTATTGGTTAGTTGTGATAATCGATAACATTGACTTGGTAGGGAAATTATTTAGAATAAATAAAGGAGAATGCATGTGAATATCCTTAAATTTAGTGAAGAGTTATCAGAACAAGAAAAATTCTTAGATCCTAAACTTCCTAAAGTTAGTATGAAGTTTAGAAATCAATTTTGTATTCCTGGTAATAAACATGAGTATGCAGAATTAAGTAAAGTACATATAAATGTTGAAAACATGTCAATCGTTCCTAAGATCTTTTCAAAAGATACTGAAGCAGTAGAAGTTGATTTTATTGGATTATACTCAATCGGTATTTTAGAAATGTTGTACTTAGGTTTATGTACACCAAAGAAAAACGACTCTAGTGGAAGTGTATCAGACTTTGGAGCTATGTTCAATGAACATATACGTGATATCTTTAAGGACTTTAATGACGTTGAGAAGATATATGATACAATAAGTAGTCTTGGCATAGCAAATGGTAAGTATAATGAAGCATTCAATTTATACTTTATGATGAGGACACATTATGATAGATCTGGCCATGAAACATTACTTAAATATGCAGATTGGTTAATGGTCATATGGCTTGTAGATCCTCAAACATATTGGGAAATATTCTTTGACATAATGGAATATGTCAGATACAGTATGCTAACAATATTTGAAGATTTTGTTAATCCTAATATTGACTTTGATGCTAAACAACCTTGGTTAAGCAAAGACAATGATCTTGCTTTTAAGGCCATTGAATATACAATTCCTGGAACTGCAAAAGTTAGAAAGATTACAGATTGTAGAGGATTGTCTATAATGATGGTATGGTCATTATATTATAGGCTTATCTATAATTTTGGATATGACTGTGAAAAGAATCCAGCAATTTTTTATCGTGATGAACGAATCGTAAATTATATCAATAAAACAATTAAAGGTTGTATAGGCGATGATTATCAAGCAAAGGCAATCAAAGGTAAAGGTCTAACTCAAGCTGCACAATTTAATTCATTATATGCATTTGTTTATGACCAGCCGACTAATGTAGCATTTACAATCAATAATGAAAAGTTTGCTAAACACTATTATGAAGAGATAGTTTTATTCATGCGTAGACATCATATTGATGTTATTCAATATAATATGAGTATAAATATGCACTACTCAAATATTTATAATATCTTTGCAGCAGTTGGCATGATGGCTTATTTATCATCTACTAAAATGATATCTGCTCATGAAAAAGAGTTTATAGCAGCTATCTTAGACTTAAAAGATGATAATAAGAAGTTAATTGCTGAAGTAGAGCGACAGAAGAAACAAACTCAGCTTATAGAAGAACGTTATAAGAATGAAACTAATGATGAAATTGAAAATCTCAAGAAGCAATTAAAGGAAGCACAAGCAATAATTGAATCTAAAAATTCAACAATTGAGAACTTAGTCGATAAAAACAAAGAATTGAATAAGTTCATATCAGATATATATGATGACGACTCAGAAATTAAATATGAGTTAGAAGAAAAGAAATCCATTGATGAAATGGTAAAAGAACTCAATGATTACAAGATAATTCTAATCGGTGGTAGATTTGATTTACCTAGCAGATTAAATGAGTATGGATGGATGAATATAAAACAATATGATAACAACAATCTTTGTACTGGTATTGATTCAGTAAATTATGCAGATTTTATTGTAATCAATACGAAATTCGTAAATCATACTATGGTGAATAAAGTTGAATCTATGACTGAATCTGATATAAGAATGCTTTATAATGGTACTAATCCAGAAAAGTTAATTGAAGCTATGTATGATTTTGTTATGAAGTATTTTTATAAGGAGTAGTATATGAAAAGACTATTAGCACTACTAGCATTATCAGTTTGTTTATTTGGGTTAATTGGTTGTGGAGATGTATATACTATAAGCAACACAACTGAAAGTTCTCAGGAGACCTCTGAAGAACCTTCAGAGACATCTGAATCACAACTAGTAGGAGTAAAACAAGATGTAGTTGAAGGTGAAGAGCTTATGTGTTTATGTGAAAATGAGCAAGAAGCTAAAGAAATTGCTACACTATATGAAATAGAATTTGTTTATTTTGCAAATGGTGTAGCAACCTTTACTACAGATAAAGATTTAGGAGAAGTTATTCAAAAAGGTAAAGATAATGGTTGGACAGAATTAAGTGTTAATCATGTTATTTACTTAGATGATCCAGTTCTTGATCCTATTGAAGATGGCAACTTTGAGGTTCATACGATAGAAGACAACTAGATATATATTAAAACTTTTTAAGTTGCATAGAAAAACTATTTACAATGTCCCTATTTTGTGTTATATTATCTATAGAACAGTTATAATATCACATATAGGGAGATTATTGAGATGACAGGAATTACAATTTTAGGGTTGATCCCTGAGTACTGTGCCTTGTTTCTCTTGTTGGTGATTATGTTTATCAATCAACGTAAGAATGATGCAAGGAAAATTACAGACTCTAGACAGAAGTTAATAAACCGTGACTTTATACATTGTGAGTTGATTACACTTGCAATCATAGTTGTAGATATTGTTAGATACAGCGTTCATATTCCTACAGTAGAATATTTAACTGCAATGCTTTTCCATTGTTCAATTGTTGTTGTAGCTAACTGTATTACTACTTATATTTATAATATTTTACCGTCACTTAAAGAAAAGTCAATGACATTCTATAAGATTAAGGGTAAGATTACTCTTGCAGTTGTATGTATTATGGCATTGCTTTCACCTACAGGTCTTATTTATGGTCTTGTTGATGGTAAGGTAGTTGCAGGTAAACTCTGTTTCATCTCATATATTGTTGGCGCATCATTATTCTTTATTTGTATGTTTGGCGCATATAAATCAAATGTATCAAGAAAGATTAGACATACAATGTATGTTATAATCATCTGTACTGTTGTACCAGGTAGTTTTGAGTTTATTTTTAGATCTACAGTAACAAGTGGCATTGGATTTGTTGCAGGTCTAATTATGTTATCTGGTATGTTCCATGATGGAGTATTTGATATGACACATGGAACTGAGTCATTTGCAAACATTGGTCGTCGTCTTGCAAAAAACTCTAAGGTTCTTGTATTTGATATTAAACCTAATAAAGAACTCAAACACAGTCAAATTGATGAAGAAGTTCATAAGGTACTTATGAATATTAAGGAAAGATTTGGTTGTGACGCATTATATGAATCTAATAGACGATATGCCTTTATTATCAAGGTAAAGTACATCAACGATGTCTCGTCTATTTGGAATGATATTGTATATAAGTATAGTAATGAGTTTGATATTTATAGTCTTATTGTAGATAAGAGTTATATCAGTAAGGTTAATATGTCAGTTCTTTCTGATGTAGAATTGAGTAAAGAACTTAGAGCCTTTAATGATAATGATGTTAACAAGATTAAACGTAGAAAAATGATTAAGAACACAATTCTTTCAATTGTAGGTAATGATAACTACTTTGACGAAAGACTTGTTACAGTAGTTCAGCCTATTAAAGATATTACAACAAATAAGTTCTTAACAGGTGAAATGCTCACTAGATTGAGAGTAGACGGTATTGATGGATTAGTTATGCCTTACGAATTTATTCCAATCGTAGAAGAACTTAAATGTATTCATAAGTTCAATCTTTGTATTCTTGATAATGCATGTAGACTTATGAAGCAGATTCAAACAGATAGAATTGAGTTCAATAGTATTTCAGTAAACTTTGATCCTTCAGAACTTGCAGATAAGTCATTTGTTTCTGATGTAGCAAGTATTGTATATAACAATGGTGTTCGTCCTAAATGTATTCATATTGAGATTACTGAGTCTTCTGAATTGGAAGACTCTGAAAAGACTCGTAGATGCATAACAGATCTCATAAATCTTGGATTTGAAGTTTACCTTGATGACTTTGGTACAAAGTATTCAAACGTTGTAGAATTACTTAGTTCAAAGTTCAATGTAATTAAAATTGATCGTCAGCTTATTCTCAAAGCTCTTGAAGATGAAGCTGCGTACAAGGTAGTAACTGCGCTAAGTTCCGTATGTAGTGCAGTCGGTTATAAAGTATTGTTTGAAGGAGTTGATAGTGACGATGGTATTAAGTTAGCTAGAGATAATGATGCAACTTATATCCAGGGTTTCTGTTACTCAAAACCGCTTGAATGGAATGATTTTATGGAATTTATAAACAATGAAAATCAAGCACAGTTGAAAGCAGTTAAGTAATATTTGCAACTGTGTAATAAATCACAGGAGTAAGTATTATGAATAGCAATCAGTTATTTAGACAAGTAGTTAGACGTACACTAACTACGAAATTTGTCCCTCGAGATAAATTTCAAAAAAGACGATTACGACGTCTATTAAAACAAGCAAAAAAGAATAGTCCATTTTATAGGGGGTTATATAAAGACATTGATCTTAGTCAGATAACTCCCTATAATATTGCAGAATTACCTGCAGTGACTAAGTCTCAACTTATTGAAAATTATGATGATTGGGTGTGTGATACAGATATTCATAAAGAAGATGTTATTGAGTATGCATCAAATATTCAAAATATTGGTAGACTTTATTTAGATAAGTACTATATAACTTCTACATCAGGTTCTACTGGAGAAAAACTAAAAGTTATCAATGAACAGAAAGACTTCATAGAAATGTTAGCGATGGGTGCAATAGATACTTGGCCTAAACTATCATACTCTATAGATATTGCTAAAAGTCATCGACCAGTTGTGTATATTGCACCTACTGACGGATTTTATGCATCAGTTCTTGTATCTAGAGCTTATATAAATTTGTCAGATAATTTTAATTCTGAGATTATTGATT
>Ga0255341_1002365_pt1 | contig 23799 bp, 29 predicted proteins | sample wastewater_treat_8_FD_192418 | JGI IMG/M metagenome (GOLD analysis project Ga0255341, IMG submission 192418) | Wastewater microbial communities from Lulu Island WWTP, Vancouver, Canada - plant12 | ecosystem: Engineered > WWTP > Wastewater > Unclassified | place: Canada: Vancouver, British...
TATTGTTTCTGATTTGTTATGGAGTTCGATTCTCCTTGAATCTCATCATCACGAGACAGACGCTCATAAAGTGCTGTTATTCTGTTATCTTTAGCCATTTTCTCAGCTCCTTTCATAATGCTAAAAATAAGAACACACAGAAAACACTTCATTTTTTAATGACCTATTTTCTCTGTATTCTTAAAATCTAACCCTTTGGATCAGTCACCACGTAGGATGAATGCATCTGCAAAAGATTTGGCTTGATAAAAAACCTCGTCTTACCGGAACCTGAACCACCAACCACCAGAACATTCTTATTTCTGGCGTATTTTGGAATTTTCGGTCTGCTGCTCATGGTGATCCGCTCTGTCTGGGACAGAATTACATTGTTTGCAAACACCGGATCCTCAAAAGGCTCGATATCTGCATGCTTTCCCCATCTGGCAGAGCCATACTCCTCATTATGCCGGAACTTTTTTGCGTTTTTCCCTTTCAGATACACTGCCAGCCTGAGCGATGCACCACAGGCGATGCCTACCAGCAGGTCAGTCGGATATAAACTTGGCAACGGATTGGAAAATGCCTTTGCAATCAGTCCATCAAGTACAATGCTCTGTACTTTCTCAGACGCATTGGCACCCACCGCCAGCCGCCACATTTCTCCCAAATTGGTAGCAGCCAGTCCCAGAACAATATAGGGAATGTTCAGGATCAGCTGCTTTTTTATCTGTTTCATATTCATCGCACCTTCTCCTTCTTTTTCTCTGCCACTTTCCTTGGAATCGCTGCCACAATCTCCTTGAATTTCTTCAGTTTCTCAAGAACACTCGGGCGCTCCTTTGACCCCTTCTTCACCTGCTTATCTACATAATCCTGCAAGATTTTTGTAATCACATCCATATCCTTTGCTTTGAAGAATATGGTATATACCGGAGGATTCGCTTTCTTGTCCTTTACGACTGCGAAATCAACTCCATACTTTTTGGCGATCTTCTGAAAATCCTTAAGCCCTTCATCAGCAAGCGGAATGGACGAGACTCCCTGGCCCTGACGAACCAGAGTCTTGATTGACTGCTTTCCTTTTGTCGGATGGATTTTTTCACCCACTGCCTTACCGACCGCTTTTGTTGGCTTTCCTACCACTGTACTTAGTGCTTTCATAAACAATTTCAGCGTAGGTTTGGATACTCTGACTGCAATGCGGATGGACTTGTCCGCAGCCTCCTTGCTTACTTCTTCATGTACCAGCTTTCTCACTTCCTTCCATGTATCTATTCTTCTTTTCTGCTCTTATCCACACCAAGGACTCCCCTCATGGTGGATGATGCCACGTGAAAGCGATTTGCAATCGCAATATCCGTAAGCACCGTTTCATTAACGGCAGCTCCACAAACCACAAGAATCCTGGAACGTCTCAGCATATCCTCTGACATATCCAGATAATCCTTATATTCATCTGCATTGCTTACGTCAATTACCTCCGGAAGTGACAGTAACGGGCAGATCGGTGTGTAGCCTGCTTCATACAGTTTCCTGCAATATCTCTTTGCAGATCTTTTGGCTTTGGTTCGATCCGCGCTCCATGCAGACGTAACATAAGCCCATGGTTTGTTATTCATATAATTCCTCCTATCCCAGCCGGTAGCTTTGGATCCGGTACTGCCCGAGTGCAAGTGTACAGATTCTGCTTCTAAGCTCTGACATGACTGCACTAATATCGCTCTCGTTAAGCCCCTGTAATCCATAATCCGATTTCATCACAAGATATCCGGCCGGCACATATGCCTCTCCGTCAATGAGCAGCTTCTTTCTTGCATCATAGACAAAAATGTAATCCGTCTTCCCTATCATCTCGGAAGCACTGTTCTTTCCAAACCCGTCCAGAATTGCCATTGCATCTTCCATCCCGATGAAATTCACCTGCTGCGATGCATCCACATAGATTGCCGACTGCTCCGGTGCCAGAATACTGACAATCTCTTCCAGATTTGCCGCTATCTTTTCCAAACGGCCCAAAATAAATTCTGTATCATTCAATTTAACCAATCCCTCCTGGTCTATATTTTTCCTGTGGCCATATCATGATTAACTTCCGCACGATAATAGCCGTCCATGGTAGCCGGTGCGTTATACAATGCAGCCAGCAGATACTGCTTAATACTGCGGACTTTCGTGGTATTCTCCCGGACACAGTCCATCACATACTCAATATGTCCCATGTTTAACTTCATGAATCTTCCCTTTACCACATTGGCCGGTTTGTCATCTCCGGCAATTCGGATCATCTTTCTTCTGGAACACAAAATGTCCAGCATAAGCTCCAGAATGCCTTCAATCATATCGGAATCATAAGGATACCTGCTCGTTAAGACTGATATTTCCAGCTGTTCCCTAAGGTAAGCTTCATATCCCATCCGCTCCTCATCCCCGGATAGGATAGGATAAGTATCACTATATTCAGTATTATTGTTATTAGTATTATTAGGCTGTAGATTATACAGGTCCTGACCTGTAACTTTTACAGTACCAGACCTGTAATCTTTACAGGCCTTGACCTGTAAATTCTGCTGGTCTAAGAAATTCTTCACATAGATCAGTGCCGGCTTTCCCAGTCCCTGCTTAATGCGCTCTATCAGCCCAAACTCTTCCAACTCCGAAAGATACTTGATTGCTGATTTTTCGGAACAGTTCATAGCTTCCCGGATGGAAGTCAGAGTGAAAATGATATATACCCGCCCCTCCTCATCAATCCAGCCATTATCCCTGGAAAGTGATACACGGTCTAATAGCAGTCCGTACAATACCTTTCCTTCCGTGGATATTCCCTGAAACCTTGCATCAGTAAAAAGGACCTTTGGTATCCGGTAAAAAGCAAACTGCTGGGACTGATCTTCATAAAAGTAATCAAATCCCATGGCTATCCCTTTCTTTTGCTTCGCATCTCTTCCATCAGCTTTTTATAGCACGGAAAACAAAATGCTTTGTCATACCCATAAGGACATTCCTCTTTACAGTTCTGCGGATGGCTGACCGGTGGCTTAGCCCCTGTTCTGTTCTTCTCAATATATGCTCCTGACATTGTATTACCTTGCCTTTCCATCAAAAAAGTGCCAGACCTATGGCAATCGCCATAAGCTGACACTTTACGATAATTTTAGAGGGCTTCCCCGCCCTTAGCCTTTGCTGCCTTTTCTGCCGCATCCTTTACGGGAGGCTTTGCTGCAACTTCCTTCTGCTTATCCTTCAGATCCTTTAATACGGAACCGTGCTCCTCCGATTTCTCATCAATCTGGGGCTCGGCTTTTTCCTGCTGTCTTGCTTCAAATTTCTCAGCAAGTTCAAAGATATGTTCCTTGGAATCATAATGATACACATTGTCAGTAAGCTTTTCCTCAGGACTTACCTGGGTAGCATTGACTTCCCTTACCATATCTCTCAGATCATCTGCAGCCTTGTCTCCGTTATCAGGTACCAACAGAATTTCATGAATCGATGAGGGGAGAATATAGAAGTCTCCACCAAGCTTCTCAGCTGCCTGATCCATAAAATCCTGATAAGCAAGCACCCCCGCCCCGGAGTTCTTATCCGGAACCGTTGCAACATACATCATTTCCTCCTGCTCCTCAGGAAGACCAAACATCTCAAATGCTTCCGGTCCCATCATCTCTCTCATGACCTCGCTCATACCCTGGATAACCGCCGGTCTGATTTCCGGTGCGTTCTCCAGAGCATCTGCTTTCAGCTGCTCATGGGTTACTCCCATATGGTCGATCATGTCATTGGTTACCAGAATGGATGCTCTGCCGGCATCATTGCTCTCAAGCACAAAACGATATACAACTGCCATGTCCTCCATGCTTTCATGAGGAATCTTTGTAAGCAGCTCTGCATTTGTTTCAGCAGAAATCACTTCAATGGAGAGCTTTTCCTTCATCGCTTCATAATTGGTAAGCTCGGATGTATCAACAGAAGGGACATTCTCAAGTCCCTGCATGATAGCGTGTGTTGATTCCGCAAGAACACCTGCATAATCTCCGGTGTGCTCGTATTCAGCAAAGGCATTCTCAATATTGAAGTTGACTCCAACATTGCTTCCTTCCTGACGCACGATCAAGGACTCATAGTGCTGGTTTGCTTTTTCAACATTGTGAAAGCTCATCTCAACATCCTCAATGCCTCTCTCGTAAAGCCTCTGCTTCAGATCCTCTGTCATTTCCTGTTTGAATGTTTCGTAATCCATTTTTTCCTCTCTTTCCTATTCCAGTATTGTTCTTTCAGATCGTCATCTGATTTTCGGACATGAAAAAAGCGCCATACCCACCACCTTTCGATGATGAGCTGACGCTTCATTTTTAGTCCGTATTCTTTTGCAAAAGAGAAACAAATGAGCTGCCGCATCTGCGTTTCATGTCTCATTTGTCTATGATAATATTATCACAGGCAAAATCACAATAAAAGTGTCAAGTCCCCTACAATACCACTACAGATTCCCTACAAAATCCCTACAAAACAGAATTAGCCTTTAGAAAAAACATCCTTTTCTTTATCGTCCCCCCTATTAACAGGGCTGGTTGCCTTGAAATTATAAACCGGTTTCAAAATCCTCATGATATCAGCGGTCGGACCAATATTATTTATAATATCCTCCATACCTTTGTATGCCATCGGGCACTCATCCAGTGTAGACCAATCAATACAGGTAGAATAAATTCCTGCTTCTTCCATAGTCTTCGCATATTCTTCTACGGTAAATTCATATTTGGCTGCACTTCTAGAAAAAAGTCGTCCTGCTCCATGAGGTGCTGAGCAGTTCCAATCTTCATTTCCTTTCCCAACACAAAGTAATGAACCGTCTCTCATATTGATAGGAATAAGTAGCTTCTCACCTTTCTTTGCAGAAATAGCACCTTTTCGTATTATATTGCTGTCATGATCAATATAGTTATGCACTGTAGTAAATGCATCATGCGCTTCAAATCCATATGCTTCAACAATTCGCCTCGCAATCATTTTACGATTTTCATCTGCATACTCCTGACAAATCCTCATATCATGTAAATACTGTTCTGTGTATTGTCCTGAAAGAAAGCAATACTCAAGTGGCATATCCGGCGGTGTCTGATGAAAATTTCGATGTAGTTCCTTCAATGCCTCCTGAATTTCAGCCCGTCTTCCAGCTTCTTTATATTCCTTCTTTATCTTCTCCTCTTCTTCCCACACAGGCCCCCATCCTGTATGTAAACCTCTGGCAACTTTCTGATAATACTCAGCCACCTGTTTACCCAGTTGTCTGCTACCTGTATGAATGACTAAATATTTACATCCGTTTTCATCTACATCTAGCTCGATAAAGTGATTTCCTCCACCCAGAGAGCCAATTGCTCTCTCGAAGTTTTTTGTATCTTTCAAAGAGCGGTAACAATACATCTCCTGAAGCTTAGGAAAACGCATGAGTCTTCCTTCATTTACATTTCTACCGTAAGGAACTTTCTTACGAATAATCTCATCCAATTTCTCAAAATCAATCTCTACATCGCCTAGCTCTAGCGTAAGCATACCACAGCCTATATCGACTCCCACAATATTGGGAATTACCTTGTCTCCCAAGTCTGCTGTAAATCCTATTACACAACTGGCTCCGGCATGGCAGTCCGGCATAATTCGAACTTTCGCCTCCCGGAACACTTCCAAATCAAGAAGTCCTTTTATCTGTTCTACGCAAGCCTCATCCACAATATCAGTGAAAATCTTTGCTTCGTTATAAATGCCTTTTACTACCTTCATAACAATTCCTTTCTCCAAATAACACTATCTCGAGTAAAATTCTTCTCCTGTCTCCAAACATATTCCTGCAAGCCGTCCTTTGGGCGAACATGCTCCACAATCCATTGCAATATGATTGTTTGCCTTAAAAATATATCCCGGTCTGGGATTTCCTGGTATTAACTGCGTTGGAGTATGTCCTGTAATAACGATTATATTATCATAATATGGCCTTCCATAATCAGGCCTGGTCCAAACGAGATCATCGATGTAATAATCATCCAGTTCCTTTTCTCGTGAGAAATTGTTAATTCCTGCATGAACCAACAAATACTGTTGTCCATTTACTTCCAATTCTACAAAAGCTTCAAATTCTCCAATGAAATCTAAAATGTCTCTTTGCTCCTTTTTTGATAGCTTTGCAAATTCACTAATTGTATTTGACCCTCCATTACTCATCCAATCAGCAAGTTGGCCCAAGTCTTCTGGCGATAAATTCATCAGAAAATTATCCGATATCTCACCCAGTAATAATTTCATATTTGAAAGCATCATTAACTCGTGGTTCCCGGCTATGCAAGTGCAATTCGGCATTGTCATTAAATACTGAAGTGCTTCAATTGATGAAAGACCTCTGTCAATCACATCTCCAAGAACGTATAACTCATCTTCATCATTTAGATTTATTTTTTGAATTAGTGTCTTCAACTGTTCCAATTCGCCATGGATATCACCAATTACAAACGTTGACATGTAATTCCCCCAATCTATCAAATTATATCAATAGCTGTTATTCATCTATTTAATATGAACGGCTCAATTTTCTTTTAAACTGGATTACATTATCCATCTCAGTTTTTTCATAGACCGCCTTCCTAATCAGATGTTTTTCATCCCATTCTACAAAATCCGCTATACCAAACTGGCTTTCCGACAATTCCATGCCATAGTAATTATGGCAGTCCTCATTGCTGCAATGAACCAAATAGTACCCATCCTTTACAACAGGCATTTTCGAAAGCCATGGCTGACGTAGTTTTACAGGATGATTACAATTCTTGCATCTTCCGACCTCCATTCCAACCTGTATTGATTGAACCTTCACAGGAGGATTTACAAAAGGATCAAGATTTCTGATTGCATCAGCGATATGCTCTAAGCACATTGAAATATCATTCACTCTGTGGCCTCCTCTAATAAATTAATACAATTCATCAATATTATTATTGAATTTGAACTTACCCAGTTCTATTCCATGTCTATCACAATAATCACATATCCATTCAGCTTCCTTTGGAGTACAATCCTCATTAAATCTGTGATACGCCTGCATCAGCTTATTCTCGTAGATTTCAATTGTTATGAACGGAACATTAAAATCATCCGTTTTTCTCATAAACAATATGGTAGTATCATTATTTATATATGCATCTACATAGGTTATTAAACAGTTACACATATAAATGGATTCTCTGCAAAAATCATTAATGGTCTGTGGAAACCTAACTACATATCCCTTATCTCTCTCCTGCCAATCCTGGTTTCTTTTTCTGTTAGAACGTCTGAATCCTTTGTCATACTGTTCTCTCTGTTGAAGTAAGTAATACCTCAATGCTTGAAGTTTATTTTGAGTATCAGCCACATCACTTAAATCAAGTTTTCCCACATAATTCTTGTAAATAGGATCAATCAATGTTATCTCTTCTGCCTCTCGAATTGCAGCCTCACTCAGTTTCTCTTTCCAAATAAACATATCATACTGTGAGGGTGCCCAGATAAACATAAGCTTCTGTTTCCTTGCAGCAAACAATCTTCCTGCCTCTCCTACTGTAAGATTACCCTGGATCAAATAATGCAGATATTTACACTGTGCATCATTCATTTTTTCTTTGAATATTTCCGGAAATTTCATTTGCAATTCCTTAACAAAATTTCTATTGTATTCTGTAGCTAAAAGAATCGCCCCCTCAGTGCAGTTCAGCGCCCTCAGTGCTCTCATGGAAATACCACCATAGATGTCAGAAGGCTTACTGGATAACAGATTAATTTCATCCATTTCCTCAATATTCACAGCTAGGTTATCAAGCTCAGCTTTATAAAGAATTTCTTTTGCAGTGCCTCGTCTCATACAATGATAAATATGATCCAAAACTCGCATTGGTTTCGTATAGTACCTCTTCAATTTCCAGTCGTGATATTTTTCAGAATAGATTCTAAAAATAGTATCAATCGCCGCATAGCTACAATACAGTTTGTCATTTTTGAGGCAACTTTCCACAAATATTCTTTCCTCTTCATCTCCCCATCTGAAGCCTTCATTAAATGTGAAACGCTTCGTATGCACTGAAAACGGGTCATTACGATCATCGTAATGAATATATAGGGAATCAATATATGGTTCTATTTTGATAATAACAAGAAAATCCATATCTGATTTATCACTCATCAAATGATCCATACATAATCGGTCTATTTCATCAGCCGATAAAGAAGGTGGCATCCATGTGTTCTCTACGACTCCTAAAAAATCAAGCATTTCAAACCATCCTTTCTCTAATACCAATCTTTACATATTTAGAATATCATAGGGTGCATGCAATAATATGCACACACCCTATAGATTCCAACATAAATCAGGAATGATATATTTGATCAATCATCTCATGCAATTCCTTATATTTTTCCTTCAGCTCATTATTTTCTTTCTGCGCTGTTTCATACATGTCAATCACAACCTTCAGTATTGCGAAATCATGTGATGCAATTTCTCCTCGCTCTTCCAGTTTGATCACTGTTTTCATAATGGTCACACACGCTTCTTCTACATCTTTCATCCTCACCGGTCCCATATACAGCATATCCTTTGCAAGCATTATTCCAAGTCTGTTTGACACATTATCAAATATCCGTGTTCTTGCTTTTCCGGGCAGCCCCTTCATTACCATTATTGAATCAATATTATCAGTATCACGAAGAAGCCTTTGCATTTCTCTGTCAGAAAGTTCCATCAGAGTCATTGCTGTCTGATTGACAATCGAATGATCCTTTTCATTGATTTCTTTATCATCTTTACAAAGAGAGAGAATCAGTTCTTTATCATCTTCTATTTCTTTTGATGCTTTGGTAAGTTCCTTCTCGCAATCTTTCTGAGATAGAACTTTCCTAACGAAATCGGGCATAAGTGATTTCAAATACTCTTCTATGACACGCGGATTAACTCCACTCTGAATCATTAGTGCCGCCTTATAATACATTAGAACAACGAAACCCTCAAAAGAAGAAAAACTATTCGCAACAATCCTGTTCATACCGATTTCAGCCACAAGCTCAGGATCCGTCCCATCCACAACCAACATAATACTTTGAAGCAAAAACTCTTGTGTTACATCATTTAAATCAAGTCCCTCACTCGCTTCTTCTAAGGCAAGTAATCCTTCTTTTCTGGCGATATCCGAAAAAAGGATTGCACGGTCATAAGCCTCGATTACCTTGGATATCTTTTCTGAGTTTTCCCTGTCACTATACATTTCATTGCAACACTTTCTTAATTCGCTATAAAAAATATTGTTCATAGGCACTCCTTTCTACGAAGCATTGATGATAAGTCCATTCACATTCATGAATTTAATCTCCGCAAGTTCTGAGCATTCCGGCTCTTCAAGGTTCATAACATATGCCGGGACAGTTCCACATCTTCCAATACATTCATCTTTTACCATCTGATAGTCATCCACATATTCATCAACATGAAGAAATGTGTATCTTGGAAAAGTACAGCCATCCGGCCACAGACCTTCATCCTGAATCATATAGTAAATAACAATATTCTTTTCAGCTTCCAGCTTACGGATCAACTGCATTTCTCCATCCGCGATTTCATCTCTTCTTACAGAATGTGCTTCATGATTTACATACACTTTGGTGATTTCTCTTCCGGGAAGATTTTGTAAATCACACTCTGCAACCTTCATAAGTTTTAATCGTTCAACTGCTTCAGAAAACATATTGTCTCGTTTCATATCTTCTTTTGATCCCATGTGAACTACCTCCATTTCTCTCCGTGAATAAAGGAAGGGCTTAATCCTTCCTCTACGCAGCCTTATTTACCATCTTATCCGATTTAGGTTCCCAGAAGAAATCTTCATCTGAAGGGAAAACCCTTGATTCATCAATCCAGATTTTCTCCCTAGAAATCACCTTTTTCCCCTCATACTTTACCAAAGAATATTCCTTCCATCTTGGTCTTCGAATCACTCTATATTCTGTTCTTCCCACCTTTGCCATCTTTTCTGCCACTTCCTGTAATCTTGCAGGTATTCTGTTATCCATGTGCAATTCCTCCTATCTCATTTTGTTCAGGATTGTCATGTTCCATGTTCAGTTTTCAAGGTACGATCATCATTAACGTACCTTAATACTACAACAGGTATATGTACAAAAATTTGTACAACAGGAAGAGCACAGAGTATAATCCCAATTACAGTCTTACTTTCTAATCTTGCTTTTAAGTTCTTCTCCTATCTCCAGTTTCATAAACTCTTCCGGGCATTCTGTATGCATCGGAATAATTTCCTCTTTAGGATTCATTGCCTTGATTACATCCTCAATCATTTGAGATGTGGCATGTCCGCTGGTATGTAAATGTTTTACTTCAATTCCTTTTGCTTCCTGTGCCTTGAGAAAATCATCCCACTCCTTATTGTAAGCCTTGTGCTCCGGATTAAGATATCCATCCCACATGGAATAAATAATAACCGGCTTATCATCACAATCCATGAAAGCATCAATATATTTTTCACAGAAAAAATCCGGCTTAATGATTGCCAGGAAACCGTTCTCTTTCATCAATTCCTTTTGAGTCTTTGGCTTGCTCCATCTTTCGTGATGCAGCTGTCTATCAAGATCAAGAGGATACACATTATCGAACTGGTACACATCCGCAAATCCGCCCGCTGTATCAGAAAATGTCCTAAGTTGCTTCTCATAATATCTGCTGTATGTATACATATAGCCCCGATATGGCAAAGAGGCACTTTGCCAGGCCTGATAAAAGCTTGCAAGAGAATCCAGATTTGTTGAAGAACAAATCAAAAAGGCATGCTTATGTTCTCTCAGATACTCTGTTGCTTCTGCCTGCATCTGGTGCTCTGATTTTACCTGCTCAGATAATCTGCTCATCATGGTACCTTCTGTGATAAGGACATCAACTTCACGTTGATTCTTATGGATATAGTAATCGATCATTTTAAGCATAGCCTTACCACGTCTGCCATGACCTCTGAAATCACCGGTATGAACAATTACTTTCTTTCCCGATTCCTTTGTTTCATCATCGGCCTCAATCAAGAACATATAGGCATCATATGCAGAATGATCCACGCTGTATGGTTCAATAGAAAGAAAGGGAATATCCTTGACTACATCAAAACAACGCTTGACAGTATCATAATGAAATGTATGAATCCTGTTATCATCCGATAAAAGCTCGTATTCTCTTTTATGAATCTCTCCTTCAGGATCATCTATATAGCGTAAATTCTCATGAATATTAAGCATTACCTTTCTTGCAGTTTCTCCTATATAGAGAGGAATGTTACCCGGAATATCCATGATTCTTCCCACATGATCCCCATGATAATGCGTAAAAAATACTGCATCAACCGGGGCCTCTTCCCAAGGATATTCGAAATCCTCTGTATTATCGCAACCCGGAAGCGATTCTCCATAATCAATCATGATTCTGTGCGTCTCACCACCTTTTGTTGCAGTTATGACAGTTACACAACCACCAATCTGGTTTCCCTGATAAATGTCTATTGTTGTCATAATATGCTTCTCCTTTACACCGCAAATCCTATTGTTCTCTTAGTTTCCTTTTCTATCTGTTTGCTTGCATTCACATCAAAATCTTCTGGCTTCAAAGTAGTAAGCGCTTTTCTGGTGATTTTCTTTCCCGCATATTCTTTCGTAATACGTCTGGACTGTGCCATCATCGCCTGCTCAAGAAGATTTCTTACATAACGACCATTTCCGAACTCTTCCTTCTTTACAGCCTGAGCAAATATTTCAAGACATTTCCTCTCAATATCGGGATTAAGCTTATATCCCTTCTTGTCAGCCATCAGCTTCAGAATATCAACGAGCTCTTCTGCATTGTAATCCGGGAAATCAAGATGAAATGCAATTCTGCTTCGAAGGCCTTCGTTCTTGGCAAAGAAGTCTTTCATCTTATCCGGATAGCCGGCAAAAATGACGATAACATTATCTCTATGATTTTCCATTTCCTGAACAATCGTATTTATCGCTTCATCGCCAAAGCTGTTGGAATCATCTACTAAGGAGTATGCTTCATCAATAAATAAGACACCACCTGTCGCCTCACGAAACTTGCTCTTAACCGTCTTTGCAGTCCATCCCACATATTTCCCTACCAAGTCAGCTCTTCCACATTCCACATAGTTTCCGGTATCTAATATACCCTCTTTGACAAAAATCTGGGTAATCAATCTGGCGACTGTAGTCTTTGCAGTACCCGGATTTCCCGTAAATACCATATGTAACGATGTCTTATAGGAATCCATCCCCATACCAGAACGAATCTTTTGAATTCTGGCACTATCGATAATTTCATCGACAACCTGCTTCATATCCTTTAACCCAATCATCTTCTGCAGCTCATCATATGGTTCGGACTTCTTATCCTCCTTCTTTATTTCTAGGTACGAACAATACTTGTAGGATTTATAAATTCTATTTCTAAGACCATTCCTGAACCACTTGTTATAGATTTCATAAGCCTCGCCTACTGTAAAGAGAGATTTTTCCGGCATGATTTCTTCTACTTCTGTTTGAGAAATATCATACTTATTCTGAGCTGCAAGATTCTGAATGTAGGACATTGCGGTTTCTCTGTTACCACAGCCTTCTTTCAGTTCGATAATATCTATTTCTTCAGCAACTTTTGCCAAAAAGTTGCTTGCAAACCCGGGATGATTTGTATTCTCCACAAAAATGCAGAGAGTCTTCACATGGTTTTTGCTGATTAGTTTATTCATGTATTCAATGACTTCCTCATATTCGCTTGCATAATTATTATGCATTTCTGCAGAACCGGAAAGATCAAACAGCACAATATTTCCCTGCGCCTTTTCAAACATATTATTAAAATCCGGTTCATCATAGCAACCCTTTTTAATCTCATAAACTCTATTAATTCTGCTTCCTACAAGCCTATTATTTGATTTCAAAGCCTGTGCTAAAAGTGATGCGATTTCAAATGCAGATTCCATGTTAGAAGCACTAATTTTGTAATGAACCGGATTGCCGTAGTACTTTTTCTCGTTCTCGTCCGAATAGATACGCTCCAATTCTTCTATAAAAGAAATATCGGCCATAAATCTCCTGGATTTCTCAACTGCTTCATCAAATGACAGTTTTTCTGTCGGAATCATTTCCTCGCGAATCTGGTACTGATTGTTTTCCCTATAATCAAGCCCCATATCATTCTCATCTGCCATGAACCTTCTAATCAGTCCATTATTATCACCGCGCGTACCCAACTGATGGAACCTTCCGGTTGTAATCTCCTTTATGTCACTGACCTGCACTGAGCATACATCATAGTTTTTCTCCAGATAATCCCTGATGTAGAGTATTGCAGAGTCTACATTAGCCTTGTCCATATCAACTGAGAAAATAACACTTGCCTTACCTTTTTCCGCTTCCCAAAAGAAAATGCTATATGCTTCCTTGATATCGCATCTGACACCAAGGGATTTATTTATTCCTTCAAAAGCAACCCTGATAAAACTTTTAGGATTCTTCTCATCTGCCGGTGCAAACAATGCTCGGGAATCATTCTCTTCCTCTGTATTTAACTTCATAAATTTAACTACTGCTTCGTAAAAATTCATGTGCGCCTCCTTAATATCTCTTGGTTGCATACTTATAATATCAAGTTACTATTACAAAAAATTGTACATAAAAAGGACCCCGAGATCGGGATCCTTTTCCTAATTATATTTAATTCCATTCAGTTGGTAGGTTATAAATCTTAGCTGGGAAATTACGATTCTTTGAGAAATCCCCTACTAATTTTATATCACAGCACCAGTCAGAATCAGTTGATTTTCTCGCGCTATCAACCTCATCCTTATAGGTCAAATAATAATGTATTGCACTATCCGCAGATTTAATTCTATAACCAATATCAATTAAGTCCGCAGAAGTCATAATAAGCATACATTCGACTGGTAGATTATTGTTCTTCTCAGGAATAATCTGATCTTTTTTTACATATATACCCAAATCTTTATATGCAGATAATATATCGTGAACCTCTTCCCGCCTACTAATAACATTCTTGCTAACAGAATAATTTCTCATACCTTTTAAATGTTCATAAATATCACTTCCACGTCTTCCATTTTTCATTTTTCGTGGAGCACAAGCAGAAAAAAGAGTTTTAACCTCAACAAGTACAATTGCTTGAGGAATACCATCTTTATAACGTACAGCTAACATATCTGGCTCATTTGTTTCATCTGTTAATGCACCTCCCGGTTGCGAAAACTCTAAATCATATGCAAACAATCCATTTTTACTATATTTCAATGAATTAAATAGCCATTGTTGCCATCTTTTTTCAGCATAATTGTGCTTACTTGTGGTCATCTTTCCTTTAAAATAATCCATATCTTCATTTTTTTTGGGTGTAAAGTAAACATCCAAATAACCCATGATAATCTCATATGTATTAAAAATAAATGAATTTGGATCCATAAAATATTCTTTCGATGAACAATTACAGACAAGATATCCAATTGAATCAACAGCTTCAGTCGTATACCTTTTCCCCTCTGAATCATATATGTTGAACCCACATTTTCCAAGTTGTTCCAGTCTTTCTTCCCAATCTTCACAATATCTCGCGTGATTAAAGCTGATACTTATTTTGCCTTCTCCACCTTCCTCATACAAATTCCAAACAATATGATTATTATGATAAATAGATATTTGAGCAGGATTTCCATTTCCTCTAAAACATACTGCTAATTTATCCAGATGATTCCGAACAAACTTATTAAATGGATAAAAAACCCCTTCTTCATCTCTGTATTTTCTGAGTAAAGTTTCATCAATTGCACGACTATCTCCCATGAATAATGCCTCCATTAATTATGATATTTTTCTCTCATCTCATCAATTGCATCAACAATTTTTTTTCTCAGACTCTCTGGCGCTACAACCTCCACATGCGGACCATACTGCAATGCCCAGTAAAACAATGCCCTCTCATTACACTTAACAGAGATTGTAATTTCATCCCCCTTGTTTTCAATAATTCTAAAATCTTTTCCAAACCAGTCAACAAGTGTATCCATCATACCAACATCTGTTTTAATACTTGCGGTGACAGAATCACCATACAGCATATAAATATGCTCAGCCATATGTCTGGGAAGATCCAGATGACCATCAATTCCTTTCACATCCTTTTGCGGCTTGATTTTCTCATCCACGATTTCAACCTGAGACATTTTATCAATCCTGTAATAAGTCACATTATCGTACTTATCAATATTTCCAAGAAGGTAATAATGACCATTTGATGCAACCATCTGATAAGGATTCATGATATATTGCTTTCCCTGGTCGCGCATCTTAAAATCAATTCCATAACGGTTATATCTGAAAGTAATCTTTTTCTTTTGATCGATTGCATCATTGATGGCGCTTACACTATACAAAACACTTTTATTATCTGTTCTGTGAAGTAATGGAGTTGGTTTTACGTGTGAAACCTTTGTATCAAAATAGATATTTCCAAAACCTTTCAGTTTTTCAATCAACTTCTTTGCTGCAGTATCAGAAATAGTTTTTGAAAACAGAACGGAGTCAATAAGCATACGAAGTTCAGCATCCTCAAATTCTCTTTCATACATGTAATAGCCGTCATCGCCTTCGTTTTCAATACCATAACCCATATCTACTAAAGACTGGACATTATCCCTTACAGTTCTTCTATCAATCTTCTCAATACCATAGTCAGCCTTAAGTCTTCTAATAATCTCCTGCTGTGTCAGATGATGTTCATCATCTGAATAGGTTCTTAAAACCTCCAAGATTAAAATGTTCAACATTTTTTTCGTTTCCGTTCCATAAACCTTGATCAAGGAAGTCACCTCCGTAGATTAGATTAATACCTTTATTATAGCAGACAATTCTTTTTATGTACATTTTTTTGTCAATCTAGTACTTCTCCCTGAAGTAACAATCTTCTTGCATGAAAAGAATTGTTTGGAATATGAATTCCAATGATTCTAGGTATTTGTGTTAATCCAGTCTTATTAAGGACATTCCATTCGGGATGTATTCTGGCTATCCAATCCATTGTAGCATTCATTTCTTCTGCCTCATCTTCTTTCCCATATAATAAAAAACAGACCCTGTCAATTCCTTTATTATCTAACAAAACAATTCTATATGGCATAGCGGATATACGAATAAACTTGTATAAAGAGACAAAATCATCCTTTTTCGATTCACCCTTCAAATAAATCATATAGACCAACCTGTAAGACTCATTTTTTTCTTCATACTCATTTACTATTTGAAACATAATTCCTGATACATTCCTTACTTCTTCATGATTTACTTTCATATCCATCACCAACAGTAGTCATATCAATAATCCAATTATAGATTAATCACAATAACTTTTTCTCAATAATTGTTTCATGATTTTGATTCTTCAACATACTTTTCCGATTAACATTCTTCCAACACAACACCGCTCCTCATAAATTGAATTTTTTGAATTTGAGGGCTATAATATTCCACACATTAATAATATTACATACTGGCATAACAATTTTTTGCACATACAATAACATCAAATATGAATTCATATACTCACAAGCCCCATGAACCTATTTGTTAATAATGCACTTCCAGGAAATAGTAGTCCATGCAGCTGTCACACCAAAACAAATCGCCATAGTCTTATACATATTCGCGTCTGTACTGTATCCAATAAAAGCAGAGACAAACAGCGATACTGCAACACAGGTGAATATCCCATATAGAATCCGAAACACCTTAAAAAAATGCTGTAACATCATTGATACCAATACAATTGCTATAACTCCAATGATATATGCAGGCTTATTCCATTCAAACCTATATGAAAGCAGATAAAACAGCAATCCCAGTAATGATGAACTCAAAATATCAATTCTGGCAATCAGGAAAAGCAGTCCTGATATGATCGTTGATATCAAACCGACACCGAGACGTAATCCCAGACCTATTGCCTCGCCTGAAACATCGGAACTTATCGAACTTGATTTATCATAATAAAAAGATTCTTCATAATCATTATACATGTCCATTCCCTCATCTTTCTTAATGTGCTTAAACTAAATCGCTCTCACAGCAAACTGTGGCATATCGTGATTTACCTCTGCTTGATAATAGCTTTTCATTGTCGATGGTGCGTTAAATAATGCCGCTAATAGATACTTTTTGATGTTACGTACTTTGGATGTAGTCTCTTTCAGACAATCCATCACATACTGGATGTGGGAACTGTTCAGCTTCAAAAATTTTGACTTGACTAACTGCACCGGATACTCATTACTGGCAATAATCACATTTCCACCCTTACATAGTACTGTCTCCAAAATTAAATCATAAATCCCATCCAATAATTCTTTATCGTAAGGATACTGCTGATACAGAATATCGATCTCCATGTTTTCGCGAATAATATTTGCATAGGCATTATACTCATCCAATCCGCTTCCGGTATCCTCTGATACGATTAGATCAGGATTACTATACTCAGTATCATTCTTCTTAGTATTATTAGGGTTTATTTTTCCAACCTCAAAAGGTTTATTTTCCAAACCTCCAGAAGTTTGATTTTCCAACTTCAAGAAGTTTATATTTCCAACCTCTGAAACCTTTTCTTCCGTTTCAGAAGTTTGTTTTTCCAACCTCTGAACGTTCTCCGGAATCTCCTCCATAAATGATTTCACGTAAATAATCGCAGGTTTTCCTTGTCCCTGACGCTTACGTTCAATCAAGCAGAATTCCTCTAAGGCTTTCAAGGTATCAAGAGCCTTATTTTTCTTACAATTCAGCATTTCCATAGTATCCTCTACAGAAAAGTAAATATAAGCCCTTTTTTCCGCATCAAACCATTTATTCTTTATAGAAAGCGACATTCTATCAAGCATCAAGCCATATAACACTTTCGCATCTGTAGATAATTCTCGAAAGTAATCATTCGTAAACAACAGCTTCGGTATTCTATAAAAGCTGAGCATGTCTGCTTCCTGTCCATAGAAATAGGAAAAAGTTATCTTCTCGCTCACCTTTGTATCCTCCTTCCAATTGTCTTTGAAGTGCATTTTTTGCACTTCTACACCGAAGCGGTCACTGGTGCTATAGAAAAATTCCTAACGTATATCTGGTTTGGCAATCCCTTACCTCTTTTTCGCTTTACTATCAAGCCGACATTTTCAAGCTCTGCCAGGCAGTCAACAGCCTTATGTTTTGACACATTCATATCCGACTGAATCTCATCCAGCGAATACACGATGTAAACTCTATTTTCTTCATCCATCCATTTATTCTTATAGGACATCCCCATTCTATCCAAAAGCATTCCATAAAGAATCTTTGCCTGGACGGAGAGGGAAGCGAAAGCTTCCCCCACCACCAACTCCTTTGGTATCCTTATAAAATTAAACTGGTCTGCCTGTGTACCATAAAAATAACTCATTCTCATACTTCTTATTTCTCCTCACTATCCTGCGCCTGTTTCCACTGCTCCAACAATCCAAATATTACTCGCTCCATTTCTGCCTTGGAGTAATATACCGGGAAAAACTTATGTAGTTTTCTTTCATTCAGTGTAATCTTCTTTGAGACTGGAACCGTGGATACACTTCCTATCAGTATGTTAATCAGCTGCTCCTGAGTCATATTCTTGTCATCACGATACTTGCGAAGTTCCATGAGCTGTTCCTGCTTAATCATTCCATTCTCACGGATAAACTCATAAATCCACTGTTGGACATTCTTATTCATATAGGAAAGTTCTACTGCAACGGATAACGCCAATCTCTTTTCATCCACCATATCAAGAAGCTTTGGAATAAGTTCTGTGAGCCGAATGTATCTATACACTTGTGTTCTAGTTAATCCCTCACTCTGGCCAACTATGTCTCCCGAATTTGACTTTGTTCCTTCAGGAAACAAAGTTGCATCTGTGCCTTTTCCTTGATGACGAATAGCATCAAATTTCATCCTAAATGCAAATGCTTTTTCACTCGGTAATACCTCTTCTCTTTGGACGTTAGCATCCACCATCGCTATTACGGCATCATCATTCGTCATTTCCTTTACGATTGCCGGAATTCGAAACAGCCCCGCTCTCTTAGCTGCATGTAATCTTCTATGACCGGAAATCATCTCGTATGTACCTTCATCATCCGGTCGGACAAGGACTGGTGTTAGTACACCATTCGTCTTAATGCTCTCGACAAGTTCATCCATCTTCTCATCATCTATTACCTTAAATGGATGATTCTCAAAAGGATAAATCGCTCTCACATCTAAGTCTATCGTTCCTTCAGTCTCCGGAACACACAATAACTCGTCAATACTAGTCAACTTGATTTTCTGTCCTGCTCTACCTGCCATGATGGATTACCTCCTTGATTAATGCTGTGTATGCAAATGCCGCTTTTCCCTTTGGATCATATTCGTAGATACTGCTTCCTTCAGCACTGATTTCAGCTGCTCGCACGGAAAGTGGTATCTCTACTGCAAAAACATTGATACTGGAAGAATATGCATCGTATACTTGCATGGATATATCCTTCGCATAGTTCGTTCTGTTATCAACCATAGTCAAGAGAATACCCTCAATTTTAAGTTCAGGGTTCAACTGACGTTTTACCCTACCAATTGTCTTTATCAGCTGCTGTAAACCCTTCACCGGAAGATAAGCAGCTTGAACCGGAATGAGTACAGAATCTGCGGATGCAAGTGCATTGATTGTCAACATGCCAAGAGATGGCATGCAATCAATAATTATATAATCATAGCTTTCTCTGGCATAACTGATGAACTCTCTGAGAATGGTCTCTCTACTGATTACACCTATCAGTGAAATCTCCAAACCGGACAATTCGATATTGCCCGGGAGAATATCAACACCCTCTTCATGATGTAATATTCCCTGTTTCACATCTACCTGCTCATCATTGATAATCTTCATCATCGCAGTTGCAAGTGAATACTCCATCTGGTCCGGTTCCGGAAAACCTAAGCTGATAGTCAGCGAACCCTGTGGGTCCGCATCTATCACCAACACTTTCTTGCCTTCTCTAGCAAGGCCAATACCAAGATTCACACAAGTAACCGTTTTTCCAACGCCGCCCTTCTGATTTGCTACGGCTATGACTCTGCAATTCTTCTCTCTATCCATCTTAAAAGTCCTCCTCTGCAAATGATTCAACAAACGCCTCTACCTTTTCCAAATTAACCAATACACAACCCTTTACCTTACGAATTGCTCCTGCATCTTTCGCAAGGGACTGAAAGCTATGCAGTCCCATAGAAAACAATTCTGCTCCCTCGGCATATCTCACATACTTTTTCTTTTTTGACTTCACTAATTCCTCAAGATTTTCTACTTCTTTTCTTGTTCTAGGCATAATATAATCCTCCATCTCATTAATTACATCTTCGTCTTCGCTTATTGCGCAATGTTCTTCCAGATACTTTTCAAACACAACAATATCTACAATTGCTGTTTTTCTAAGCTTCCATGTAGCCTTAGCTTCTTTCGCCATGGACACAAAGCCCCAATAGGGCAGTCCATACAATTGAGAAGCTTTCTCATACGTCATGTACTTGTGATTTCTTCCTTCCAAGTACTTATCCAAGTTTACCGGCGGAGATTTTTCCTTTGGCATATTAGCCTCCTTTCGTGTAAAGAGGATGTATTGTTGTGTACGAATCAAAAAGCTTAGATAAACGTAAAAAAGCACCCATATTCAGTATTTCTACTAAATACGAGTGCCTAAAAATGTTCATTTTCGAACCGGCTATACCTCAATTTGCCACGTCTTTGACAATCCATAGAGGTAAGTTGAGTTATTTAATTGAATCCATTAAACACCATTGAAATCCACAGAAATCCTTAAGAAATGTGGTATTTTCGTGGCGCGATAGGATACGATTGGACTTCTATGGATTACCATAAGGTTCCATAAATCCGTACACTAATTGAGACTCTTCATCGTAGGGACGATTTAGGACATCGTTTCAATTCTTGCTATAACCCAACATAGTTCAAAATAAGTCGCAATTCAGATTTTTTCAAAATCCTACTTTACTTTATTTTCGATTAGTTTCGTGGGGGCTTTGTGTAAAAATTGATGTAAATGATGTAAATGCTTTTATCCACCAACTATGAAGTCCGTATCAATTTAATCTGTCAAACCGACACTTTATTATACTCATTTTTGAAGTAGGAGTCAAGACCTTCAAACTCGGACTTCCTCAGTTCCTTCGTTACATCGGTATAGATGTTAAGCGTAGTTGAAATATCTTTATGACCGAGCGTGTCCTGAATGACCTTAACATTTACCCCTGCTTCGCACATTCTTGTTGTAAAAGTATGTCTTAAAGAATGGCAGCTAAAATGCGGGAGCAATACTTCTGCATTTTCATCTTTCAACAACTGCTCGTCGTTACAGTCACGAATAATACGGCGAATTGCTTTGTTGAGGGTTGCCTGATGTTGCGGCTGTCCGAAACGATTGATAAAGATAAAATCGGTGTATCCGTCAACAGTCGCTTCACAATGAAGGTCAAGCAATTCCTGTCTTTCTTTTTCCATTAAAAATGCTTCTTTGACGAAACCGAGCATAGGCACTTTTCTTCTTCCTGCCGGGGTTTTGGTCGTATTAACATTGAAGTAACAGCCACGCTTACTGCCCTCGGTACGGTGGTCATAGTAAACCAGCGTGTGGTTCACATCAATGATACCTTCTTCCAAATCAATATCGCACCATCTTAACCCTGTAACCTCTCCAACACGAAGTCCCGTACCAATCATAACCGCAAACACCGGATACCAATACTTTGATGTCGGAGAGTTTTTCAGATAGTCAAGAAACAACTCTTGCTCCGGCTTTGTTAAGGCTCTACGCTTCTCGGTCTGAAAACAATGGGACTGTTTCAACTCTTTAAGCACATTGTTTGACGGGTTATTCCTGATGTAGTCATCATCGACCGCCATATCCAAAATCTGATGGAGAACCGTATGAATATTATCAATGGTTGCCGGCTTCAGATGGCGTTCGTCTGCAAGGTAATTATAGAACCTCTTTATATCTGTTTTTCTCAGAGAAGATACAGTCTTTGAGCCTATCTGATGACGGACAAAGGTCTCATACATATACTTGTAGTTTTCAAAGGTGTTGTTTTTCAGTCCTCGCTTCAAATCCTTCCAAAGCTCATATATGTCATTGACCGTTGTGTAACGAGCTTCTGCCTTAATGCCATCGCTCTTGTCTTTTGCGATTTGTTCCTCTTTGTATCGCAGTTCATCAAGTGTCTTGGCATACACATAACGCCTTTTGTGGTTGGCGTCCGTCCAACTGAAATGGTATGTACCATCGGCTCTCTGTGATTCGCCTGTACGAAGCACTACTCTTGATTTGTCTTTTCTTTTTGTTCTTGGCATAATTTTTCCTCCCTTAAATGCGAAATTGCTTATCAAGATAATCAATAAATTTGTCTCGGATTACACAGACCTGAACACCGTTAGTGACAGCAAAGGGACAATCACCCTTCATTATGATTTGCCTGATTTTTGTCCTACCTATACCGGTGTACTCGGCTGCTTCCTCAACAGTTAGAACATTCTTCTCCCAAAAGGGAGCTTTTTCTTTACGCTTTTCGAGTAAGGCTCTGTAAGCTAAAACACCGTTGTCCATAAGCCCTCCTTCCTATATTGAGTACATTTTCTCAATGTACTCATCAAAAACTCGTCTCTTAATCATTCGTCTGTTTCCTACCCACAGCACGAACGGACATTTTTCTTGGCTTGTCATCTCATAAAGTTTGTCTCTGCCTATGCCTGTGTAAGCGGTCGCTTCATCAATCGTAAGGTAAGGCTTAACCCAAACCGGCACGGTTTCCACCCGATTGCCTGGATTATTCAATTCAGTCTGCTTATTTCCCATAACACCACCTCCGTCAGAGGGAATACTGCGATGACAGGTATTCCTCAAATTGTTTTCTTTTAATCAATCGCTTTGCTCCGTTCCAAAGAACGAAAGGACAATCTTCGCTATTCGATAGTTCTTTTATCTTTGATGTGCCAATGCCCGAATATTCCGAAGCTTCTTCAACCGTAAGATTCATTTTCTTCCAAATTGGGACACTCGGCATATTGGATTTAAGCTGTTTGTCAGACATACGCTGTAACCTCCTTCCTTTGGTGATTACAGCATACTCAAAAGTCTGCGGTAAGCCAATTATGCGAATCGGCTCATCGCAGACTTGACTTTTTTCTTAAATCGAGTATTGCCTTTCGATAAATTCGTCAAAGACTTTCCTTTTAATCATTCTTCTGCTACCAATCCAAAGAACAAAAGGACAATCCTGACTTTCCGTCATTTCATAGAGTTTTCCCATTCCAATACCGGAATAAGCTGCCGCCTCCTCAATAGACAGGTTTGGTTTACACCAAAGAGGAATATCGTAACGCTTCTTCTTTTCACTGCTATTTGACATTCCTGCACCCCTTTCCTTTGACCGAGGTGCGTTTGTCATAAACGATATAATCCCAACCGCTGTTATTACACTTATCGCAGTTGTCTTTGCTTTTAGCAAAAGGGTCAAGACGCCTGACAATATAATTTGGGTCGTGGATATAGTCGCTCAGGCACTTGGGACATAAGCAGCGAACATCTCCGTTTCTGTCTGTGTTGTAAATCCATAAACCGAAAGTCTTTTTAAGAG
>Ga0255341_1002371_pt1 | contig 23738 bp, 24 predicted proteins | sample wastewater_treat_8_FD_192418 | JGI IMG/M metagenome (GOLD analysis project Ga0255341, IMG submission 192418) | Wastewater microbial communities from Lulu Island WWTP, Vancouver, Canada - plant12 | ecosystem: Engineered > WWTP > Wastewater > Unclassified | place: Canada: Vancouver, British...
GTTTAGGCGATCGTTTGCGATAGCAGGGCATGGAGTTAGGAATCCTCCCGCGGCCGATTCGTTCAATCTTTCTGCCAAAAACTTCACCCGCCAGTGCATCCCCCAAAGCATACGCTAATGTCTGGGGAGGTATAGTGCGATGGCTGAAGACCGGCTAACGCTGCCAACCGGAGAGAACGAGCCACCGCCAGACCAACGGCTGCCACCAGGGGAGACGAGGACGAAACGCCGGAGGACAACCAGCCGCCCGCCACCACTGCACCGGCAACGAAACGCGCTGGAAATAGAACGCAGCGACCCGGCACTGCCACCGCTGCCAACGAACGCCGACCAGGGACTGCCAACGCCTAGCGGCCCAGCCACTCTGTAGATGCTCTCTCACACTTTTTCTTGAGAGAGCATTTTCAGGGCGGTAGGGACGCGGGCAGCGCTGGACGCGTAGGAAAACCCGCGACACCCGACAGCCCGAAGGAGTCGTGATTCTAACTTTGCCTTTGTCCGGAGCGAGTGGCAGGGCGCATTCCAATGGTTGCAGCAGGCGTGCCAGCCCGTGGGGTTAAAGGGGGGCTGGCGCGACTGCTGCATCGTGATTGCGCCCGAACGTAGCGATTCGGGGACGTTGGAACTGCGGAGGGCGTTGGTTACACGGCTCGTGTTCGTGGTCGCGAAGCGGTGGCGCGATCGATGTGGCACGAGCGAAAGCAGCCACCTTGACAGGCGTTAGCCTGGCGCGCTGGCTGCCGAGCGGACGTCCGAGTTGTGAAGGCGTATCGAGGTCGCACCAGCGGTATGCTGGTTGAAATCCTAAACGTGAGCCGCAGGCCCCTCCATCGCCCGTTGCGAAGCACAGGGCGATGGAGGGGACTGCGGCGGTCGTGCGCCTGGCCGCATTCGATGTGTTGGCGAGCGCGAAGCGCGAGGTTGGTGCCCGCGTAGCGGGGCGTCGTACTGGTTGTCCACTCCGCCACGGGCGGAGTGGCTGACATTACCCCAGTGAGCACGCATCGAATTGATCTGCGCATAGGGAGCGGCCTGCCCCTCCAGCCCCGTTGCGAAGCAGAGGGGCTGGAGGGGCAGGCCGCGACCGGTCGTGGTGTCGTGAGCGTCCGGCAGGCGGAGCGCCGGTTGCGCCGCCGCGGCGCACTCCGGCGCGGAGCCTGCCGGGAGCGGGCGTGGCGGAAATTCGTCAAGGGGCTTGATGAAGAAAATGTTGCAGCGCGGCGCAGCGCGAAGGTATCTGGCGCAGCCATGCGCAACAGGCGCCCTTGGCGGTGGGATGGTGTGCAAAAACACCGTGCTAGGGTTGCGTCGTGCCGGTGAATTCTAATCATCCTGACTATGACACGTGCGCGACCGAGTGGTCGCGGGCGCGTGATGTCCTTGCCGGCGAAGATGCGGTCAAGGCCGGAGGCGAGAAGTATCTGCCTCGGTTGGACTCGATGACGGATGAGGAGTTTTCGGCGTATGTGAAGCGAGCATCGTTCTTCAATGCGAGCGCTCGCACCTCTGAGGCGTATCTCGGCCTGATGTTTCGGCGTCCGCCGTTTGTGAAGCTTCCCGATGTTTCTGCCGGGGTCGGTCGGGCGATGGCTCAGTTCCAGAACGACGCCGACATGCTCGGGACCACCCTCACCGGCTACGCGAAGATGGTCGTCGGTGATGTGGTCGGGCTTGGTCGCGCTGGCTCGTTGGTGGACTGGGAGGATGAGGTCGAGCAGCGGGCCTATGTGGTCTTCTATCGCACCGAGCAAATCATCAACTGGCGGGTGGAGCGGGTGAATGGCCGCAATGTGCCGACGCTGATCGTGCTGGCGGAACACGTGATCGCACCGCCCGGCCCGGATGATGATGGGTTTGTGCTTCAGCTCGTGGACCAGATGCGAGTTTTGAAGCTGGTGCCGGGTGAGGCTGCCGATGTCGCCGGGAAACGCGACTACCACTACCAGGTTGAGCTGTGGCAGCCGAAGAAAACGCAGCGGCGTGGCGCTAAGGTTGAGTGGCAGTTGGTGGGAATGAGAACCCCGTTGCGGCTCGGCAAGCCGCTGCCGCTGATTCCTTTTGTGTTTCATGGGCCGCGGCATTCGCGGCCGGATGTGGATCGCGGACCGCTGGAGGACATCATTGCGGTAAACCTTGACCATTACCGCCTCAACGCTGACTTCAAGCATGGCCTGCATTTCACCGCGCTGCCTACTGCCTGGGTGAGTGGCTTCGACAAGGGCGCCTCGCTGCGGATCGGGTCCAGCACGGCCTGGGTGAGTGAAACGCCGGGTGCCACGGCTGGGTTCCTCGAATTCACCGGTCAGGGCCTGACGACGCATGAGCGAGCGATGGACCGTGATGAACGGCTCATGTCGATCCTGGGCTCCCGGATGCTGGAGGACATGAAGAAGGTCGGCGAGACGGCGACCGCCATCGAACTGAGGCAGGCAGGCGAATACAGCATTCTCGGCAACATCGCGCTGAGTCTGAGCGAGTCGCTGACGCAGGTGCTGCGTTGGGTCTATTGGTGGAACTCGACGGAGGAACTACCCGATGACGTGAAGGGCGAGCAAGTGCTGATGACGCTCAACACCGATTTCAGCACGAAGGGTCTCGCGAGCCAGGATGTGCAGGCAATCGTGGCGACGTGGCAAGCAGGTGGGATGAGCCAGGATTCGATGTTCGATTTGTTCCGCCGCGGTGAGGTCCTGCCCGAGGGCAGAACGAACGCCGAAGAGGCGGCGCTGATCAAGAACGAGGAGCGGCAGCGGGTGGCCGCAAAAGCTTTGGCTCCAACGCATGGTGCGGCGGGGCAACTGTGAGTGAGTTATGGCACTGAAATACAAGTTCAAATCGAAAGACGAAATTCCGGCGGACCAGCAGGCGCTCTATGTCGAGCGTGATGGCGCCTGGATGCTGGACGTGGATGGCGCGGCGGACAAATCCAAGCTGGATGAATTTCGCGCCAACAACATCGCGCTGAGCAACCAGCTCGCCGAACAGAAGAAACGGTTTGAGGGCATCGACCCTGAGCAGGTGCGCAAGCTGGCCGAAGAGAAGCAGCGGCTTGAGGAAGCGCAGCAGCTTAAGAGTGGCGAGGTGGACAAGGTTGTCGAGGGCAGGCTCAAGACTGCGAAGACCGAATGGGACAAGCAGTTCGCCGCTGTCACTTCCGAGCGTGACTCGCTGAACGCGCGCCTGACCGCCATTCAGATTGACCAGGGCGTGATCACCACGGCGACGAAGCGTGGGCTGCGCCCTACTGCCATTCCTGACATCACCGCCCGAGCGCGGACGGTGTTCCGACTGGTGGATGGCGCTCCGCGCGCCTACGAGGCCGACGGCCAGACGGTGCGCGTGGGCAAGGATGGCATGACGCCGATGACTTTGGATGAGTGGGTCGAGCAGCAGGTTGCCGACGCTCCTCATCTGTTTGAATCGAATGCGGGCAGCGGTGCTGCCAGCAACGGCTCCGGTGGAGCTGGTGGGAACAACAGGTCCGTGAAGAATCCGTTCCGCAAGGAAAGCTGGAACCTCACGGAGCAAATGAAGTTGCAGAAAACCGACCCGCAACTGGCGGCTCGCCTGAAGGCGGCTGTCTGAGTGTTGCTGGTCACAACCGGAGATTGTGAAATATGGCTAAAACGGCAGTGGCGGACATTATCATCCCCACGGAGTTTGAAAAATACGCCATCGAGCGGACGGCTGAGCTGTCGCGCTTTGGCGAGTCGGGCATCATTGAAATGGCGCCCGAGTTTGATGGGTTGGCGCAGGGCGGCGGTCGTGAAGTGAAGATGCCGTTCTGGAAGGACCTGACGGCAGCTCGTCAGATCCTGAGCGACGCAGGCACGCTGGCGGTCAACAAGATCGCAGCGGATACGGACATCGCGCGCATCCACAATGATGCGCAGGTGTGGAGCGTGAACCACTTGGCGAAGGTGGTTTCGGGCGATGACCCGATGCAGGCCATCGTGGACCTCGTTGGCGCTTACTGGGCGCGCACTGACGAGGGCCTGGTCATCTCCTGCCTCAAGGGCATGTTCGGCGCGGCCTCCATGGCTGGCAACCTGCTCGCCATTCATTCCGAGACTGTGGCGGGCACCACGGCTGCGACGCGGCTCAACGGCGCGACGTTCGTGGATGCTTGCGCCAAGCTGGGCGATGCGGCCAGCAAGCTGACCGCCGTGGCCATGCACTCGGCAACCGAGGCGGCGCTCAAGAAGCTGGACCTGATTGACTTCCTGCCCGACAGCGAGGGCAAGCCGAGTCTGGCGACGTTCCAGGGCCGGCGCGTGGTGGTCGATGACAGCCTGCCCACTCGGGCTGGCACCACTGACGGCACGGTGTACACGACCTACCTGTTCGGCCAGGGCGCGTTCGCCAAGGGTGTGGCGCCGCTCGATGGCACGCCGCTGCAAGGTGGTATCGGCAGTGAGGGTGTCGAGCTGGCACGTGTGCCGCTGGACAGCGACTCGGTGCTGATCAATCGGCGCCGGTACATCCTCCATCCGCGGGGCGTGAAGTTCACCAGCGCTTCTGTGGCTGGTGACTCGCCCACTGCGGCGGAGTTGGAAACCGCCGCGAACTGGGTGCGCGTTTGGGAAAACAAGAACGTGCGCCTGGTCGCAATCACCCACAACAACTGAGCATGAGCCGGGGATGGCAACATCCCCGGCGCTTGCCTTTTTCGAAAGGACACACGTATGGGTAAATTGATTCCCTGGAGTTTCGAGAAGATTCGGTCGGGTGAAGTTATTCAGATCCCGACGTTCACCAACGTCGCGGCGGCCGTCGCTGCCGGAGTGACGGCGGCGAAGTTTCCTCGGCGCATCATCTACTTGAGCGCTGGCGGGACGGGCTCGGTGCCGTGCCTGGCAATCAGTGACGGCACCAACTGGAGGCAAGTCGCGATCGGTGTGAACGCGATTTGATTGGAAGCATCGTTGGATGGTTCCCAAGTCAGACATGAAAGCAAACCAGTTGAACGGCTTGTATCCAATCATTCGCCGGGTGAGGCGTCCGTTGCTGCCAGTTGACTGGCCGGCGGGCGCCAAGCCTGCGCCTGTTCCTGTGGTTCCTTCCAGGGATGGGAAGTCTGAGCAGGTTGATAATGGCAAACAACACAACCCCGAAGAGAATCATGGCGAAACTACTACATCTGAGCCGGCCAGCTAAGCGCGCCAGCAACATCGTGCGGACGTGGTGGGCCATGCGCTCGCAGAGGCGGCGGCGTAACGCAGGCAATGGCACTCCGGCGTCGCCGGTGATCACGGGCCTCAACCTGACGGAGAGTGCAGGTGAGCCGCTCTACTGGTTCGACGTTCTGATTGATTTCAGCTTCGAGCAGGGGCGCTTTCCCGACGGCACCATCGAGCTCTATTGGTCGCGCGGCTCTCAGGGTTGGGTTGAGAACTACGTCGGTGCGGTTTCGAGCAACGTGCGGCAGTTTCGGCACGTGAGGGCGTTCAGCGACTTTGAGAACGACGATGTTTCCTACCGGATGCGCTACCGGTGCGGCACTGTCATCGGGCCGTTCTCGCCGGCTTACCAATGGTACTACTGCGCACCGTAGAACTGAGGTTGTATGGCTCTGACACTGATCAAGGAAGACGGCACCGGCAAGATTGATGCCAACAGCTACGCCGCCGTGGCCGATGCTGACTCGTATTACGAGGGGCACTTGTATCCTTCGGCGTGGACCTCGGCCACTGCTACCACGAAGGCGGCGGCGCTGGTGATGGCGACTCGGCTGGTGGATTCGCAATACCAGTTCAATGGCTTCAGGGCGCATGACACGCAGGCATTGCAGTGGCCGCGAGAGCGCTGCCCTGATCCTGACCGGAACCTGGTGACCAGCACGACGCTGTCGCCGGTGTTGACCAATTTCGTTCCGAGCACCCTAGTCCCTCAAGGCGTTGCGGCTGCCGTCTGTGAGATGGCGCGTGAACTCCTGATTGTGGACCGGACGGCGTCGCCGCCAGGTGAAGGCATTGACTCGGTGGCCACGGCTCACGCAACGCACGCTGCGACCGGGACCGGAAGCGACAGCACTTCGTCCACCACGAAGTACGACAAGAGCGACACCCGGCGGATTATTTCGCGCGTCGCACAGGCCATGCTCTCGAAGTATGGCGCGCTGATCGAGGGCGGGAGCGGCAGCGTGCGACTGGTGCGGGCATGAAGTGGTTCTTCACAGCTCTGGTGCTGGCGTGGGCGGTGGCAGCGAGCGCCCAGCGGTTGACGCTGGCGTGGGATGCGTCGCCCTGCGCCTGCGCTGCCAGCTACCGGCTGTACTACGGCACGAATACGCGGTCGTATCAGTTCGTGACCAACACCAGCCTGGCGCTCACTCAGGCGGTGGTGTTGCCGCACGGCGGGCGTTGGTTCTTTGCTGCAACCGTGGTCAGCACCAACGGGCTGGAGTCGGACTTCAGCAATGAAGTGTCGTGGGAATCCACGCCGACGCCGCCGGTGATGACGGGCAGCTCGTGGGTGCGACTGACGCCGGTTTTGGGGCGGAGCACGAACCTGGCGAGCTGGGGCAGCGTGACCGGCCAGGCGACGTGGTTCCCGGCCACGAACCGAGCCGAGTTCTTTCGAGTGGATCGGCTCCTGATGGAGAAAGTGATGGTGCCATGACGAACATGAACATGAGTGAATTTCTGCGAGGCGTGGACCACGCGGCGGCAAAGGATGATCGCTGGCTCTTCATCGCCAGCCTGGTGCTCCTGGGCCTGTTTGGCGTTTGGGTCGTGCGTTATTTCGTGAAGCAGCACGAGCGGCTGCTCGATGACCATCGGCAATCCCGAGAGTGCTATCAGGAGAGTTTGCGCGGCGTTGTGGCCGAGCAGAGCGCCATGAACGGTAAGCTCGTGGTGTGCCTGGACAACAACACAAAAGTTTTGGAGGAGTGCCGGGATGAACTCAGGTGCTCCTGCAGGAGAAAACGACGATGAAAACTACGAAGCGCGGTGTGTGGTGTGGTGCGGCCGTGGTGGTTGTTGCGGCATTGTTGGCGGTCAACGGCTTGAGCGGGTGCTCGACCTTGGACCGGGCGTATAAGCAGGAAGTGACTTGGACCAACGCTCCGGTGGTGCAGGTGGTGACGAATACCGTAGTCGTCACAAACCTGGTGCCGCAGGTCGTCGAGCGGACGAGCGTGGTCTATATGACGAATGCTGTCACAGGAGCGGTGTCCGGCTACGCCACGCGTGAGCCGGTCTCGACTAACATGGTGACTGCGCTGGTGACCAACCTCGTGCCCGTGTTCTATACCAATGTGGTGCAGGTGCCGGTGACTAACCTGGTGGCCAGGCCGGAGGTCCTGGGAGCCATCGAGGCGGCGGGCTCGGTGACCAATACGTTCCTGCCGGGCATTGGCAGCATCCTGGCGCTGGCGCTGGGCGGCCTCTATCACGGCTATCGGCAAGTCCGGAATCGCAGGGTCACGGAGGCGCTCGTCCAGGGCGTGGAAACTGCGCGGGCGGTGCTGACTACGACGCCGCAGGGCCAAGCCGCCGATGCCCAGTTTGTGAAGTGGCTGATGGAGCACCAGAAAGAGGCTGGCGTCTTTACGACCGTCTCCACGCTGGTGGACCAGCTCAGCGACAACCCGGCAGCCAAGATGACGGCGCAGGAGATTATCGCGAGGGCTTCAAAGGCCCAGGCCGGGGCCGCAGTCTAAATGGCTGCGGTTTGTGTGGGCGGATGTGTGGGGTTTGGTTCGTCAAGAAACGGAAAGTGGCAGTGGGTAGCACTTGAGCAGCGGAAGTGATGAGATGTGAACTCTACCCTGTAAATACGGGCATAAAACGCGTGTTTTAGGCCCGTAAATGCGTACTGGGTTTCGGGTCAATGTGTTCACATTCACTTTGCGGAGTTGGCGGTAGCCGTGGTAAAGCCCGCCCAAGGCCAGCGCCACAATGCTCCCAATGCCGGGCGCGAAAGTGTTCACGACCGATCCAGCCGCGCTGATCGCGGCCTCGGCCTCAGGCTTGGCGACCAGGTTGGTCACCGGCACCTGGACAAGATTCGTCATGTACACAGGCACCACGTTGGTCACGATGGCGGTCACCATGTTCGTCGCCACCGGCTCACGCACAGCGTAGCCGGCCACTGCCCCGCTGACCGCGTTGGTGACAAACACGATGTTGGTCCGCTCGATCACCACTGGAACGCTGTTCGTAACGACAACGGTATTCGTGAACACTTGCACCATCGGCGCATTGGTCCACGTCACCTCCTGCCTGTAGGCCGCTCGGTCCAGCGTCGAGCACCCGCTCGCGCAGGCCACAAGGAACGCCAGCGCGCCGGCCAGCAACGTTGCCCAAACAAACTTCTCACCGCGACTCATGTTCTTCACGACTGCTTCCTTTCCATCCGGACAGAGCGCAGCTCATCGCGGCACTCCTCCAGAACTTTTGTGTTGTTGTCCAGGCAGATGATGAGCTTGGCGTTTGCCGCGCTCTGCTCCGCCACCACTCCACGCAGGCTTTCCTGGTAAGTATTCCTTGCCTGCTTATGGTCCTCGATCAGCCGCTCGTGCTGCAGCACGAAGTATCGCATGACCATCCATGCGAACAGCCCGAACACCACTAGGCTGGCCACGAACAACCATCGGTCATTCATGGCCGCCGCATGATCCACATTGCTGATCAAATCCGCTGCGCTCATGTTCGTCATAGCTCACGCCCTCACCAACTGCACCGAGCCGCTCCCGCCATCAATCAGCGCGCCATACTTCGAGAGCATCGCCTGGGCGACGCGGGAGATAATCGCCCGCGTGTCGCTCTTGCTGTACTTCGTGGTGGACGAATTGCTCGTGTCCGAGCTGCTCGTCTTGGTGTGCGTCGCCGTCGCCGTGGATTCGACGCCCTCGCCGGCCGGCGCAGCCGTCCGGTCCGCAATCAGGAGCTCGCGGGCCATCTCACACACGGCGAACGCCACGGGCGCAGGCACCGAAGTACTCGGCACGAAATTGGTGAGCACAGGCGACAGCGTCGTGCTGGTCACCAGGTTGCGGTCCGGATCAGGGCAGCGCTCACGCGGCCACTGGCACGCCTGCGCGTCATGAGCCCGGTAGCCGTTGAACTGATACTGCGAATCCACCAGCCGCGTCGCCATCACCAGCGCCGCGGCCTTCGTGGTCGCAGTCGCAGCCGTCCAGGCCGACGCATACAGATGCGCCTCAAAATACGAATCAGCTTCCGCCACCGTGGCGTAGCTATTCGCATCCGCCCGGCCCGTGCCGTCCTCTTTGATCAGTGTAAGTGCCATACAAAATCAGTTCTAAGGTGCGCAGTAGTACCACTGGTAAACCGGTCCAAACGGACCGACGATGTCAGCGCCGCACCGGTAGCGCATCCAGTAGCGCACATCGTCATTCTCGAAATCGCTGAAGGCCCTCACGTGCCGGAACTGCCTCGTGGTGCTGGCCACCGCGCCGACATAATTCTCCACCCAGCCCTGAGAACCACGCGACCAATACAGCTCGATCGTGCCATCAGGAAAGCGGCCTTGCTCAAACGTGAAATCAACCAGGACGTCGAACCAGTAAAGCGGTTCGCCAGCGCTCTCCGTCAGGTTCAGGGCTGTGATCACCGGCGACGCCGGAGTTCCCAGGCCACCGCGCCGCCGCCGTTGCTGTCTCAGTGCGAGCCAGGTGCGGACCACGTCGCTAAAGCGCCTACTTGCTCGCTTCGCGTGCAGCAGCTTTGCCATTGTCAGCCTTGGGTTGAACGTTTTCAGCACCAGTTGCCGGCCCAGCAGGTTTGGCCGGCTGAGCAACAGGCTTGGCGTCCGTCGGTGCCTCAGGCGGCAACAACGGACGCCTCACCCGTCGAATGATTGGAAGCAATCCGCTCATGCTCAAATGGCGTTGGCGCCAATCGCGACCTGTTTCCAGTTCGTGCCGTCGCTGACCGCCAGGCAAGGCACCGAACCAGTCCCACCGGCGCTCAAGTGAATGATGCGCCGAGGAAACTTGGCTGCCGTCACGCCGGCAGCGTTCGCAGCAGCAACGTTGGTGAAGGTCGGGATCTGAATGACCTCACCCGAGCGAATCTTCTCGAAACTCCAGGGAATCAATTTGCCCATACTTGTGTCCTTTCACGGAAGGCAAGCGCCGGGGATGTCACCATCCCCGGCCCATGCTCAGTTGTTGTGAGTGATCGCCACCAGGCGAACGTTCTTGTTCTCCCAGACGCGGACCCAGTTCGCAGCCGTCTCCAGCTCCGCCGCCGTCGGCGAGTCAGCAGCCACCGAGGCGCTGGTGAACTTCACACCCCGCGGGTGCAGGATGTACCGGCGCCGGTTGATCAGCAGCGTGTCGCTGTCCAGCGGCACACGGGCCAACTCCACGCCCTCAGTGCCGATGCCGCCTTGCAGCGGCGTGCCGCTCAGCGGCGCAACACCCTTGGCGAAGGCGCCCTGGCCGAACAGGTAGGTCGTGTAAACCGTACCGTCGGTCGTGCCCGCCCGAGTGGGCAAGCTGTCATCGACCACCACGCGCCGGCCCTGGAAGCTCGCCAGACTCGGCTTGCCTTCGCTGTCGGGCAGGAAGTCAATCAAGTCCAGCTTCTTGAGCGCGGCCTCCGTAGCCGAGTGCATCGCAACGGCGGTCAACTTGCTGGCCGCATCGCCCAGCTTCGCGCAGGCATCCACGAACGTGGCGCCGTTCAGCCTCGTCGAGGAGGTCGTGCCGGCGACAGTCTCGGAATGAATCGCGAGCAGGTTGCCCGCCATCGAAGCGGCACCGAACATGCCCTTCAGGCAGGAAATCACCAGCGACTCATCGGTCCGCGCCCAATAAGCGCCGACCAGGTCCACGATCGCCTGCATCGGATCGTCGCCCGACACCACCTTGGCCAGGTGGTTCACGCTCCACACCTGCGCATCGTTGTGGATGCGCGCAATGTCGGCGTCCGCAGTGATCTTGTTCACCGTCAGCGAAGCGGAGTCGCTCAAGAGCTGCCGCGTCGCAGTCAGGTCCTTCCAGAACGGCATCTTCACTTCGCGACCGCCGCCCTGCGCTAGTGCATCAAACTCAGGCGCCACTTCGATGATGCCTGACTCGCCAAAGCGCGACAGCTCAGCCGTCCGCTCGATGGCGTACTTCTCAAACTCCGTCGGAATAATCACATCCGACACCAAGGTCTTAGCCATACTTCACAGTCTCCGGTTGTGATCCACGTTCAGGCGGCAGCCTTCAGTCGCGCCGCCAAACCCGGATCGGTTTTTTGCAGTCTCATTTGCTCCGTGAGATTCCACGTCTCCTTGCGGAACGGATTCTTCACGGACCTGTTGCCGACTCCACCGGAGCCGTTGCTGGCAGCACCGCTGCCCGCGTTCGATTCAAACAGATGAGGAGCGTCAGCAACCTGCTGCTCAACCCACTCATCCAAAGTCATTGCCGAGCCGCCATCCTTGCCCAGGCGCACGGTCTGGCCGTCGGCCTCGAAAGCCGTCGGAACGCCATTCACCAGGCGGAACACAGTCCGCGCGCGGGCGGTGATGTCAGGAATCGCAGTGGCACGCAGCCCGCGCCTGGTCGCTGCTCCAACCACGCCCTGGTCAATCTGAATGGACACCAGTCGCGAGTTCAGCGCGTCGCGCTCGGAGGTCAGAGTGGAAAGCTGCTTCTGCAGCTCACCACGCACCGAAGCAACTCGCGCCTCAACGACCTTCTCGGCCTCGCCAGCCTTCAGTTGCTGCGCTTCCTCGAGGCGGCGCTTCTCGTCCGCCAGCCGCCGGACCTCGTCAGGGTCAATGCCCTCGAAACGCTTCTTCTGCTCCGCGAGCTGGTTGCTCAGCGTGATGTTGTTGGTGCGGAACTCATCCAGCTTGGATTTGTCCACGACACCATCCACGTCCAGAATCCAAGCACCATCACGCTCCACGTAGAGCGCCTGTTGCTCCGCCGGAATCTCGTCTTTCGATTTGAACTTGAACTTCAGTGCCATAAATCAATTATGCACGGCAGCGGCTTGCGCCGGAGCCGAAGCCTTCACCGCAGCCGGAGGCTGGTCACCAGTCTTGATCAGGCTGGCCTCCTCGACGTTGGTCCTGCCTTCGGGCAGGACCTCACCACGGCGGAACAAATCAAACATGGTGTCCTGGCTGAGCGCACCAGCCTGCCAAGCCGCGACGATGGCCTGCACATCCTGGCTCGCCAGACCCTTCGTGCTGAAATCGGTGTTGAGCTGCATCAGAACCTGCTCGCCCTTTACGTCGTCAGGCAGCTCCTCCGTCGAGTTCCACCAATACACCCAACGCAGGACCTGTGTGAGCGATTCGCTCACACTCAACGCCACGTTGCCGAGGATGCTGTATTCACCAGCTTGCCGAAGCTCGATCGCGGTTGCGGTCTCGCCCACCTTCTTCATGTCCTCCAGCATCCGAGAGCCCAGGATGGCCATCAGCCGCTCATCGCGGTCCATCGCTCGCTCAAAGGTCGTCAGGCCCTGACCGGTGAACTCCAGAAACCCAGCCGTGGCACCAGGCGTCTCGCTCACCCACGCCGTGCTCGACCCGATGCGCAGCGAGGCGCCCTTGTCGAAGCCACTCACCCAGGCTGTGGGCAGCGCGGTGAAGTGGAGGCCATGCTTGAAATCAGCATTGAGGCGGTAATGGTCGAGGTTCACCGCGATGATGTCCTCCAGCGGGCCGCGCTCAATCTCCGGCCGCGAATGCCGCGGCCCATGAAACACAAACGGAATCAGCGGCAGCGGCTTGCCCAGCCGCAGCGGGATCCTCGTCTCGACCAACTGCCACTCAACCTTGGCCCCCTTGCGCTGCACCTTCTTGGGCTGCCACACTTCAACGCGGCACTGATAGGCGACCCGGCCAGCACCGTCGCCACCATCAGCGGGCACCAGCTTGAGCACCCGCACCTGGTCAACCAGTTGCAGCGCAAACTCATCGTCATCCGGGCCGGGCTTCGGAAGAGCCTGCTCCTTCAGGACGATCAACGTCGGCACATTGCGGCCATTCACGCGCTCCACCCGCCAGTTGATGATCTGCTCAGCGCGATAGAACACCACATAGGCCCGGTGTTCAGCCTCATCCTCCCAGTCCACCAGCGAGCCGCCGCGACCAAGGCCGACCACATCACCCACGACCATCTTCGCGTAGCCGGTAAGGGTGGTGCCCAGCATGTCGGCATCGTTCTGGAACACCGCCATCGCCCGACCAACGCCGGCACCATCAGCGGGCAACTTCACAAACGGAGGACGCCGGAACATCAAACCCAGGTAAGCCTCAGAAGTGCGCGCGCTCGCATTGAAATAGGAAGCGCGCTTCACATACGCATCGAACTCCTGATCTGTCTGCGCGTCCAACCGCGGGAGATACCTCTCGCCGCCGCCCTTGACGGCATCCTCGCCCGCAAGCACATCACGCGCCCGCGTCCATTCCACGGACGCGGCGTCGTAATCAGGATGAGTCGCATTTACGGCCATCGGCGGAACGATAGCACGCACTTTTACACGCCAGACGGGGCGCGCTCAGGCACTCACGCACCCTTATGCACGGCCAGACTCTCGACACGCAGACACACGACAAAATATTTTTCACAAACCCCTTGACGACTTCCGGCGGCCACCGCGATTCGAACCACGCCGACCGCAGCCATCGCGCCAGGCCCGCAAAGACAAGTCAGTGATGTGTTAAGGATGCGGGCCTGTCACGCTGGCTGCTCGCCCGGGGCAATTCGGATGTCGCAGCGCGAGCCAACGTCCCACCGCTTCGCGTCATCGAATGCGCGTCGCGAAACCAACGTCCTCAGCAATTCCAACGCCCCCGGAGCCGCTGCGTTCGGGCGCGTTTACGATGCAGCAGTCGCGCCAGCCTCCCCTTAACCCCGTGGCTGGCACGCCTGCTGCAACCATTGGAATGCGCCCTGCCACGTCGCTCCGGACAAATGCAAAGTCAGTTAATTGACTCCTTCGGGCTGTCGGGCGTCGTGGGTTCTCCTACGCGTCCAGTGCTGCCCGCGTCCCTACCGACCTGAAGATGCTCTCTCAATAAAAAAGTGTGAGAGAGCATCTTCAGGTCGGTAGGGCCGCTAGGCGTTGGCAGGTGCCGGTCGGCGTTCGTTGGCAGCAGTTCCAGTGTCGGGTTGCTGCGTTCTATTTCCAGCGCGTTAGTTTGCCGGTGCAGTGGTGGCGGGCGTGCGGTTGTCCTCCTCAGTTCCGTCCTCGTCTCCCGTGGTGGCAGCCGTTGGTGTGGCGCTGGCTCGTTCTCAGCGGCTGGCAGCGTTAGCGGCCCGGCCTTGGCCTACGCTGCGGCCTGGCTGCAAGTCGCGAAGCACGGCTTGCCGGATTCATTGCGCTAGTGCATACAGACTGCGCTATGTCGTTACTCGATCAGATGAGAGCAGAGCGCGAGACCAACACAGCCAAAGCCGAGGCCAGATTAGGCAGGTTTCTTGGCCCGGGCAGTGGTCCGACAACCCAAAACGTCCACCATGGTGGACGCATGGCGTCAGCCAACAAAAACCAAAAGCTGTCGCACAAGGTCAACAATTGTTGTCAACCGGCGACAACCGACGAAAACCAGAAGCTGTCGCAGAATCGGCACAATGGTGCCCAGCCTGAAACAACCACCCATGCAACCGGGTTACCGCAGAACTTGCAGAGTCGAGACGGCAAACGGCTCGCGAGTCTGCTGGACCAATACCGGCGGGGGGTGTGGATGGAGCCGGCAACGGAGCAAGCGGTCGAACTGACCCTGGCAGTCGGGGTCTCATTACGAACCGCACAGCGTCACGTCAAGCGCGGCACCCTGCCGGCCCAAGAGCGCAGAATGGGCGCCGATGGCAAGCAGCACCCGCTTTCTAACGGTGCTCGCGTCCGATCCAAAACCGAACGCGAACTCGCACTTGCGCGCCAAGCTCTGGCAAGAGCCGCTCGTGCCGCCGCCACCGACGGCATCCAAGCACCCGAACGCGAACTCCTGAAACAAATTCAGGTCATGGTTGCCGAAATGAAGAAGCGGCGACCGTCGCAACTCCGCTAAACGGCGCAAGCAGGTGGCGCCGCCAGCCCCCCGGCCAGCGCATCACCAGTTCGCCCTCCGCTGCCCGGCCCTGGGGGCCGTGCAGCTACGGGCTAAAAGCCTCGAAACGAAATCAACCGAACCGTTCGGACGCCAACTCCCGCGTCCAACCTTTTACATCCGTTCCTGCGTCCCACCCGCTCCGGCGCTTGCGGCCCTTCGGGTGCCCCGCCCTCGAAGACTCGGCGGGGCAGGCTCCGCTAACACCCCCCTCCCCCCTAAAAGTCAGTAATCCCCTTTACCCTGGAGGGGGGAGGGGGGCACGCTCCGCCCCGCTCAGCGCGCCTACGCGGCCCCCCTCCCCCATTTTCGCGGGCAACGTCAACATCAGCTCGCTGCGCTCGAAGGCAATTTAGGTGGAACGCTCCGCTGTCGCTCCGCTACGGCGCGCTATCGCGCGCCCAACGCCTCGCGCTTTGCGCTCGCACAACCGCGGCTCCGTGGCGCGTCGAAGGCTCGCTGTGTAGGTGCTCCTTGCAGTCCGCCGGCCAACACAGCTCGCCAAATGGCTACCTCGTGAAGGCCCGTCCGGCACGGACCTCGGCAGCCAGCGCCACTCCGCCGCAACGGACAATCGAGCCGCTCCGCTTCCGGCGCCCAGCCCCGCGCCTTCACCTGGAGCGGACAGCGCGCCCTCGCGGCCCTGCACACGAAGCCAGCCCGAAGGACCGCCGGGCAAGCGTCCAGCTTTTCACTCGGCCGTCGCTCGCAGGCTCGCTAGGCCGTGCGTAGCACCGTGAAAAGCTGGACCCTTGCCTCGGCTCCCAGGGCGCCTGACTCGTCGGCTTTTGCACAGCTCAGCTCCACTCCGCTACGGACCGAACGGCTCCGCGCCGACCCGGCCCTACGCTCCGTTACGCACCGCTGCGCAAAACCGCCGAGACAGGCGATCTCCCCAGCCAGCGCATCACCAGTCCTAGCTACGGAAACGCTCGCAAGCTCGCTGGCCTACGCTGCGGCCTGGTCATGCGCTGGCCCCCAATGTTTGTCTGGCCTCCGGCCGGGCAGGCCAACTCGTCCTTCCTCCCTCCCTCCTCAGCCTGCCCGTCCAGAAGCCAGAACAGCGCGACCCCGCGCCCCACGACACGAAGTCAATGCGCGCCAGACTGCCAGCTTTCAACACCGCCCGGGACGACCCGGGCTCTCCGCGTTGCTTCGTGCTGAAAGCTGGCAGACTGGCGCTTGACGAAAAGTCAGTCTCACCTCTGGCCGTCCGTGTTCCGCGCTAGGCCTTACGGCTTGCCCTGCCGCCCTCAAGCCACGGCCTGGCGCTGCGCACTCCCGGCCAGAAGTGAGAACAGCGCGGCCCCCGCGACCCGATACGACCGCCGCCAGACTGCGAGCCCTCAGCTCAGCCCGGACTGACTCGGGCTGGACCCGCATGGCGGGTCCCGCTGAGACTCGCAGACTGGCGGCTGAGGGAAAGCGCCCGCCTGCTGCAAAAGCCAGCAGGCCGGCGCAAGACCCCGTGAGCGTGGCTCGGAGGCAAACACCGCGCGCGCCAGATTGGACTTCGCTTCGTTCGGGGCTGTCATGAAGGATGCTTCCGGTTCCAGACACAAGAGCTGTTATCTGCAATGCCGCCCCAATGCCGTATCCCGCTGGCGCGTGAACCCTCGGCATTGGGGACCCCGCCGCCTCATCGCAAGGCCTCCTGCCGCAGGCGCAACCCACTCGGCCCTTCGGCGGCCCGGTGCATTGAAGATAACAGCGTCTTGTGTCCAGAGACCTCTCCGCGCCTGGCACGATTCACTGCTTGCGGCCGGCTGCCCTGACCCTGCGCCCCCGCCGGCCACGCAGTGCTCGCGCCAGTCGCTCCGGCATCCTTCACGCCAGCCCCGAACTCCGCTGGTTTAGTCAGTTTCGCGCGCGCGGGGAGATCATTCCGCTTCGCTTCATTTCGGGCGAGGCTTCGCCACGCCAGCGCGAGCTTCGCTCGGAATACTGGACTGGGGGGGGGCAATCAGTTTGGTCTTTCATGCCCTGTTTTTGCACTACGCAAAACGGCTGTCCGCTCCCCGCTCTCTCGCCCCTCAGGCCCACCCAAGAGGCAGGGGGGGCCAGAGCGTGGTGCCCTCTGAAGATCACTCCCACGCGCCGCCCCCTGCCGGTGGGCCTCTGGTCGAGGGGCGAGAGAGCGAAGAGCAGTCAGCCAGTGCAAAAAAAAGCATGAAAACCAAAAATACAAAGAAAATCCAAGAGGGGCTCCCGAACTCGATCAGTCAGCACACTGCACCTGGACCGGTGAAGCCGGAACCGGCAGAGCAGGCCAAGCCGACCCGCATACTCCCGTATGTGAATTTCAAGCAGCGCGAAGAGAATCGCGCTCTTGCTACCGAGAAGGTTCTCGACCTTCTCCGCCAGTGGTTGCCCAAGGCGTACGACCTGGCCGAGGTTGTCGGCAAGTGGGTTTGGGTGACGTTCCCCGAGCAGCCCGCCGAGACCGTCCGCGGCCAGCTCTCCCAGTTCGGCTTTCACTGGAATAATTCCCGCAAATGCTGGCAGCACCCGTGCGGCCAGTTCGCCACCGAAGGCAGCGGAGCCGACCCCCGGCAGAAGTACGGCAGCCACTTTGCCGCCGACCTCAAAGCCGCCTGATTCCACCCTCAAAGGGGCGGAGTCACCCTCCGCCCCGCCTTCTATATGATTCTTCCTTCTGATTCCCCCCGCAAATGGGATGCCGAAATCGACACCGCCCGCCAGCATGACACCTGGCTGGCCTTCGAGACCGACATTCACCAAAGCCCCGCGCTCCGCGCTCGCGTCGCTTGCGCCCTCGACCGCTACGGACTGGGCACCAGTGATGTCATGGTTGAGCAGGCCCTCGACTACCTGACCCGCAAAGAGCTTGGCGCAGCCGCCCGCTATTTCAACCAGAGCGGCAAGGCGCAGTTCAACCAGCAGCAAATCACGCACGCGGTTATTAGCTTCATGGCCATCAAAGAGCAGCAGCGCCACATCACCGACTGCACCATTCACGACGACGACACCGACCACGACGAGGAGACCCCCGGCACCATCCGCGCCAGCCACCTGCCCGACACGACCCACATACGCCCCGACGAATACGCCGCCCGCCGTGATGCCCTCCGCGCCATCGCCGCGATGGTCCCCGAGCAGGACCGCGAGCTTTACGACCTCTGCCTGGCCACCCGGGACAGCGGCCAGCGCGGCGAACCCGGCACCCTGGCCCACGTCCACGCCTACGCCGCTCGCCACGGTCTGGGCCTCAGCGGAGTTTATGCCCGCATGGACCGCCTTGCCCGCACCATCCGCCAGCACCCTTGGTTCGACGAAGTGACCGCCCCCTTCCGCCCGCTCCGCCGGGCAGCGTAGCCGACCCGCCGCCAGCCCGGCCTGGCGCCGGGCTCGCGGCGGCCAGGGCTCGCGCCCTGGACCCCGGCAGGGTTGGCCACCCTGCACCGGCCATCTGTTTTTTCTGGGCCTCACGCCGGCCCAGGCCCGCGCCAAAGGAATGATCCTCTGGACTCCGTTGCCGCTTTCAGCGCGAGTGCTCAGGCCGCACGGGCCGTCTTCCATCCCCAGGCTGTCGCGCTCCGCTCCGCAACCGTCACGCCGTCACTCACCGTGCGAACCCAACGCCACGTCTCGCGCCGTCATGCCGCCTGCACGCTCCGCGCGACGCCACCACCCACCCGACCCCCAGTGCTCGCCCCCCTGCCATCCCCCAGGGGGGCTGCGCTTTACAGTCCGCGCAACTTGCGTTGCACGATCGTGCGCGACTTCGTCGCGACCATGTACCGCAGGCAGTCGGCGGTATCATCGCCGCCGATGCCGTCCTCGTCGCAATCCACCTTCAGCACGTCCTCAGGCCGGTTCGGATCGTGCTGTAATGCCGGCAGCGTCTCGACCAAGCGCCCGCACCGCCGAAGAATGAACAATTTAGGCAAAAAGCCCGCCGCCGGATCACCGAGCTTTTCCCGCACTGCCGCCCACCCGTTTACGCGGTCCATGTTGGCCGGTCGCAGCGTGATGCCCTCACGCGCATACTGCCCCGCAATGGTCATTCCGTCGCTCTGGCGCGAAAACACGTCGGCCCCGGCCACAATGCGCCGGAGCTGCTCCAGGCCCAGCCCATGCCGGGCGAGCATCGCCTTGATTCCCGACGCGTGCCGCTGGGGCAGCCAAAGCCGCTCCGCGTGCTCATCCACGACAAACACATTGCCGTCACCATCCGTGCAGCCGAGAAGGAAAACAGTGTAATGGGCAAAGCCGTAATCCAGCGCAGCAAACCACTCCCGAGCCCGCGTCTCGTCGAAGTCGGCGACGACGTGAACGTCGCGCCGAAAGGTGGTGAAGAACTGGCCTGCAGCCAGGTCCCAATCACCGTCGAGCCATGCCCGCCGCTGCCAGCCAGTCAGCCCCTCCAGGACCCGTTTGTATTCCAGGTTGTTGTAGGCGTTGTCGGTCACCCTCGCAGGCACGAACCGCGTTTCCGACTCACGACCTTCCAGATACGGCGCCACGAACCTCGTGCGGTACCAGGCATGTCCAATTCCGCCAGGGTTGGACGTCGAGTAAATGCGAGGCCGCCAATTCCCGTTGCTGGTCCGGCAGCACGTCGAAATGTCGGTGTGCTTCCGGCTCGACAACGTCGTTGCCTCCTCGATGCCGATCACGTCGTATTCCAAGCCCAGGTAGGCATCAATGTCGGATTCGTTTTGGAAGTGGCCCGCGATAATCCGCGACCCGTTGGCAAACGTCAGGATGCCACGATACCCGGAGAACTCGTGCTTGAGCCCGACAAACAGTCGTCGCCGCAAGTCCTCGAAGTGCTCCAGGTTGGCCTTGCCCACCTTCCGCAGGAGGAGGCATTTGAGCCCAGGCACCCGCTGGCAATCGTCCACGCCGATCTGCGCGAGCAACCAGTGTGACTTGCCCCCGCCGCGGGCCCCGCCGAAGCCGACCGCCGTCGGCCCGCCGGGGTGGTCGCAAAGCCGCGCCGCCGCCGACGCGGCGAGCTGGCGCGCCTGCAAATACACCCGGGCCGCAATGAAATTGCGGACCTGGTCCTCAGGACATCCCGCCGCCAGCGCCCGCTTCAGGAATTCGTCACGCTCAACCATTGGACACCTCCCGGTGGCCGTCCGCAAGAACCTCGACATCCACCACTACGGCCGGTGCGTTGGCAGGTGACGCTGTCACCTCAGGTTTGGCCGCCTGGCCGTAAACGCGCTTGAGCGCAATCTCCCACTCAACGTCAATTTTGCCCTGGACCTCTGTCGTGACTTCCGTTCGGTCCGTCGGCATCCCGCTGGCCAGCCGGCCCAGCTTGGACGCCAGATCCAGCAGCCGGGCAATGCCTTCCAGCGTGCCGCACCTCTTCGCGTTCTCCTTCCAGCGATGGATCGCCTCCCGCGCCAGCTCCAAAGCCTCGCACCGGGCCTGCCATTCGTCGGCCCGTTGCTCCTCCTGTCGCTTCACCCAGTCAACGCCCCTCACCCGGGCGAGCGCTTCGGCCGCCTCGCGCTCGACCAGCGCCAGGTGGGCGTCATGCGCCTGCACCCGCGCAGCCCAGTCGAACTTCTGCGACCACGTCTCCATGATCCGCTGCCCCTTGCCCAGTTTCTTGGCTACGGCCGACAGCGACCGCTCCGGCCCCAGGCTCAAATACATGCTGAACGCGGCAAACGCCTTGGCGCTCTCCCGCGGCTGTTGCTCAAAAGGCAGCGCCATGGGCGGCCTCCTCCTGCCTCGCCTTCAGTTCGGCGATGATTTCTTTCACGCGCAACCGCTGGTCATGCGGCGGCTTCCACCAATGGTAACGCTCCGGCGAGTCAAACGGGATCCTCAGCGTCCCATCCGTATCGAAGAACGGCAGCCGTGCCTCGCCCTCGGCGGGTTTGGCCGGCTCCGCCGCCGCCACCGCTCCCCGGACGCCTCGGACGCCCCCCAGCGACTCCAACTCAGCCTCCGGCCCTGCCTCTTCCTCTCGGACGCTACGGACGGGGGGCGCAAACTCCTTATACGTACAGTACTCTTCTTCCTCATCTCCAAAGAACAACTCTTCCCCCTTATAAGGGTTTAGGGGCGTCCGTAGCGTCCGAGAATTGTCCGGAGCATCCACGGCACCCTGGTTGGACTCGCTGTACCCCGTCCGAAGCGTCCGAGCTTCCTCAGCCGCTCCCGTTTGGACTTGCGGTACCCCGTCCGAGGCGTCCGAGCCGCTACCACCCTGTTTGGACTCTGAAACACCCGTCCGAGGCGTCCGGGGAGGCTGAACCGCTTCAACCGGCCCCGGTTGGACTTCGCTGACCCCGTCCGAGGCGTCCGAGCTGCCTATAGTACTATAGGCGACTGCCGGACTTCCAAACACCCGTCCGAGCCGTCCGAGAATGCCGCCCTGCACGTCGCCACCACTCTTGGCCGCCGCCACGCGCACCTTGATCACCCGCCGGGTCTTGTCGCCCGCCAACGCATGGATGCGTCGGCGGTGCTCCCGGTCGTTCGGATGGACACAGCATCCATACCGCCCGTCCGGATAAACCCGCAAATGCTCCCCCTTCCGGTCACCGCCGCCTTCGGCGCAGGCCGGGCACTGGGCCTGCACTACGCCGCTGGCCAGCTCGCGGACCTTCGCCAACCGTTTCACGTCCAGGCTCATTCCACCCCTCCATTCTCAGATCCCAGCAGTCGCACCCCGCCAAACCCGCGCTGGTTTTTGTCATTCCGCTTCACGTCATGCCGCTTGGTCACGCCAAACAGGTCCAGCATGAGCGTCTCGAGTTTGGCGTGGACCTCCGTAATCGGCATTGCCTGCCACTTCCGCTCAGGGCAGTAGGCCGCGTATGCCTCCACCAGCTCGGTGACGGTCGCGTCGGCCGTTTCGTCCACCGCCACACACTCCTGAAGGAAGTGTCGCAAGCTGTCGCTTTCGGCCAGCAACGAGTCCACCAGGTCCCGCTGCCCCGCGGTCAGCAGCAAATCCCCGCCTTCGTCGGGGATTTCGGCCAGCACTTTCTGCGCGCCGAGCAGCGCCCAGTTCAGAATCCCGCTGCCCTCGGTCCGCACCAGGTAGGCGCCAAAGTCCGGGATCTTCTTCGCCGGCGGCGGCGCCTCATACCGCACGATGGTCAGCCGCCGCTTCCAGGCGCCCACATCCCCCTGTAGCCGCACCCGCAGCCGGGCGTTCGACGTGATCATCACGTTAAAGGTCCCCTGCACCTGGAAGCTTCCCGTCCCACCCTTCTGTTCGGCGTCAAACCAGTCGCCGCCCACCAATCCCTTCAGCACCGCAGCGCCCTTGGTGCTCAGGAAATCAGCCTCCACGTCCACGCCCACCAACAGCGTCCGCCGCAGATACCGGAACATCTCAAACCGCTCGGCCAGGTGCTTCGTGCGCAACTGGGTCACATTGGCCATGCCCACCAGACCCTGCATCACGTTGGCAAACTGCGTTTTGCCCCGCCCGGCCTCGCCGTCCAGGATCAAAATCCGCTGGGCCCGGTTGTCGCCAAGCACGAACATCCCCGTAAACTTTTGCAGTAGCTCAACGTCATCCGGATGCACCGCCGGCAGCACCAACTCATTCAGGAACCGGTCACAACGCGCATCCCCATCGAAGGCGATCGGCGACCGGTTGCGCGACATGTACTCCGCCGAGAAGGGCCGCAGCTCAACGTCGTCGTCCTTGAACACAATCACGCCGTTGGCCAGGTGAATCGCGCTCTTGCGCCCCGCAAACGCCCCGCGCTTCTCCACCATTCCGCGTAAGTGCGCCACCACGTTGGTCAAGGTCGCCGTGCCGCGCTTCTTTTGTAGCTCGAACACTCCGCTCTGCCTCGACGCCTCCAGCATCCGGCACGAGATCGCATGGCGAATCGCATCCGCTGTCTCGACCTCATAGATCCCCGTCCCCGGGTTGTAGCGGTAAAACGCCTTTTCGTCCGGTTCATGCAGCACCACGTTTTCGGCCGCGTGCATCCCCGCCCAAAACGCTTCATTGATGCCGGTGATGGCCTCCTTGTCGTTCATGTAGTAGGGCTCGCCATACAGGCGCCGCAGCTCCGCTTCGCCCTGGCCATCCCACGGCAACTCCCACCCGGACGGCCAGACAATGTCAGCAAACTTGATGACCACCGGCGCGGCGTCCACCACCAGGCTGTAGTCCATCCCCTTCGGATGCCGCCCGTAAATCGTCGAAAGCCTGCGGTCCGCCCGCCATTCAAACCGCTTGTGCTCCGGGCTGCAGCTCTCGGGGTAGGCCCCCTCGATCCGCACCCACACCATGCCCCCGCGGCTGCCACGGGACTGCAACGTCCCGGCCAACTTCGGATTGGCTGCCAGGAACGCCGCCAAATCCTCGTCAGCATCGAAATCAATCGCGCACAACCCACCCGAGGCCTTCCCCAGGTAAACCGCGATGTTCGTCGGCTCCGCCTCGAACATCGCCCGGTAGGCCGGCGACTTGGTGCCCTCAAAAGGCCGCTCAACGTAGGTTACCAGCGGCTTTTTGGTGCCCCACTCGCACGGGACCAGAAACGCATCCTCGCCCACGCGGGCCGCCACTTCTGCTAAAGGTGTCGCCATAGTCATTTCACGTCTCCTCTTACGCGGGGGCTATCTACCCCTGTCCTGCCCTTGTCCGGCCAGTCCGGCTTCCCCCAGGGCAAACGGCGCGGTTTAACCCGTCATTAGTCGCCATCCCGTCGCCCATGTATCGTTTCATCAATCGCGCCGCC
>Ga0255341_1002377_pt1 | contig 23706 bp, 35 predicted proteins | sample wastewater_treat_8_FD_192418 | JGI IMG/M metagenome (GOLD analysis project Ga0255341, IMG submission 192418) | Wastewater microbial communities from Lulu Island WWTP, Vancouver, Canada - plant12 | ecosystem: Engineered > WWTP > Wastewater > Unclassified | place: Canada: Vancouver, British...
ATGAAGCTTTGTATTACCTATCACTATACCTACGACAGCTCAGATGGTAAATAATGCGCCTGGTACTATTGTAGTAGGTTCACCAGGTTCAGGTAAAACATTTGCACTTTTGAATATTGCTGCAAATTGTTTAGGTATGGGTCAAAGAGTTATTGCTATTGACCCTAAGAATGACTTTGACAAATTGTATAATGTTAACCCATCTATCAATATTATCGACATCAATAAGATTCGTCCAGGTGCATTAAATCCTTTCGAATTCTTAAAGAAAATTGATGAAAAAGGTAGAGTTAAGTTTATTGATACTGCTACACTTATGACTATTATCGAAATCATGTGCGGTAAGTTGGATAGAAACACAATCATTGGTATTACGCCTATTGTAACTGACTTCGTTACTAAGGCTAAAACTACTGGTGATTATTATGATATGCAGGACGTTGCAGACTACTTGTATGCAAACCAAAATGAATCAGCCCAGACTGTTGGTACAATGCTTAAGATGTTTGAAGATAATAAGTATGGTAAGTTACTCTTTACTCGTGAAACAAACGTAAAGCCACTTGTACTTTCATCTACAGATTCTATGGTTATTTCATTACATGGTCTTAGCCTTCCTGATTATTCTAAGAAACCTGAAGACTATGATGCAAATGAAAGATTTACATCAGCTATTCTGTATATTATTACAACTAAGTTACTTGATATTCTTTCAGGTGATAATAAGGTTCCTACAACACTTATTTGTGATGAGGCTCACTTATTATTTGGTAACAAAGAGATGGGTGCAATCATTGATAGATTCTTAGTTCTTGGTCGTTCACTTAATGTTGCTACTGTACTTGCATCTCAGGGTATTTCTCACTTCCCTAAGGGTATTGCAAACTACATTACAACTAAGTTTATGTTTAAGTCATCTATGGAAGAAGCTCAGCTTTTCCTTGATGCATTTGATACATCTAAGATCAATCCATCATCTGCAATTGATGTAGACTCAATTGTATCATCAGCAACAAACTTTCCAACTGGTACTTGTTTTATGATTGATAGATTGAATCGTAATGGTATTATTCGTATCAAGTCTATTTATGATGTTAGTCTTCTTACTTCTAACCCATTTGCTAAGAAACGTAAAGAAGAAGATGAAGAAGATGAAAGTGATGAGACTTTCGGTTCATAAAAACTATTTACATCTAACCAAGAACTGGTTATAATATAATTGTTACAATAAAAACAATATATACTCATACAGAAAGGAATCAAAATTATGAGCAATTTTCTTGAAAAGATGTGCAGAAGAATCGACGGTAATGCATGTATTTTGAATTTGGCGGAGAAGTAAATAGTTTTAAGATAGATGGAACTTGTCTTATTGTTGTTTTAACAAGATAATTTTAGGAGGATTTGACTATGGAAAGAATGACTTGGCAAGAAGCAAAAGAATATATGCGTAACTATAATTGTAAAAATGGAGTCACAACTCCAGGTGTTACTGATAAATTTTGTACTATGGTCGCTGTTATGAAGAACAAGGGTTTCAATAGAGATGATTATACTGATGAAGAAAGAAGTTATGTCTTCACTAATGATAACAAGGCTTTTATTGATGGTATGCTTGAATATTCTATCTTTTCAGCAAACTTGGTCTATCCTACTACAGATAGACCAAGACTTGAACGCTATATTGACGAAGAATATGGCGGTCCTTGGACTGTAGATTATGTTTATATTAAGAGTGAGGATTAAGAAATGACAGATAGTTTAGAAAAATGGTTAAATGATATTAGTTATGAGCAAATTAAGGATGGAATAAGTAAAAATGATTATTTTGACGAAAATATTACATGTTGGATTCCTATTCCTTTTGATATTGCTTTAGATGTGCTTAAGCAAGATATTAGAGATATTCAAAATCCTATTTCATGGCTCCATGATAATACTTTGTGGTTAGAATTAGAATATCACACAGATGGATATCCTACAGCTATTGGATTAGATTATGATATTGGAGTTAATAATTTAAGAGTAGATGATACTATTAGAAATAAGATAGATAATTTCTATAAAAGAGTTTTAGAGGAGAAACCAAAATGAATAAAGAATATAAAGAAGAAGCTCAGAAATTCATAGACGAACTTCCTGTAGAAGATTTATTCACCGAAATAAGAAAGGTATTATCATTACTATGGGTGATGAGCCTATCAATCCTTATCTTCCTAAGCGTGGTGGTAGAGCATCATTTGAATCTGTCTTTGGAGATAACCTTGAAGAAGATATTGATACAAATGCACTTTATGCACAGGTTAAAGAGAAGTTCGAATGCTTCCATATTCATGTAGATCACAATCATAATCATTCTTTCTATAGCTTTGAGAATTGCGGTCCTACATTTGCAAAGGTTATGGGAGATGATCGTGTTATCAATGCTACACTTGATGATATTGCAAATAAGATCATTGATATCGTAATTTGTAATGCAAATAAGGATATCGGATCTGATGCAGTTATAACAGTTAGTGATTCTGGAGAAATTAAGACTACAGAAGATGGAGCAATTACATGGTAATAAACGCAGTAATTGGAGCAAATTACGGCGATGAAGGAAAAGGTCTTGTGGCAAATGCACTTTGTCGCAAGGCCAGCCTTCAGAATAAGAAAGTTCTGAATGTACTGACGAATGGTGGTTGTCAAAGAGGTCATACAGCGTATGATCAGAACGGTAACCGCCATGTATATTCACATTTTGGTGCAGGTTATCCTTACGCAGATATTTGCTTCTCAAAATATTATATGGTTAATCCTATGGTATTTATGAAAGAATATACTGAAATTAGAAATAACCATAAGATTTTTGTAGATGGTGACTGCACACTCACAACACCTTATGATATGTTAGTTAATAGAATGGTAGAGAATCATCGTTCTGAAAAGCATGGTAGTTGTGGTTATGGTATATGGGAAACTGTATGTCGAAATAAAGAATTTCCAATTTATTGGAAAGATATTATCGAAAATAATTTTTGTGAAATAGTTAGTCTTTTAAGAAGTCTTAGAGATAACTACTTCAAGAATGTAATAAATAACTATCAGATCGAAATGACATCTGATGAAAAAGAGTTGTTCTTCTCTGAGCAAATGATTGCTAATTATGCTGAAGATATATCGTTAATGAAAGAATTAACAGAAGTTAGAGATTTCAGTGAGTTGATTAACTCTTATGATGAAATAGTATTTGAAAATGCACAAGGTCTTTTACTTGATAGAGATCTTGATAAGTGGGGAACACCTAGTAAGACTGGTATGGCATACATTAAGGACTTAGTAAAAGGTCTTAAAGTTACTCCATATTATGTAACTAGATCATATCTCACTAAACATGGTAACGGATTGTTTCCTGGAGAAACTTCATTAGATAAGATAAATAATTCTATAGTAGATAAAACAAATCATCCAAATGATTACCAGGGAACCCTCAGATATGGCTTATTTGATCAGGTATTAGCAAATCAGTTACTTGATCGAATTAAAGCTGATGCAGAAGGTTACGATTATAAGATAGTAGTTACACATCAGAATGAATTTCAATGTGAATACTTAACATTTGCAGATTACTATTCATATAATGAAACAGATTTCCAGTAATGAAAGGAGATTTTACTATGTCAGAAGAGAAGAGACTTTTAGAGATGGATATTCAGGTTGCAGACTATGCAAACCGTAGAGCGAAGGGAAAATTAACCAATGAAGAAAAAGTAACAGAGGCAGAGCTGAAGAATGATGCTAAGATTGTATCTTCACGCTTTAGACAATTCGTTGGGGAGAATGGACTATGTACAAATTAGAATCAGGAGATCGAAATAACACAAATCACTTATTGTTTCTTGAAAGTGATTTAGAAGCTAGAGCGCTTATCAAAAAACGTCACAGTCAGTATAATGTAATGGATATGATATTCCATGACAGAATCGATGAAGATACTTGTGATGATGTAATAAGCGCTTTATCTATTGGGGATGAGTTAAGTGTCCCTATTTCTGAGCAATTTGCAAGATATTTATTCTTTGCACTTTGTGTAAATATTACACAGCAGAAGTCAAAAATTATGACTATCTCAAAGGCTGGTATGATGTATAAGGAATACGATGGAGATTATTCTAAAGCTATTTTTGTAGATCAGGAAAATTCCATTGCATACTTAGCTAAAATTAAATATGATGATCTTGTTCCAAGTAATACAGGAAATACTATTCAGTATCAGATTCCTTTATATACATGCGTGGATCCTAATAAACAGTATTTCTTTACAATTGCTGAGCAGGATTGGTATTTTATGAGAGTAAATGAGCGTAAAGTACTTATTTCTAAGAAAATGATGTTGCAGCTTATTGGACTAGCATTTTCTAAGAAATTCAACAATCATGAAGATGTTTTAGATATGATTGATAAGTCAACTGAAGTACTTAAAGAATGTCTTATAGACGCAGACTTTTCTGAAACAAAGGTTGACTTTCCATTTGATAATGTAATGAGTCTTGAATTCAATGAGAATCTTGATATAATTGCATGGGATGAACCTAATGAACAATCAGATGATTGGGAGCAGAAAGATAGAGGAAAATATAGACTTAATAAGGAATATGAGAACATTGTTCCTATGAAGCCTATTGGTTCTAAGATGACTGTTTATATTATGTAAACCACTAAGTCTATGTAGAGGATATATAGCAAAAAATGATACTCTAATATGCTATATACTATATTGATGTAAATAATAGACTTGAACTTTTGGAGGAAAAATGAGTAGAGATTTAACACCTAAAGAATTAGACTGTCTTCAGAAGACATATGATATACCAAGTTTAGTTGATAATTTAACTGTGAAAGTCTCTGCAGATGAGGAGGCAAAACCAGTGTATTCAGATGAACAAAAAGAAATGGCTCATCGATATCCTAAACTAGGTATGTTTGGATTTGACATGTTAGAAATGTGTAGACGAAATGGTGTCTATAACAGTGATAAAGGTAGAGAGTTATTAGAAAAAATTGAAGGTTATTTCAATGGACAAGAATTAGAAGATAAAGAACTTCAGTCAAATGTACAGGCATGGTATGAAGGTACGTTCTGTCCAGGTTATTTTATGAACGACAATAATTGTGAATTTGCTAACTATTTGAAGCAACAGATATCTGTCAGAATTATAGGAGATAACTGATTAGGAGTATGAGATGAGACCAATTGTATATCAAAATGTCAAGGAGCTTTCGTATAGAGAGCTTCTTGAATCTATTTCAAATATTAAAAACGTAATGAATAATTCTACAGATCCTACAATTGTAGAGTATTCAAGTGATTATTATCAACTTCTAGTAAAAGAACTAGATAATAGACAAAAGGAGAGTACATGATACAATTACCTTACAAAAGCAAAAAGAAATTACTTATAGGATTAACTATCGCTGAATTAGTTCTATTAGCTACTGTTATTGGTACAGCTATAGCTACATTTGATTATAATATGGATGTGGCCATAAATGAATATGCTGCACCTTGGATAGGTGACCATTCTGCAGAAATTATGGCTTATTACAATATGCCATTAATGAATGCTCTTAGTCGAATAGGAAATGCTGCATTAATATTATGGATTATAGCTAATGGAGTCAGATTTGCATTTATTAAACCTAAGTATAAGATTTTTGCGATCTGTGGAGTTATAGCCTTAGCCATAGCGATTTTTAGCATTGGACATACAGTACTAGAAATTATTTGTTTGATATTAGCTGTAGGATTACTAGGATATTCACATAAAATCGATAAGGAGGAGGTTGAATCAGATGATAAGATTTCACATAAGAGTAAACAACGGAGACAACAACACAACTAAAATGTATTGGTTTGTTCATAAAGATTGGGAGACTAAATCAGAAGAAGAACAAACAAAGGATTGGCAAGCTGCTATTGATGAATTAAATCATATCTATAAAGACTATGGTAGATTTGCTACATCTGTAGGTGTTAATAAGTTGTTTGAAAAATTTGGATTTGAACGAACAATGCCATAAGATTAAACAGAGAGGAAATTACTATGCCACATAGTTCAGGAGGTGGAAGTCACTCAGGAGGAAGTCACTCAGGCGGTAGTAGTCATAGTTCTAGTAGTAGAGGCGGAAGTAGCTCTAGCGGACCTAATAGATCTTATTCTAGAACGTACTTTAATGGTGCACGCCATTATGTATACTACAAAAATAAGAGACCTATTCAATATTATTCTGAAGAGAATATAACACCAGAATTTGTTGAACAAAAGAAAAGAGTCTGGAAAACTACCAAAATCGTATTTTTATGCATATACATTGCTTTGTATTTGTTTTTAGTTTTAGGCGGAGATGGTATTCATTTTCCACACAAAATTAAGATTAAATCTGATCGTACCGCACCGGTTATTGTAGATAATACTGATGTTATTTCAGGTAAAGATGAAGAAGAACTAATGATTACTCTTGAAGAGTTCTATGATAAAACTGGAATTCCGGTAATGATCTATACTACAACTGATGATGAGTGGAATGATGATTTTACATCACTTGAAAACTTTGCATATGATAAATATATAACTACATTTCATAGCGATGAAAGTTGTTGGTTAATCGTATATTCTGAACCAGATGCTAAACCAAATGGTTTTGTTGATTGGAAATGGGAAGGTATGCAAGGTGATAATACTGATCCAGTTCTAACAGTTACTTTAACCGATAAATTTACAAAAACTGTACAGAAACAAATTACTAATTATGGAATTGGTAAAGCATTGAATATAGGATTTAAGAATCTAAATAATAACGTAACTAAGATTACTGTTAATCCTGTTGCATTAATTGGATATTCAATTGGAACTGCATATATTGTAGGTTGGTTTTTCATATTTGCTTGGTTAATTTGTGGAAGACCAATTAAACGATATGAATCATCTATTAAATTGGAATATCCTAATTTATATAAAGAAGATACTTGTACTTATTGTGGTGGAATGTACATTCATGGTATTCATATATCTTGTCCACATTGTGGTGGTGCATTACAACCATTAGATGAAAAAGTATATATTGCAGATCCAAATCAATTACAAGGCTAATTTATTATCCTGCTGATATTTTATCAGTAGGATAATTTTTGCAAAAAATTGTTCTAAAAACTATTTACATACTACATGTATCATGTTATAATAAAATCATAATAAATAAATATGTTTGCATTGATATTTATGGAGGTAAGTACTATGCCAAATATTAACAAGAAGAATGATACATACGTTTTTATGCAGGATGGAAATCTGCATACAAATCTGTTTAATGCAGTCGGCGATAAGTCTGAGAAGATGTATAATGCCGGAACTACACTGTATGCAATCGGTGAACAGATTCTTAAGATTGCTAAAACAACTGGAAAAACTGCAGATGAGAAGAATGTTGCAATTAGCAAACTTCTTATGACTGCTGGAGTTGATAATGATGATATTCAGAATCGTATTTATGATACGAGATGTACTGAAGTTGATCCTGTAACTGGTGAAGTTAAGCAGGTTCTTAATAAAGTTAAGGCTACTGCAGCTCTTAATAGACTTCTTAAATACTTTTCAGAATGGAAAGTTGATGTATCTCTTAGATACGTAAACTGCTTAGTACTCAGTGCTGATCCTATAGCATATACAAGAAATTACTTCTATGTAATGGATCATCCTGATGCAATGGCAATTGCTGAGAAGATTAAGTCCCCTGAATTCGCAAAAATTGTTGCTGAGCTTAAGACAAGCGGTCCTAAGCCTAAGCCTATCAATACACGTCTTGTAATTTTCTTTGGTGCACCTGGTGCTGGTAAGACATATGATGCAACCGAACTTACAACTAAGCAGATTCCTTGCGCAAGTGATATGCTTCCTTCAGATATTATTCAGCGACTTGGATTTACTGATGGTAAGCCTAACTTCGATCCTTCGGATATCTGTAATGCAATGGAAAATGGTGAGAAGATTCTTCTTGATGAGATTAACCTTCTTCCTTATCCTACTCTTAGATTCCTTCAGACTATTACTGATAATAAGGATTCTATCAATTTCCAGGGTAGAGTTGTTAAGATTCATCCAGACTTCAAGATCTACGGAACAATGAACCTTAACGTTGATGGTCATGCACAGCCTATTCCTCAGCCTCTTGCAGATAGAGCTGAAGAAATTAAGGAATACGTGCTTACTGCTGAAGACCTTCTCAGAGCCCTTGAGTAAACTAGACAATTTCTTAATATAATACCTCCATAAATGAGAGGCTAGTTGTAAGTAGTTATGGCTAGCCTCTCGATTTTCTTAGAAGAAAGGCGGCAACTATGAAAATATTTTATTGGTTTTTATCATTACTTATAAAAGTATGTGTTATTTTTGGTACAGCCATATTTTTGATTATTACAAGTCCAATTATTTTATTAGGTCTAATAAATGATGAAGTTGAAGAAGAACAAATGATGCGAGATATGAATGAAGCAATAAGTTCAAATAACGTATAAGAAACTATTTACATTTATTTCTGAACTAGTTATAATTACTATAAGTAGAATAGTAATTAGACTATTAACACATATAAAGGAGTTTAATATGATTGAAGTAAAAGAAGCGGAAAGGGTGTTTAAGCCTGGTGATATTGTTCAGCATTTTAAGCGTGAGACAATAATTGGTGAGAAGGGTACTGAATATCTTTATATGATTATTGGTACGGCGACACATACTGAGACTGGTGAAACTTTAATGATTTACACGCCTCTATATGAGTCACCTGCCTGTCTTAAAGGTGCAACATTTGCTGCACGTCCTATTGAAATGTTTATGTCTGAAGTAGATCACAATAAGTACCCTGACATCAAACAAAAATATAGATTTGAACTGTATAAGAGATAAGGAGAAAAAGACTATGGCTAGAAATATTCAGAATAAAAACAGACTTACTGAAACAATTGAAAACCTTGAGAAGTTGTTAGTACTTTTGAAGAAGGCTGAGAATGATGAGATTACGCTTGCACAGATCGGACGAGAGTGTGGTATCAGACCTCAGGCTCTTAATACTGAATTGCAGACATCATTTGCAATGTATTTTAAGAGTCGTATTCGTTATATTGAACCAGATGATTTGTCTGGACTTATTGACGAACTCGATACACCTGCAGATCGTTTACTTAAGCGAATCTTTGAAATTGGATCTAATCAGAAGGTTGTATTTCCTGATTACGATGAAGATAAGTTCTGGTCAGTACTTAAGAAACATCTTTCAGATAAGTACTACACAGTTGTAACTAAGCATATTGGTTACAATACAAAGGCAATGAATTATGAAGAGATTGGAAAGGAACTTGGTTTAACAAGATCTAGAGTAATGCAGATTGATAATTATGCAATTGCTAAACTTCGTAATTCTTCTGTATTAGTAGAGATTTTCTACAGTGATTACATTGACAAGGTAAACGAGATCGATCAGTATAAGGCTGATAAGATTACTGAGTTTGATAAGGCATACACTGAGTTTACTAAACTTAAGACTTATCTTGCACTTGTACCAGATGTTAAGGCTGTAAATAAGTACATTGCAACTAACTATCCTAACATTACTGCAGATTGTGTTAATGATGCAAGTCTTAATGTATTTAATAAGTCTATTGATGATCTTAACTTCTCTGCAAGAACAAACAATGCGCTTACAGCTGCAGGTTATAAGACGATCAACGATTTGTATAGTGCAAATGCAATTGATCTTATTCATATTAAGAACTTAGGTAAGTCTAGCATTAAGGAAATTATTGACGTACTTGATGCACAGAAAGCTACTCATCCTAACTGGAAGTCACTTAAAGCTGATATTGAAAAAGTTATCTAAGGAGAGAATTTATGGATTACTCAGGATGGAAACAACTTAATAGAATAAATATCATCTATAGTATTGGCTCAACTGTAGAACTTAATGGTAAGAAATATACCAAAGCATATATTGCTGAAGCTGGTAATACTAGGGCATGTCAAAAGGCACTTGAAAGTGGAAAGTCATGGGCAAGAGGATGGTATTCTAAAGATAAAGAAAAAGAACCAGTTGTTGTTGAAACAGACAACACTGGTTTTAGTTTTCAAATTGCATCAGCTGCAGGAAATTCTTGGTCACAGGGTGGTAAACTTTCTTTTTGGATGTGTATTATGGAAAAAGAAGGTATTGAACCATTTGCAGTTGGTATTAACTCAGATTTACTTGCAGATCTTATTCTTGAATCTACTGTATATAAAGGAGCAGTTAAGGAAAAGGTATTTTTTGCAAGACGTAATAGCCAGTTAGGTGTATTACATGAAAATATGCCTTCATATCAAGAACTTCTTAAAGATCAAGAAATTAAGAAGAACATTAATAAGGGTAAAACAACTAAATGGAAGATTGGATATGAGTATAATACTCTTACACAGTCTGATGTAATGTTTGGTTATTTCTCACCTATTGCTACACATAAAGTAATTCGTGAAGAGCGTAAATATGGTTATTCATATGCTCGTGAAAAGACATTAGTATTAGATTTTGATGCAGAACCTAAGCCATTTTTTGATAGTGTTTCGAAAGATAATACATGGGAAAAAGTATTTCCTTATATTGAATACCATACAGATCGTTTACCTGCAAAATGTCCTTCTAGACAGGAAGGTAAGCAGGTCTTTGAAGAATCTGCTATTTATTACACATACGTTAGTGAATTGCTACTTAAACATTTTAAGAACAATAAAAATCATAGCGATGTTAGATACGGTGTAGATGATCAGGCTGCATTTATTGTATTTACTCATTCACCTAATGTTACAATTCAATTACTCAAGTTATTCAGAGAACGATATAAGAAAGCTATATATAATATTGAGCATAACATTAAAGATGATTTTAACAAATATGAATATGATAATTATCGTAGCAGATTTACTGTTGATTATCTTATTTATGAGAACATCAATGACAATGTTGATAAGAACATAGATTATAATGGAAAGAGATACACATTCCATAAAGACATTATTAGTTACTACGACAAACTCATCGAAATTGCAGAAATTGAGAAGGAGAAACGTAATGGAGCTAACAACAAGTAATGTAAATAAAATATTTGAAGATTGCTTATTTAAGACTGAACCTAAACCTGGTACAAAGTTTATTCATGCACAAGGTATTGTTGCTGATGTTGGTTTTGATCCTAACAAGATTGAGTCTTATGCAAACGATATTAAGCAACTTTTAGATAACCTCAATGAAAACTTTAATGAATCTTCAGGTGGAGGTTGGTCATTCTTAGAAGCATGTATGACTAAGGATAACGTTCATTGGGGTGAACATAAATCTGTTGAACAGTTAATGCTACTTGGTATTGCTTCTGGATGGGTTAAGTATTTATTTCCTAGAGAAATGTGGAATATACTTGCAGGCGGAATGCCTTGCTTTGTAGTTGTAAACGAACGCACAAACGTAGAGGAGGAAGTATATGCAGTATAATGAAGAACATCGAGATTTATTTACTGTAGGTATTGGTTATATTCTTGCACATTGCATTTCTTCAGATTATGTAATGGGTGCAGGAATTGCTAAGACTTTTACACAGTATGGTGTAAAAGCAACTCTTAATACACAATATCCTAAGCATGAGTGGAATGGAAAAGGTTACATTCTTTCATGCACAATGGAACAGAATGGTTATCCAAGAACTGTCATAAATTTAGTTACAAAACAGAATGTTTATGACAAGCCTACATATGAAACACTTGAGCAGAGTCTAATTGAACTTAGAGATTATATGACAAGCAGAACATTACAGAAGCTTGCTATTCCTAAGATTGGATGTGGTCTTGATGGATTAGACTGGTTAAAAGTACAGCAGATTATTAAGAATGTATTTAATGGTACGATGATAGATATTTTAGTTTGTGATTGGCCATAAAAGAAGGGAGAAATAAAAATGATTACACCAGTAGAAGCAAAGCAGATTAGTATTGATAAGGCAAATATTGAGAAGATTATTTCTGATATCGATTCATCAATTAAGAACTACCATGGTTGGTATCCTTGGGAAGAGGCTGTTATTGATGGTGAATATCCTAATAATGTAATGGACGTCGTTCTTGAAAAGTACTTTGATGCTGGATGGAAGTTTATTTTCTGGAATAGATCTTCAGAACAGGGTGAAAGAGTTGGTCTTACTAGTATCATGTTTTCTACATCTAAGATTGAACCTCAGTATATTAGCAATAAGCATCAGTTTGTTAAGCGCTAATTCGTAACGAATAGCTATTTATAATAATTAGATAGAGATATCTAATTAGAAAGGAGATTTACTTATGAGATTAGCTGAAAGTAAACTCGAAACAATTGCTCATATTGAGTTAGTAAGAAAGTACATAAAAATGGTTACAGACAAATTAACTCTTCGTAGTATCAATCATGATAAGACAAAACTTGAATCACCTGAAGCTGAAGGTTTTGCAGAGTTTAATGATCGTCTTAAGAACCTAACATATGGAACACCTGAGTATCAACAGAATCTTGATGATCTTAAGCCTATACTAGCTCATCATTATGCTAAAAACAAACATCATCCAGAACATTATCAAAATGGTGTCAATGATATGACATTTATAGATCTACTTGAGATGATGGCAGATTGGAAAGCTTCTACATATAGACAGCATGATGGAAATTTACTTCAGTCACTTGAAAAGAATGCTGAAAGATATGGAATTTCTGATCAGCTGTTGCAAATTATGAAGAATACTGCAGTATTTTTTGATGAAGCTGATACTGATAAATAACTACTAAAACTATTTACATTATAATAAATCCATGTTATAATATAATAAAAATATACGGAGGTATACACAATGATTAAAGACTATAAGATTGGCGATACTATAAATAACTTGACAGTTTATTGTGTCAAGAAGGTTGCTGGTACATCTAGTAAAGGTGATAATTACTTTTCATTGACTTTACAGGATGCTTCAGGTCAGCTTGATGCAAAAGTTTGGGACATAAATACTGTAGATGCTTTTGAAGCTAAGGACTTTATTAACGTAACAGGTACAGTTCAGTCATTCAAAGATGCACCTCAGCTTAATATTACATCTGCTTATAAAACAGATCCTACTACAGTTAAGATTGAAGACTTTTGTCCTCAGGCACCTAGATCTGTAGATGAAATGTGGACAGAATTTATGGAGATAGTTAATTCAGTTAAGAATGAACATCTCAGTAAGTTGCTTAAAGCATTCTTTGGAAATGAAAAGATCGTTAAGAGATTTAAGGAAAATTCTGCAGCAAAGGTTGTCCATCATGCATACGTTGGTGGATTACTCGATCATTCACTTTCAGTTGCAAAGATTTGTGTAACACTTGCAGATAATTATCCAGCACTTAATAGAGACTTGCTTATTACAGCTGCAGTTCTTCATGATATTGGAAAGATCAAGGAAATTGCAGCATTCCCTGAGAATGATTACACAGATGAAGGTAATTTGCTTGGTCATATTTATATGGGTGCAGAAATGGTTGATATTCAGGTTCGTAAGATCGAAGGTTTCCCTAAAACACTTGCAAATGAAGTTAAGCATTGTATCTTAGCACATCATGGTGGCCTTGAATATGGATCACCTAAGGTACCTGCACTTATTGAAGCGACAGCATTAAGTTTTGCTGATGATACTGATGCAAAGCTTAGAAGATTTTCTGATCTGCTTGCTGATGCACCTGATGGTTGGTCAGAGAGAAGTGATTACTTCCTCGGATCTAAGTTTAGAAAGACTATTGTATAAAGGAGATATAAAATGAGTTGGACAAGTGAAAGAAAAGAAGCTAGATTACATGCGCATACAGATGCAAATATTCTGAGTGCAAGGACGTATAACTTAGCATTAGGCGGTACAGTTCTTTATGGACTGTGGATAAACGTCTTAATGTATTTTGTATTTGGTGATGCTGCATTGCAGCTTAATCCAATTGTATTTATTATTGGATATTTTGCATGTGCAATTACTGGTATTGTAATTTCTGTTAAGTCTAATAATCCAGCAATTAGTTTTCTAGGTTACAATCTAGTAGTTGTTCCAGTTGGCTTAGTTGTTGGTATTGTAGTTAAATCATATGTTAAGAATGGTGATGCATCTCTTGTATTTCAGGCAATTGTACTTACAGTTGTAATTACATCTGCAATGATTGCTCTATCAATTATGTTTCCTGAGTTTTTCTCAAAACTTGGTGGTCTATTATTTGGTGCACTCGTTGGTTTAATTATAGCTGAATTGCTTTCACTATTTCTTTTCCCTTGGGCACAGAATGCATTAGCATGGATTGGTGCAGTAATTTTTACATTATATATTGGTTATGACTACTGGAAAGCGCAGGAATATCCAAAGACTTTGGATAATGCAGTTGATAGTGCTGTAGATATTTATCTTGATATTATTAACCTGTTTCTTGAGATTCTTCAGATTCTTGGTAACAGTAAGTCTTCTAAAAGAGATTAAAGAAAGGAGATATTATGACTTTTGATGATTTAGATGGAGCTATGAGAGCATATGAACAGTCATTCGATATGTGAGTTGCTCCAAAAATGTATATTGTTGTAAGACTTGATGGTAGAAGTTTTACTAAGTTCACTAAAAACGTATGTAAGTTTGAAGCTCCTTTTGATGAGCGTTTTAGAGATCTTATGGTAGAGACTCTTAGATATCTCATGGAAAATAGTGGTTTTCAGACTGTATATGGTTTTACTGAAAGCGATGAAATGTTTATTCTTTTCAAATTAGATGATAATACTTTTGGTCGTAAGATCAGAAAGATCAATACCACTCTTGCAGGAGAGGCTAGTGCATTCTTTACTTCACTTTTACAAAAAGCAATTAATGACAAAATAATTGAGTATAATGGAGATCGTCTTCCAATTGCCACATTTGATTGTCGTGTATGTCCTCTTCCTAACATTGACGTAGTTAAAGACTACTTCGCTTGGAGACAGGAAGATGCTAGTAGGAATTCACTTAATGGATGGTGTTATTGGACTCTTAGAAAGAATGGAGAGTCTGCTCGTGTAGCTACAAGTATTCTTGAAGGTAAAGGTAATTCTTACAAAAATGAATTGCTTTTCCAGAATGGAATCAACTTCAATGATCTTCCTACTTGGCAGAAACGCGGAGTTGGTATTGAGTTTAAGGAAGTACAAAAAGAAGGATTCAATCCATACCTTGGTACTAAAGTAATATCTAAGAGAAGAGTGACTGTAGATGATTATGAACTTCCATATGGCGACGAATATAGAAGCTATATTGAAAGGTTAATTAAATAATACTGAAAGGAGGAACTAAATATGATTAGTAGTTTCCGAGACAAGTATTTTTTCTTATCAAATTTCTATAAGGCACCAGTTATTTTCGATGGAATACGTTATGAAAATAATGAAGCAGCTTTTCAAGCTCAGAAGTGTATTAAGGCTGAAGATCGAAAGAACTTTAGTAAGATGAACCCGTCAGAAGCTAAGAAAGCTGGACGAAGTGTAAAACTTAGACCTGACTGGGAAGAAGTAAAAGTAGATATTATGTATAAGATTGTTCGAGCTAAATTCTTACAGAACCCACAGCTTGGCCTTAAACTATTTGAGACTGGTGATGAGTATCTTGAAGAAGGTAATGATTGGGGCGATAAGACATGGGGAACTGTTAATGGTGAAGGACAAAATTTACTTGGAAAAATTTTAATGAATATTCGAGATGACATGAAGGATTGAGCGTGATGAGAGTATGATTTTAACTATAGTTGTTGTTTTATATGAGATGTGTTTTGGAATTTATTTGATAGCGTTACTTAGTGATTATATGTATGTTAAAGCACATAGAAAAATCGTTAAGAACTGCACTAATGAAAAGGGACAAGTCAATTTAGATCAGCTTGAAACTGACAGAAAAAGATATATTGAAACACAGTTTCTCATATATATATCTAGAGTAAATGATTTCTCATTGTCAGCGTCTACAAAATTATGGAGACTAAACAGAGACAATTCTCTAAATGCTATTGAATATGCACAAAAATATGGAAAGAAGTTACTTAATACTAAACATCTAGAACCATATGATTATTTTGTGCTAGCTATAAAAATTGTTGGATTTATTCTCTTTATTGTAGGTCTAATTTTTCTTATTTTCAAAGGTTTTGATATTTTTCCATTGTATAAAATAATTGAGTAACTATTTACATGTAATATTTTTCTTGATATAATAGAATTAGAAAATTGAATTCTATTAAGGAGAATTGTGATGTATACAAAGTATGTAGGTATAAATAGTAAAACTGGAGAGAAAGTTGTATTTGGTCGTCAGTGGGGTAGCAAAGTCTTCACTGATGCTGAATGTGAACAACTTGCTAATGGTGAAACTATTTCATTTAGACATACAACTAAAGACGGTAAAGAAGGTTTGATGAGAGGCAAACTCGTTAAAAAGAGTTTTGTAGATCAAACAAATACTGTTCATGAGTATACAAAATTTGAACCATTATTTGCACAGTCTTATGTGCCTGATAGCTATTGTGGTGTAACATTTACTGAAGATGAAAGAAAAGCATTAGCAGATGGTCAGCCAGTTTTAAAAACAAACTTTGTATCTAGACATGGACATATATTTGCAGCTATAGTAATTTTTGAAAATGGACGTATACATGCAAAATTTGATAATAAGGAAAATAATAACATGACTAATAAGGAAGTTCGCTCATTTGCAGATGATTTATTTAATGCATCTAATAACTTAAACAAAGTTACACAAGATGAAGTTACTCCATCTGCTAAAAAGCCATCTTTAATTGATGGTCATAAGGATTTCTCAAAAGTGAAGCTTATTAAGACAGAAGTTTTACTGGATCAGGTTAAATTGACATATTCAAACAACGTTATAGTAACTATAACAAATGAAGATTATGAGTTGTATAAGGATGTAATCGAACTTAGTACACTTGATGAAGTTATTAGAGAGTATGCTTTAGATGTAGATTCATCTTTAATTGAAAATTAAGGAGATATAAAATGAAACTCGATTTGGACACAATTTCAAAGTTTATTAGCATGATCCTTCGACATAAACCAGAAGAAATCGGAATCACTCTTGATGAACATGGTTGGGCAAATGTCGATGAACTTATTGCTGGTATAGCAAAGCAGTATAATGGATTTGGAATGTCTGAGCTTGAAGAGATCGTTAGAACTGATAACAAACAGCGTTATTCATTTAATGAAGACAAAACTCTTATTAGAGCTAATCAGGGGACATTCTATTCCTGTAGACGTGGAGCTCGAAGAGAAAGAGCCACCTACTGTACTATATCATGGAACTGGCAAGAAATATGTAGAATCTATTGATCGAAAAGGTCTTATTCCTAAGAGTAGATTATATGTTCACTTGTCAAAGGACATTGCTACTGCAGTTAATGTTGGTAAGCGACATGGTGAACCTGTAGTATATGCAATTGATACAGCTAAAATGTATCAGGATGGATTTAAGTTCTATGAGTCAGCAAATAAGGTATGGCTTACTAAGTCAGTACCTACTAAGTATATGATGAAGATATAACGAAAGTTGAGACAAATTATGATATTAGGTAGATTAGCAAAACCAAAGTGTAGCGAAGTTAACACTAAGTATATGCAGTCTAATATGATAAATAATATCAGATTTAGAACAGACGGCTCTACTTACAGGGCTGTCTGTTATTATACTTTAGGACAAGTTGATTTCGAACAATTAAATGATTTAGTTGAAAGATTAACCAGAATTAAAGAAGACATAACGTTATTCATTCATAATAACTTACTATGCATTAATATTGATTTTACTGGTTCAGACGTAGTTGAATTAGAAAATAGACTTTATGATACAATTAAGCAGTATTGTAATAGATCATCTGAAGATGAAATATTTATTGATGCATTTACTACTAGCTTTCCTACATACGAAATTCCAAAAACTATTGTAAAAGGTAATATTAACGACATTAGTCAAACTGTTGGAGATGGTTTTGGATATTTTGTCTTGTCAAATGATACAGTTAGTAATTTTGGTCTTGTAGCTAAACCTACGCTTGGTACAGTTATTTCAATCAATAAGTTTGCTAATATCATTAGTGCAGATGGTATGCATGCTATATTTGATAATTTAGATGACTGTACCATTGTTGATATGATTCAATGCTTACCTGAAGATGATACTAGACAAATGCTAAAGCAACGTAGAGCTGAGTATCGATTTAATGCAATGATGAGTGAAGAACAAACTGATATATATGCAGCGTCAAATGAGCAACGTAAAGCAAATCTTGTAACACAAGCAATAAATGAATTAGATAATAATGAGATTATGTGTTCATTTAGTCGATACATATTTGTATACGCTGAAACTAAAGAAGATTTACGTAAAAAAGCTGATCGTATAATTGAATATTTACATGATAGAGATATTTATGCACGCAGAACATTATCTCAAGCACCGTTGTACATGAATATTTGTATAAACAAAGTAGTATTTACAAATGTTATGCAAAACTTTGCATCAATTAAATTTCCAATTAGTTTGAGATACCAACCAAAAGAGATTATTCAGGCTGAGGATGGACATAAAGAGATTATTCAGGCTGAGGATGGACATAAGACTGAAGCTAATGTAGATGAGAGAAAAACTATTGAAACATACATTTGTTCATTTTGTGGAACTATGTATAAAGGTACTTTTACTGGATTTATGCCACCTTGTCCATGTTGTGGAAGTAGAGATTTTAAGCTTGAGAAATCTTAAAAGTTGCATAAAACTATTTACATTTAACTACGTTCATGTTATAATTAAACCATAATAAATGATTAGTTGATTTTATTTTGGAGGTATAACATGGACGTTTCTTTTGATTATGTAAATCATATCTTAGCAACATTGCCAATCGGATATTATCTTGGCAGAAATATTCCTGTTACTCTTTCCGAAGGCCAAAAATCTTTCTTTAATCCTGTTGCTGATAAAATTACTATTGGTTATGCTTTTATTGCTGAAGCATTTAAGAAGGTAACTGATGATAAGTACAATGTTGATGTAGAAGAAGTTGTTCGTGGTCTTCTTTACCATGAAATTTCTCATGTAGTTCTTACACCTGATGCACTTTGGGATGCATCTGGTTTTAGAAATAAGAGAAAAGTAAACATCTTTGAAGATGAGCGAATTGAAACTCTTCTTGCTAAGACTTATATGAATACTAACTTTAAGAAGAATATTGTTTTTCTTAATAGTTATGATGGAACAACTGAACCTAAAACTGCAGATGATGCTTTCTATCATGTAGTACGTTATCATCATGGTAAGCAAGAATTTATTGATAGAGTAGCTAATATTATTCGTCAGTACGCACATATCAATAAGATGTATGGTACAAACATTGGTAGAGAAGATTATTATACGTATAATGATACTATTAAGAACGAACTTAGAATGATCGAGTCTTATGTTAAGGCTATCATAAAGTTATATGAAGATATTGCAAAAGATTTTGAAGAGAATCAGCAGAATCAGCAGAATAACGAAGATCAGCAGAATGATCAGAACAATCAGAATAATGATCAGAATAATGAAGATCAGAATGATAATAACAACTCTCAGAATTCTGACGACCAGAATGATGATCAGAATGATGATGAAGATAACAATGATGGTTCTAGTTCTTCACAGAATAATGATGAAGACGAAGATGAAGATGAGTCTGAAGATCAGAGCGGTTCTAGCTCAGATGAATCTGATGACGAAAACAATGATGAGTCCGATTCAAATAGCGATGAGTCAAATGATGATGAGTCTGATGACGAGTCAAATGGAACAAATACATCTTCTGAAGAAAATAATGATGACGATGAATCTGATGAAGCTGAAGATACTACAAATGATCAGACTGAAGATAGTAATGAGTTGACTGATGAACAGGTACAGGACCTCATTGAAGATCTTGATACTAGAATGACAGACGAAGAACTTCAGTCTATCTTCAAGGATGCAGTTAAGTCTGTAGTTGAAATTCTTAACGATCCTGAGCTTACAGCTAGACTTAAGAAAGTCATTGATGAAAAGCTTAAGGAAAATGATAAGAATGGTGCAGCGATTTCTGCATATTCTGGTAGATTTGACTATAGAGCACTTGCAAGAAGAGACGATTACAAGTGGTGGAACCAGCAGAACATCAACGGTGATATCCGTAGATTTTCTAAGGTACACTTCAACCTCTTTATTGATAACTCTGGTTCTTTTAGCGATAATGACTTCAATATGAATAAGTTCATCCAGTCTCTTAATAGAATTACAAGCAAAGATTTTGACTTTGATGTAATTACAATCAATACTGAAGTTGTTGAATGGCCTGATACAACATCTAGAATGTTTGAAAGTGATGGATGCAACAGCCTTCATGCAGATATCGCAAAGGTTGTAAGACGTCATACTCAGACTCAGGCTAATAACTACAATATTATTCTTTTTGATGGTAATGCACATCCTGATTTTTATTCTGATGGATCTAATGCATTCAAGTATTTTGATGGACAGAATACAATTCTTGTAACTGATTATCAGAATGAACAGTATGTTAAGACTACTATGCGACAAGCAAAAGTTATTGTTACAAATGATTATTGTAACAAGTTTATTGATACAGTTTGTAAACTGCTAGAAAGAGTTATGTAAGAAAGGAGGTACAGTATGGACCTAAATACAATCTATGCAAATCTAATGTATGACTTGGTAGTAGATGATAAGTGTAAGTACCATGGTAATATTGATTATGTTAGTCATCATTTTGCAGATGGAACTACTTCATCTTGTACAGTCTCTAAACAGCAGACTCCTGAACTTCAGCCTATTGTTAATGAATACTTTGAAGCATTAGAGACTGAACCGGATTTATCTATAGATGAGTTTCTTAAAAGAAAGACTATTTAATTATAATAAAGAATATGCAGGTATATTGCTATGCCTGCATATTTTTAACTGAATTTAGGAAAGATGAGGAAAACTATGGTACTAGACAGATTAGCAAATAAATACCGTCCTACAGAGTTTGAAGATGTCTGTGACCAGGATGTATGTACAAAAGTCTTAAATAGACAGATAACTAATAAATCTTATAGTCATTCTATGCTCTTTGCTGGCAATGCTGGATGTGGTAAGACTACTTGTGCCAGAATATTTGCTAATAAGATCAATGGAGAGATTATAGAACTTGATTGTGCAACCCATAATGGCGTAGCAGAAATCAAAGATATAGTTGAAAAAGCTAGAACTAAGCCATTGATTAAGGACTTTAAGGTAATTATTCTTGATGAATGTCACTGTCTTACTAAGGAATCTTGGTCATCATTGCTTATTGTACTTGAAGAAAATCTTACAAGTGCAATATTTGTTTTTTGTACAACTGATACACAAAAGATTCCAAATACTATTCTGAGTAGATGTATGAGGCTTAACTTCTTACCTATTACTGATACTGGTATGAAAGCAAGACTTAATAAGATATGTAATGACGAAAAGATCAATATTACAGATGACGCTCTTGATTATGTAGTAGCATCTGCTAAAGGTAATCTTCGTCAGGCACTTACAAGTCTTGATACCTGTCTTATGTATGAAACTACTCAACTAGATGTATCAACTGTATGTAAAGTTCTTAATATTGTGACTTTAGATGTACTTGCTGATATTTGTGAAGCATATAAGAATAAGGACACAAATAAGATTATTGAACTCATTGAAGCTGCTTATAATAATGGATATGAGTTACATTATTTTACTAGACAGTTACTTGATTATTGTGTAACAACAAATAGAGATTTTAATCTTATGAACACATTATTGACAACTTTACAAGATATTAGATATGATGATTCGCCTAAGAACATCATTATTGCAAGACTTATTGTTTAAGGAGAAATATTATGTCACGCGTGCTTGTAATTCCAGACGTGCACTTAAAACCATGGATATTTGATTTAGCGACTGCTTTGCTTAAAGAAGGTAAAGCAGATTTTGCTATGTTTATTGGAGACTTAGTGGATGATTGGAATCAAGCTAGTAACATAAAGTTATACACTGAAACAATTGATCGTGCTATTAAGTTTAAGGAAGACTTTCCAAATAGTCTATGGTGCTATGGAAACCATGAAGTAGCTTATATGATAAATGACTGGTGTTCAGGTAATAGTGAAATATATCGTATGGATATTAAAGCTATGTTGAATAAGTATGAGCGAATTGTTGAACCTAAACTTGTTCATATAATCGATAATGTAGTATTTAGTCATGCTGGAGTAGAATCAATGCATAAAAATCTAGAAAGCATTAATGACTTCTATAACTTATATTCAGCATTTGACTATAATAACTCACCATTATGGTCTAGACCTGATCCTTGGGTTAAGTACTATGATATTTGCCAAGTGGCTGGTCATTCACCTGTAAAAGAGATTACACATCATAAAAATCTTTGGTTAGTTGATACGTTTAGTACTGAACAAGATGGAACACCTTATGGTAATCAAACTTTCTTGGTTATTGATACTGAAAGTTTAGCTGTAACTATTTACGATACTAAGCAGTCTTGATATAATTATTATAAAGGAGAAATAGTTATGGATGGACGATTTGATATTGAACTAATGAAAAGACAAATGGCACAGCCCATACAACCAATTGCTATCAATATTCAGTTGGATAGTAAGCGACCTAGATTGAAGGACATGTATAAGAAATATGTCAAAGATGATTCAAATTTTGATGACATGCTTCAACAAAGTATTCATGAGTTATCCCAGAATGACTCTAAAGGACTTTGATAGTAATGGCTTATAGTTTATATATCTAAAAAGGCAAGTCCTTGGTGAGTCTCCTTGTAAGAGGTGGATTAATGGAACAACAGGAAAAGTTAAGAGAGAGACTAAAGACTTTACCAAGTAATCTAATAATTGTAGGTCAAAAGTATAGTGGTAAAAAGACACTTGTACAGGAAGTAGCACCTAACTTTTATTGGGTTGAAGGTAAAGTAGAAAATCTTAGAAATCTAAAGCGTGGTGATTTTGTATTTGCTGATGTAGATGAATGGTCACCCGCTTGTTTTAGTGCAATGCTAAAAATGCTCGAAGAAAATGAAGACCATATTATTATCACATGTAAAAATATAATGAATCTTCCAAGATCTATTCAATCAAGATGTATTATTGAACGAATGGAACCTTATAAGAACATTGGTCATTATTGTGATTGTATTGGTCAAATTGAGTTTGCTACCGATGAATTGATTAAGTCAGTAGATAAACTTGAGTATAAAGAAGATTATGATTTGAATGTATATATGTCAGTAGTTTGTAATAGGCTACTTGAACGTATTAAAAATGGTGAAGACTTGAGAAAAGAGTTACTCATTAGCAGCAAGTATAATGCAGCTAAAAATCTTAAGTCATTGAACAAAAAACAATTTATTGTTAACTGGCAATTAGACATGAAAGGTATGTCTGAAGAATGGAGAAGATTATGAGGTAGACTTATGCCATATGGCAGCCTAGGTCGAGGTGATCGACATGCTCAACAAATTCGTAGA
>Ga0255341_1002395_pt1 | contig 23501 bp, 18 predicted proteins | sample wastewater_treat_8_FD_192418 | JGI IMG/M metagenome (GOLD analysis project Ga0255341, IMG submission 192418) | Wastewater microbial communities from Lulu Island WWTP, Vancouver, Canada - plant12 | ecosystem: Engineered > WWTP > Wastewater > Unclassified | place: Canada: Vancouver, British...
TTCTACATACAGTATATCGCAAAAACGCCTTGAAGTCCAGTAGTTTCAATAGTTTTGCGAAGTTTTCAAAGATCGATATTACCTGTTTTTAACAGGAGTTATTGCAGTGGAATCAATCTTACATTTAGCAGAGATAAATGTAAAAGATTAATCGTATTTAATAAAAATGGAGAAATGAAAATGGCTAAACAATTATGGAAACCGTCAACAATATTAAATCCTGTTCCTGCTGTCCTGGTATCGTGTGTAGACAAACAGGGGAGACCTAATGCTATAACCATAGCATGGGCCGGTACAATTAACTCCAATCCGCCCATGTTATCTATTTCAATAAGAAAGGAGAGGTATTCACATGGTTTGATTAAAGAGAAAGGCCAGTTTGTGGTGAACCTTACAACAGAGTCACTTGCATTTGCTACAGATTTTTGTGGAGTGAAATCAGGCAGAGATATGGATAAATTCGAACATCTTAAATTGAATACATCAAAAGCTTCTGTGGTAGATGTACCTCTTATCAAAGAAAGTCCTGTCAATATTGAATGTGAAGTCAAACAGGTGCTGGAATTAGGGTCTCATGATATGTTTATAGCAGAGATAGTTGCAGTAAATGTAGATGAAGAGTTGTTAAATGAAGATGGAAAGCTCTGTATTGAAAGAGCCGGGCTCATATGTTACTCTCATGGTGAGTACTGGAGTCTTAAAAAATCATTGGGGTATTTCGGTTATTCCGTAACAAAAAGAAAAAACATAAAAAGACGCAGAACTTCAAACAAGCATGTAAAGAAATGATGCTTTGAAAAAATTCATATGAAAGGTGGTAATTTTAATGTCATTGATTAATAACGTAGGAAAGAAGATAACCAGTGCAGGAAAGGGTGCTATTAAAGCTTCCGGAAATATGGTGCAGATAACAAAGTTCAATATGGCTATCAAATCAGAAGAAAGCAAGATTCAAGGATATATGGCCGAAATTGGTAATGTTATATTTGATAAATACAAGGAAGGAAAAGATATAGATCCGGATGTAATTACCAACTGCGAAGATATTGAGAAATGTATCAAAGCTATTGATGAATTAAAGCTCAAAATAATTGATGTAAAAGATCTTAAAAAGTGCCCCGGATGTGATAATGAAATTGATAAGGACGATGTTTTCTGTTCCAAATGCGGAACAAAATCCGAATAATATTTATAAGGTACATACGGCTAAATATAACAGACATAAAATAGGACAGTGGAATCAATGAATTCACTGTCCTATTTTTGTGTATTTTTGTCACATTTTACTTAGTAATGTGAAATTTTCTGAAAGTAATATTTAATGGTGCCTTATCTTATTTTGTTGCAAGAACCTTCTTGAGTTTTGCAAATCTTGGAAGTCCATCTTCTAATGGAGGGCATGATTCTCCTTGAATTAAAGGAAGTGCATAGTCTATGAAATCCTGAGTTAATCCGTTACCTTCTTTGTTTATCCACTCTCTTGGAATCTTCTTTTCTGTATTGGCAACATCTGTGAGGTTTAAGAGCTTAATGTTGCATTTATAAACCGATCCTGCTTCTCTTTCAAAAGCAACCATATAGTCAGTTTTGCCTTCAACAGCATATTTAACAGCCATTTGGCCTGCAAGGTATGCTTCGTTAACGTCAGTCAATGAAGCAACGTGTGCAGCAGCTCTTTGTAATAGGCTGAACTCAATTCCTCTAACCTTATTAGCGATTTTTTCTTTTACTATATTAGCAAGGATAGAAGCAGTACCACCTAACTGGGCATGTCCGAAGGAATCTTTTGCCAGATTGGCACCCATTTCTGCTACATAAGTACCTTTTTCATCTTTACAACCTTCTGAAACTGCTATTATAACTTTTCCTGTTTCTTTGTAAATTCTATTGGTATCTTCTAAGAATTGTTCCATGCTGAAAGGAATTTCAGGCAAGTATATAAGGTCAGGTCCGTTTCCTTTGTATGCTGCAAGGGCTGCAGAAGCTGTTAACCATCCTGCATTTCTTCCCATTATTTCCAGAACTGTAATCATACCTGTGTCATAAACTCTAGCATCATGATAAACTTCCATTGTTGAAGTTGCAATATATTTTGCAGCACTTGCATAGCCTGGACAGTGGTCTGTTCCGTATAGGTCATTGTCTATTGTCTTTGGAACGCCCATAACTCTGCATTCATAGCCAATCTTCTGCATGTATTTGCTAACCTTGTTACAAGTATCCATTGAATCGTTTCCACCGTTATAGAAGAAATACCTGATATTATATTTTTTGAATACTTCAACAAGCCTCTTGTAATCAGTTTCGTCTTCTTCTGCACTTTTAAGCTTGTAACGTACTGAGCCTAAAGCTGAAGAAGGTGTAGTTTTTAAAAGATCCAATTCTTTAGGATCTTCCTGGCTCATATCATAAAATACTTCGTCAAGAATTCCTTTGATTCCATGAGCTGCTCCATAAACTTTAGTAATGCATGACTGCTTTAATGCTTCCTGAATAACACCCGCTGCACTGGCGTTTATAACTGATGTCGGTCCGCCAGACTGACCGAATATAGCTGCACCTACCAATTCACTCATATGAGTACCTCCTTAAGTATATGTAATTTATTGGAACGTTGAAAATACAACTTCCGATAAATAAATCTTCTCTTACATATCCACTGATTTTGTGAACACCTGATTAGAACCGGAAGTAATGTTTCGATCATTCCTTAGTTAATTTGCACGGTCACAATAAAATATAGCATAACACAGATTAAAAAGCAATTCTATATTTGTCATATATATTATGTCATTGGGTAATAATTTTATTATAAATTTTAATTATATTAAATACGTTATTAATCTTACATTTAGCAGAGCAAAATAACGAACGCTTTACCGGAATTTTACGATAGATAAATGTAAAAGATTAATAGTATTTAATTAATTTATTGTTTAATACAATATAATAATGATGGGTTTTTAGAATACAAAAAATACACAAATAAATTTATCATGTTTTTTTATGGTTAATTTTAAATAAACCCTTGATTTTGAAGATAAATCTGTTAAAATTAAATCTGATATGACAAAAACTTAACAATAAGTAGTGATATTAACAATAAATTATGAGGAGTGGATGATATGTCATTAGTAACAACAACGGAAATGTTTAAGAAAGCCTATGAGGGTGGTTATGCTATCGGTGCGTTCAATGTTAACAATATGGAAATAATCCAGGGTATTACAGAAGCTGCCAAGGAAGAAAATGCACCTTTAATACTTCAGGTTTCAGCAGGAGCAAGAAAGTATGCAAACCATACATACCTCGTTAAGCTGGTTGAAGCTGCAATCCAGGAAACTGGTCTTCCAATTGCTTTACATTTGGATCATGGTGATACTTTTGAACTATGTAAGTCATGTATTGATGGTGGTTTCTCATCGGTTATGATAGATGGATCACATCATTCATTTGAAGAAAACATCAAATTGACTAAGCAGGTTGTTGATTATGCTCACGATAAGGGAGTAACTGTTGAAGGTGAATTGGGAAGATTAGCAGGTATTGAAGATGCAGTTAATGTTTCTGAAAAAGATGCTGCTTTCACAGATCCTGACCAGGTTGAAGAATTTGTTAAGAGAACTGGAGTTGATTCATTGGCTATAGCTATCGGGACAAGCCACGGTGCATTCAAGTTCAAAGGCGAAGCTAAGTTGAGATTTGACATACTTGAAGAAATTCAGAAGAGACTTCCAGGATTCCCAATAGTTTTACACGGTGCATCATCAGTTATGCCTGAATATGTAGAAATAATAAACAAATTCGGCGGAAGCATGCCTGGTGCAAAGGGTGTTCCTGAAGATATGCTCAGAAAAGCTGCTTCAATGGCTGTTTGTAAGATAAACATTGACTCAGACTTAAGGCTTGCTATGACAGCTACAATCAGAAAGTATTTTGCAGAAAATCCAGCACACTTTGACCCAAGACAATACTTAGGACCAGCTAGAGCAGCTATTAAAGAAGTTGTTAAGCATAAACTGGTTAATGTTTTGGGATGTAACGGTAAAGCATAAGATTAAATAACCAGTGTAAGATTAAATAGCAGGTTAATTAAATTTTAATAAATAATCAATCAAAGGGTTGTTCTATATTTAAATAGAGCGGCCCTTTTATTTTTTGTCTTAAGACCCCATTGACCGGTTAATTTGATAATAAATGTATAAAAAATTCCATTAAGTAAATAATATATACCGAGGTGTTATGCTTAATGACAATAAAAGTAGGTATACCAAAAAGTTTGTTTTATTATCAAATGTATCCTATATGGAATACATTCTTTGAGGAGTTGGGAGCTGAGGTTGTGACCTCCCAAAGCACGACTAAAAAGATTCTGGATGATGGTGTAAGAATATGTGTTGATGAAGCTTGTGTACCGGTTAAATTGTTTCATGGACATGTACTGGACATCAAGGATAAGGTTGATTTCCTGTTTATTCCCAGGCTTACCAGTATTTCTAAAGGTGAGTATATATGTCCTAAGTTCGGAGGACTGCCCGATATGATCAAAAACACCATAAAGGGATTACCCGAAATAATTGATGTTGAAATAAACTATAGAAAAGATAAGAATAGTGAACTTGACAGCATCATTAAAATCGGCAGATTCATTACGGATGATGAAATGCTTATAAAGAGATCGTATAATGCTGCATTGAAAAAATTCACGGACTACAATGATAACATAAAAAAAGGGATTTTGCCTGAGGATGAAAAGAATAGAAAGAGCAACTTATTCGTTGTGAAGGACAGCGGTATTATCAATATAGCAGTAATTGGACATCCATATAACCTTTATGACAGCTATATAAATATGAATCTGTTTAAGAAGCTGAGAGCAAATGGAGTCAATATTATTACGCAGGAAATGGTAAGCGAGGATATAATCGATCATCATGCTTCAAAGCTTAATAAAAGGGTTTTCTGGAACTTCGGGAGAAAAGCATTAGGTTCTGTAATGCATATGATAGAAGGTAATGATATAAAAGGAATAATATATCTTATGTCCTTTGGATGTGGTATAGATTCGTTTATTGGGGACTTGTCAGAAAGGATGATCAGACGGAATACTGACATACCGTTCATATACGTAACAATTGATGAACACTCAGGTGAAGCGGGACTTGATACACGTCTTGAAGCATTCATAGATATGATACGGTGGAGGGAGAATAATGAAGTTAACATTTCCGCATATGGGTAATACATATATTCCGGTGAAGGCTATGTTGGACGATTTGGGAACTCAATACGTCATTCCTCCTTTTAACAATAAAAAGGCACTGGAGATGGGTACCAAACATGCTCCTGAATTAGCCTGCCTTCCGCTTAAAATAAACCTGGGCAATTTTTTACAGGCTCATAAAATGGGTGCTGATACAATACTAATGACTGGAGGATGCGGACCCTGCAGATTTGGTTATTATTGTGAAATGCACAGGGAAATATTAAAGGACCTGGGTATTGATATGAAGGTAATAACTCTTGATATTCCGGGAAATGATTATGGTAAACTTATTGATAATGTCAGAGAAATAGCAGGTGGACTAAATATATATAAAATATTGAAGGCAGTAAAAAATACAGTTGAGATTTCGAAAATGGTAGATGAACTGGAAAAGCTTACTTTTAAATTAAGGCCCAGGGAAATACGCAAGGGAATGACTGATAAAATTTACAAGTCTTTTCTTTATGATGTTCTTAAAACAGATGGATCGAAGAGTATCAAAAAGCATATTGAAGAAGCTAGGAATGAGCTTTTGAATATCGAGACTGACAGGACAATAGAACCATTAAGGGTAGGAATTGTAGGTGAGATTTATACAACAAATGACCCTTATACAAATCTTTTTATTGAATCGAGACTTGGAAATGAAGGTATAGAAGTTACAAGACCTGTTACGGTAAGTGGCTGGATAATTGATCATATGGTCAAAAAAGCATTGCATTTAAAAGTAGATGAAAGATATAAGAAAGCCGCAAAGCCCTATCTGGGTGCAATGATAGGAGGACATTCCCAGGAAACTATAGGAAATTCGGTGCTGTTTGCAAAGGATGGTTTTGATGGAATAGTTCAGATATTTCCCCTTGGTTGCATGCCTGAAATTGTATCGGAGAGTATTTTACCGTCTATTGAAAGGGATTTAAAAATACCGGTTATGTCCCTCATAATTGATGAAATGACTGGAGAGGCGGGCTATATGACAAGAGTTGAAGCATTTATAGATTTGCTTAGAAGAAGAAGGGAGGCAGATGAATTTGAAGGAAAAGGGATGTTATCTTGGAATTGATGTAGGTTCTGTTAGTACAAATTTTGTTGTGATAGATGAAGACTGTTATGTTATTGAAAAGCTATATCTAAAGACCGGCGGTCAGCCCATAAAAGCTATGAGAACCGGAATAAACGTGCTAAATGATTTATTGGGAGATTCGGTTAATATCTTAGGTGTGGGTGCGACTGGGAGTGGCAGGCATTTGGCCAGGGTTGTAATTGGTTGTGATATAGTAAAAAATGAAATAACATCTCATGCAATTGCAGCATTGAAGCTGATGCCTGAAGTAAAGACCATACTGGAAATAGGCGGGCAAGACTCAAAAATAATACTTGTGAGAAACGGTGTTGTTTACGATTTTGCAATGAATACCGTATGTGCGGCGGGAACGGGATCCTTTTTAGACAGGCAGGCAGCAAGGCTTGATATTCCTATAGAAGAATTTGGAAAGTATGCATTAAACTCCAGTTCTCCAGTAAGAATTGCAGGAAGGTGTGCTGTATTTGCAGAATCCGATATGATTCACAAGCAACAGGCGGGACACTGCGTCGAGGATATAATTTGCGGACTCTGTGAAGCATTGGTAAGAAACTATATAAACAATCTTGCAAAAGGAAAAGAATTGCTTGAACCCTTTGTTTTTCAAGGTGGCGTTGCTGCTAATCAAGGAATAGTAGCAGCATTTGAAAAGGAGTTGAAGGCAAAGATAATAATTCCTCAATATTATGATGTTATGGGTGCATTTGGAGCTGCATTGATGGCCAGGGAAAAGATGCACCAAAAAGAGTATAGAACAAACTTTGGGGGATTTGATATCTCTAAAAGGGACTTTACCGTAACCAGTATGGAATGTAATGATTGCCCCAATATGTGTGAGCTTATTAAAATTTTATCAAATGATAAGGTAATAGCCAGCTGGGGTGACAGATGTGGGAAGTGGTCTGCACAGTATAAGGAAAATGACCAGTTGAGTCTGGTAGTAACATAGAGCCGGTTTATTATTTGTTTTATACCTTAAGTAAAGGCATAATTTTAATATTAATTCAGGGAAAAATAAAAGATACCTAAAAGTATGAAATTTACAATTAGTTATCTTTTTGTAAATAATACACTGTAATATTAAACTTTAAAGTGAGAGATAGAATTATTAAGCTCTTGAGCCATTTCATTGAGCAGCTTTGATTGTCTGTTCTGGATAGAATTGTTTATTGATGTCAACGATTCCTTAGTCTTGTCAGCAAGTTTTCTGACTTCTTCAGCAGCTACTGCAAATCCCTTTCCGGCTTCTCCGGCTCTGGCTGCTTCGATTGCTGCATTTAAAGAAAGTAAATTAGTTTGTTCCGATATATTGCCGATAAATTTAACAATCTTTTCTATTTCTTTCATATCATCGTAAAAAGATTGTATTTGTTGTACTATGTCTTCCGATACCTTACTGGTCTGAGCTGATTTGTCTGTAAGGGCGTTTACTGTTTTGAGCACATTCTGGCTTAAGTGTTTTGTAGTGTATATGATTTCTGAAACAGTTTTCATGTCGGTTCCTACCTGTTTAATGTCATCAGATAATTCAGTGACATATATTTACCTTTGTGACAAGTTTTCTTATATTTGATATCATATTATCATTAATGTTGCATAAGATTCTCAAGCTTTCTTAAAGGACTTGATATACTTATGGCTATAAATATGGATTTGATAATGGAAAGTATGAAAAGCAGCAAACCCACAAACTTCCTTATACTCATTTAGCAATACCCCGTTTTTGAGATTGTTTTAAGAATTGTATGGTTTATTGTATTTTAAAATAAGAAATTGAATCATTAAGTTCTTGAGCCATTTCTCTTAAAAGCTTTGAATGGGATGATACTTCGCTAATGCCTTCAATTTGCTGTTGGGTCGTTGCACTTATTTCTTCTACGGAAGCGGCAGTTTCCTGTGATACAGTTGAAATATTATTAATTGCTTCTAATGTTTTAGTGCTGGAATCTAATATACAATTTACAGATAATTCAAATTCCTTTACGTATTTACTAATATTCTCCATAGAGATAAATATTGCTTTAAACGAATCATCTGTTTCATTAACTGCATTCATTTGATCTATTACTATTTGTTGGGTTTTATTAGCCGACTTGAATGCTAAGTCCGCCTTCGATTGTATGTTCTGTATTGAATTGCTTATTGATGTTAATGACTCTTTTGTTTGATTGGCAAGTTTTTTGACTTGACCGGCCACTACTGCAAATCCTCTTCCAGCTTCTCCTGCTCGAGCAGCCTCTATGGCTGCGTTTAATGATAGCAGGTTAGTCTCTTCGGAAATATTGTTAATAAATTTAATAATATTTTGTATTTCTTTCATATCGGTATAGAATGAGTTTATTTGATCTACTATATCTTCTGATACCCTATTGGTTTGTAATGATTTTTCATTAAGGGATTTTACCGATTTTAAGGCATTTTGACTTAAATATTTAGTATCGTGTATAATGTTGGAGACAGTTTTCATATCCAAGCTTGTTTTTTCAATATCATTTGATAATGCAGTTATATATCCAAGTGATTTATGATTATTTAAAGCCTGATCAGATACTCCTTTGGATATTTCATCCATACTCACTGCAACTTGCTCTGAGGAAGTATAATAATCATGGGACATTTTGCTAAGTTTTTCAGCTGTTGACAGAACTTGTGCGGAGGAAGCATTTACTTTTCCAACAAGATCTCTTATTTTGGCTAACATATCATTAAAGTTGTTGATTAAGTCAGATATTTCATCATTAAATGTGTCGTTTATGGAAATAATAAGATTGCCTTCTTTTGCCTTCTTCATGAGATTTCCAAGCTTATATAGCGGATTTGAGATACTGACAGCAATTAAAACCGAAATTATTATTGCCAATATGAAAATTATTAAGCTAACATATATTATGGTTGTTCTTATAGCTAATGATTCCTTTTGCAGAAAGGATAAAGGGATAGTTGAAACAGCAAACCAATTTATACCAGGTACTTGGGAATATGAAAACAAATAACTATTACCATTTTCTGTAACGTATGTATATCCTTTTATTGGTTGGGATTCCTGAGCACTTTTTGATTCTAAAGCATTTTTAATTATACTGATAAATTCACTGTTGGTATATTTGGTATTTATTTTTATATTATCTTTGTCTTTGCTTGAAATTATTGTTCCTGATGTATCCACAACAAATATATCCTTAGAGCCGTCTATGTATGTTGAGTCAAAAATATTTCCAATAAAAGACTCATTTAAAAAGACGACAATAGTGCCTAAAGGCTCGTTTGTCAGTTCATGATATATTTCAACAATTGATAGAATATAATTCTGAGAAGTTCTTTCTCCCTGTTTTATTAGCCAAATGTACTTTCCGCTTGCTTCTTTTGCAATTGATTCAAATTCATTTAACATGGACATAAATTCACTGGTGGTCTGGTAGCTTGAAGTGTTTCCTATTACTTCTCCCTTGGTCAGGTATATTGCTCCTTCACAGCCTTCTATTACTGTTGGTGAGAATTTATTATTTAAAATGGGGCTGATTATGGCTGATGCATCCATAATCAGCATTCCGCCTTGATCATACTCCTTAATTGTTTCATTGAACTCTGTAGTTTTCATGATTTCATTACAGCTTGATTCAATAAAAAATAATACATTTTTTACATTACGTCCAAATTGTGACATAATTTCACTTGAGTAGGATTCTGTCTTAGACTGAACCGCTGTGCTGGATTTGGTATAGCTAATTAAAGCAATGCTTAGCAAAGGTACACTTGACAGTAGAATGAAAAATGTAAGTAACCTTTTTTGAATTCCAATGTGTCTCGAATATTTTGCGATTTCATATGGTATTTTTTTGAATTGTTGTAATAAGTGGAACGAGGATGCTTTGAGGCTTGATAATAATTTCATAAAAATGCTCCCTTTCCATAATTGAATATGTTAATACGAGAGATATACAGTTTAGGCAGTATACAATTATTGGTGAAAAGTATAAAAAAATATAAAAAAATATATATATCTATTATCGGCATTCTTTAAACAATAATTTAGAGTTTCAGAATTAATAATAATTGTCAAGTATATTTTAGCACTCTGGTTATGAGAGTGCTAAAATATACTTGACAAAACTTAATGTAAATGTAATATTAATAAATAGAAATAATGGTTAAGGAGGCATTTTATATGATGCATGAGAGCGGAAGCATTTCAATAAACACTGAAAATATTTTTCCTATAATTAAAAAATGGTTGTATTCAGAAAAGGACATATTCGTTCGTGAACTGGTATCAAACTCCTCAGACGCTATAAGCAAACTAAAGAAATTAAGTGCTATAGGTGAAGCTGACTTGGAAGGTGACAATAGTTGGCAAATAAAGGTTGTAGTTAACAAAAAAGAAAAGACAATGCAGATTATTGATAATGGTATAGGGATGACATTTGAAGAAGTTGGCAAGTATATCAACCAAATAGCTTTTTCAGGTGCTAAGGACTTTTTGGAAAAGTATAAGGACAAAACCGATGAAGGTCAGATTATAGGTCACTTTGGTCTTGGGTTCTATTCGTCATTTATGGTTGCGGACAAAGTACAGATTGACACATTATCTTACAAGAAGGACGAGAAGGCCGTAAGATGGGTCAGCATAGGCGGCATGGATTATGAGATGAGTGAGTCAGACAGGACTTCAAGAGGTACTACAGTAACATTGTTTCTATCTGAAGACAGCCTTGAGTTTCTTGAAAGTTTTAAAGTTAGAGAAATTTTGGAAAAGTATTTTTCATTCCTTCCATTTGAAGTATATTTTGAATCAGTAGAAGAACCCTCAGCGGAAGGTGAAGAAGCTAAAAAAGATGAAGAGCCTAAGGAGTTAAAACCCATCAATGATACAAATCCTCTTTGGATTAAGAATCCAAAGGATTGTACGGATGAAGAGTACAAGGAGTTCTACAGAAAGGTATTCCATGATTTTAATGAGCCTCTGTTTTGGATTCATTTGAATATGGATTATCCATTTAACCTTAAGGGCATTCTGTATTTTCCCAAATTAAAGCATGAGTTTGAAACCATAGAAGGACAGATAAAGCTGTATTACAATCAGGTGTTTGTTGCGGACAATATTAAGGAAGTAATACCTGAGTTTTTAATGCTGTTAAAAGGTGTGCTTGATTGTCCTGATCTTCCTCTTAATGTTTCAAGAAGCTTTTTGCAGAATGATGGCTATGTAAACAAAATATCTGCCCACATTACTAAAAAGGTTGCGGACAAGCTTACGTCAATCTATGAGAATGACAGGGAAAACTTCAACAAGTATTGGGATGACATAAACCCATTTGTAAAATACGGCTGTATTCGTGAAGCTAAATTCTTCGACAGAGTTAAGGATATTGTTATTTATAAGACAACGAATGGAGATTATGTTTCACAGAAAGAATATTTAGAACGCAATAAGGAAAAGCATGAAAATAAAGTTTTCTATGTATCGGATGAGAGACAGCAGGCCCAATATATTAAATTATTTAAGGACAACGCAATGGAAGCTGTTATATTGTCGACAATGATAGATAATCATTTCATAAGCTTTTTAGAATCAAAGCAAACTGAGATTAAGTTTTTAAGAATTGATTCCGATCTTTCGGAAAGCTTGAAGGAGAAGGAAGACAACGTTGATGAAGCTGCATCAAAAGAGCTTCAGGAAAGCTTTGAAAAGCTGTTTAAGGATGCACTTGGAAATGACAAACTGAAGCTAAAAGTGGAAAGTCTCAAAGCTGTGAGTGTGCCTGGCATGATTCTTTTGGATGAGCATTCAAGAAGAATGCAGGAGATGTCTCAACGATTTGGCGGATTTGATATGAGTCATATGTTCGGAAATGAAGAGACCCTGGTACTTAACAAAAATAATGATTTAATAAAAAAGGTTATTAATATTAAGGATAAAGATGATCGCAAGGATGAGGTAAAGCTTATTTGCGAGCATATATACGATCTTGCAATGATGAGCCATAAGCAGCTTAGTGCTGAAGCAATGACAAAGTTTATTGAAAGAAGCAATATGCTGCTGACAAGATTGGTAGAAGCTTAATAAAATAATAAGTGGTTTACTTCAAAAATGATGAAATTTGCATGTTTATTGTTGAAGTAAACCACTTAATCTTTAGTTTATTTATCGTTCCATATTGTTTCTTATTGTTATTTCTTACTGTTATTACTTACTGTTATTCTTTATCGTTATTCCTTATTTCAACCCTACGTATTTTACCGCTAATGGTCTTTGGAAGTTCCTTTACAAATTCTATAATTCTCGGATATTTATAAGGTGCCGTAACCTTCTTAACATGGTTTTGAAGTTCTACAACAAGTTCATCTGATGGGGCATAGTTTTTAGCAAGAACAACTGTAGCTTTTACAATTTGTCCTCTATCGGGATCGGGAACTGCTGTTATTGCACACTCTAAAACAGCCGGATGTTCCAATAGTGCACTTTCAACTTCAAAAGGCCCTATTCTGTATCCTGAGCTTTTTATAACGTCATCTGCCCTTCCAACAAACCAAAGATAGCCATCCTCATCACGCCAAGCCATATCTCCTGTATAATAGATGTCGTCATGCCATACTTTAGATGTAAGAGCGGCATCTCTGTAATACCCGTCAAACATGCCGGCAGGTTTTATTTTATTTGTACGCAGAACTATTTGACCTTCTTCACCAACTTCACAGGAGCTGCCATCTTCATTGATTATATCAAGATCATATCCGGGTGAAGGCTTGCCCATGGAACCGGGCTTAGGGTCCATCCAGTGATAGGTAGCAGCGGTAACAGTGAGCTCTGTTTGTCCATATCCCTCCATTAGTTTAATGCCTGTGGCATTATAAAATTGATTGTATACTTCAGGATTAAGAGGTTCACCCGCAACTGCACAGTATTTCATTTTGCTGAAATCATATTTGGACAGATCTTCCTTGATAAAAAACCTGTATATTGTTGGTGGTGCACAGAAAGAAGTAACGCCATATTTAGTTATAACTTCAAGGAGCTCTTTTGGAACAAACTTGTCATAGTCGTATACAAATACTGCTGCACCGGCAAGCCATTGACCGTATATTTTTCCCCAAACCGCTTTTGCCCAGCCTGTATCAGCTACAGTAAGGTGCAAGCCGTCATCAGTGACATTTTGCCAGTATTTAGCTGTGAGGATGTGACCAAGGGGATATGTGTAGTTATGCCTAACCATTTTGGGCATTCCTGTGGTGCCGGATGTAAAGTACAAGAGCAGAATATCTTCATTTGCAGGTGCATCACTTCCTACAGGTCTTGTAAAATCAGATGAGGCTTTTGAAAGCTCACTTGCAAAATCAAACCAGCCTTCTCGGCTGCCTCCTACGAGGGCCTTTAATTTAAGTGAAGGCGATTCAGGCTGGGATTCTTCAACATGCTTTATCACTTCCGGTTCATTAACGCAAATTATCATTTTTATATCAGCAGCATTGTTCCTATAAACTATATCCTTTTTAGTAAGTAGATGCGTTGCCGGTATACATATTGCTCCAATCTTGTGAAGGGCAAGTATCAGGAACCAGAATTCATAGCGTCTTTTAAGTATAAGCATTACAGGATCGCCCTTCTTGATACCTGCATCTCTTAAAAAATTAGCTGCCTTATCGCTGTATTCCTTTAGCTGCCCAAATGTAAATGTAGCATAATCGCCTTTTTCATCACACCATACAATCGCTCTTTTATCGGGTGTTTTTTCAGCATAATAGTCGACTACATCATAAGCAAAGTTAAAGTTATCCGGTACATTTATTTTAAAATTTTCAAAGAAATCCTCGTAAGAATCAAACTCAACACGAGGAAGGTATTTTTCCAATAACATTTGTAAACCTCCTGAACTCTTTATAAATTACAAGATTATCGCTAAAAACTTAGCAATTTTCCCGTTTAATGCTTTCATCCCATGCTTTGCAGAAGAATCAAAAAATAGTGAATCTCCCTCATTTAAAATGACTTCATGTCCATCGATTACAATTTTTAAAGTACCTTCAAGGCAGTAATTAAACTCCTGACCGGGATGTGAATTGGTTTTTACAGGAGATTCTTCCTGATCAGGTTCTACAGTTACTAAAAACGGCTCAGCCTTTTTATGAATGAAATTATATGCAAGGTGCTGGTATTTGTAATCGGTTCTGCGATTTACTTCTATACCTTTGCCTTTTCTTACAAGAGAATAGGTACGAAGTCTAGGACCTTCCCCTGTCAGAATAGCTGTAAGGTCAACATTGAACATGTTGGAAATTTCATAAAGAAAGCTTACAGGTATATCATAAGTACCGCTTTCATACTGCTTATATGTCTCTAAAGGAACTTTCAATTGTGCTGCCAAATCCTCTATCGAAATTTTTGAAATTTCTCTTAGCTCCTTGATACGCAATGCGATTTGCTTAATTTGTTCGGACATAGCATCATCTCCTTTTAAATTGTTTTAGAGAGGAAGTAATATTTTTATTATTCCTTAATAAACAATATAATCATAGCATAATAAAAAGATAAAAGTAAATAATTTAAGGCACTTTGAGGACAAAATTAATGATTTGGCATAAATTCTATAAACTTTGTAGAAGCTTTTGATAGCGGAACTGCCTTCATGGAAACTAAACCAAGTTTTCTTGGGGGTAATTTTTCTTTTGTTTGGACCTCAAAAATTTCTTTTTTACTCAAGGCATCAATGGCACTTTCTTTTAGAACACATGCTATGCCCAGACCTATTTTTGCAAAGTCAACAAGAAGATCAACACTTTCTAATTCGATTTCAGGAGTAATAAATGCCCCAATACTTTTAAAGTACATATCAATGTTGCGTCTAGTTGAGCTGTTTTTTTCAAGCATCAAGAGAGGATAGCGAGTAATATCTCTTAGATCGATGCTTGTTCTTATTAAGTCACTGTATTTGTCTGAGGCAACGAAAATGTCCTGAACACTCATAAATTCACTTACTGCTATACTGTCATCATCAACAGGGAGAGTAACTATACCGAAATCTACCGTTCCGTTTTTGAGAAGGTTCAGTATTTGAGAGGATGTCCTGTTTATAACATGAAGCTTGATTCTAGGATAGAGTGCATTAAATCTCTCCAAATAAGGTATCAGGTGATATCTGCATACTGTATCGCTTGCACCTATCCGTATTTCACCTGCATCCATGTTCTGTATCTCAAATATTTTGTGCTCGGCTGTCTTTATGAAATTATATGCCTGTTCTACATGAGTCAATAGGAGAATGCCTTCACTTGTAAGTACCATTTGCTTTCCCTTTCTTATAAAGAGCTTGGTACTAAGCTTTTCTTCTAAGTGCTTTATCGACTGGCTTACTGCAGATTGTGAAATAAAAAGATTTCTTGATGCTGATGAAAAGCTCTCTGACTTGGCAGCATGGTAGAAAATCTTGTAAAATTCAAAGTTAATATCCATAAGTACCTCTTATATATTGTATTAGTATTATTAATTTTACTTAATCATAATATCATATTATAATGATAGAGTAAAATAAGAAAGTAAAATAAGAAAACTGATAGATGTGTCGGTAATGTCCATATTCCAACTGATAATCAATGATAATTATAGATGGGAGAAATTGCTAATGAAAAAAATAGTACGAAGGATTTTTGTTGAAAAAAAGAAGGGATTTGATATAGAGGCAAGCGGCCTTTACAGAGATCTCAAGAGAAATCTTAAGCTTGACGGATTAAAGTCTGTTAGGATAATCAACAGATATGATGTTGAAGGTGTATCCGATCAAGAGTATGATGCTGCCAGGAAGATAATTTTTTCAGAACCTCCGGTTGATAGTGTTTGCGACGAAAAGGTAGATTTAGACAGTAACAGCAGGCTTATAGCCATTGAATACCTTCCTGGGCAATATGATCAAAGAGCGGACTCTGCTTCTCAATGCGTTCAGATACTAACTGAGGGTGAGAGGCCTGAAATAAAGGTCGCAAAGCTTATTGTTCTTGATGGACAATTATCTGACGAAGAGTACTTAAGGGTAAAGAATTATTGCATAAATCCTGTTGAGTGCCAGGAAGCAAAGCTTGATAAGCCTTCTACCCTGGATGTGGACGTGCTTATGCCGGATGATGTCAAAGAGCTCAGCGGTTTTATCGAAATGAATGACTCACAGCTAATGGAGTTTATGAACCAAATGGGACTTGCCATGTCCTTTGAGGATTTGAAATTTTGCAATCAGTACTTTAAAGATGAGGAAAAGAGAAATCCTACAGTTACTGAAATAAGGGTAATTGATACCTACTGGTCGGATCACTGTAGGCATACAACATTCTTAACTGAAATAAAAAATGTGGATATAGAAAAGGGTAAATACACAGAGGCTGTAGACAGGGCATACAAGGCCTATATGGATTCAAGAAGCTATGTGTATGAAAATAGGAATAAAGACATCTGTCTTATGGATATTGCTACAATAGCCATGAAGGAGTTTAAAAAGAGGGGCATGTTGGAAGACTTGGATGTTTCGGATGAAATTAATGCATGCAGCATAGTGGTTAACGTGGATGTTGACGGAAAGAATGAAGAATGGCTTGTGATGTTTAAGAATGAAACTCATAACCATCCCACAGAAATTGAGCCTTTTGGTGGTGCAGCCACATGTCTTGGCGGAGCAATAAGAGACCCGCTTTCAGGACGTTCATATGTATATCAAGCGATGCGTGTAACCGGAAGCGGTGACCCAAGGACAAGTGTAGAAGACACTATTCCCGGAAAACTACCTCAGAGGAAAATAACTACGGGAGCTGCAGCCGGCTATAGCTCCTACGGTAATCAGATCGGACTTTCAACCGGCCAGGTTTCCGAGGTTTATGATGAAGGTTTTGTTGCGAAAAGAATGGAAATTGGTGCTGTTATTGGTGCTGCACCAAGGAAAAATGTAGTGAGAAAATCTCCTCAAGCGGGAGATGTGATAATACTTTTAGGAGGCAGAACCGGACGTGACGGCTGCGGCGGTGCTACAGGATCTTCAAAGGAGCATACCGAAGAATCACTTCTTACATGCGGTGCTGAGGTTCAAAAAGGTAATCCTCCTACTGAAAGGAAGATACAGAGGCTCTTTAGAAAACAGGAAGTAAGCAGCATGATCAAAAAGTGCAATGACTTTGGAGCAGGAGGTGTTTCTGTTGCTATAGGTGAGTTGGCTGATGGTCTTGTAATAAATCTTGATGCAGTGCCTAAAAAGTATGAGGGTCTCGACGGAACAGAGCTTGCCATTTCTGAATCCCAGGAAAGAATGGCAGTTGTTGTTGATAAGGGAAATGTAAATGCATTCATAGATGCGGCAAGAGAAGAAAACCTTGAAGCGGTAGTAGTTGCTGAAGTTACAGAGCTTAACAGGCTTAGAATGAACTGGAGAAATAAAACAATAGTGAACATAAGCAGAGACTTTTTAAACACCAACGGGGTAAAGCAAAGCTCCGAAGTCAGTGTTGAAGCTCCTTTAGAAAAGGGAAATTACTTCAGCAAGCTGCCGGATGAAGTATTAACAGAATCGGATATTGAATCTAAGTGGCTTTCAAATCTTTCCAGCTTAAATGTATGCAGTCAGAAGGGATTGGTTGAAAGGTTCGATGGAACAATAGGTGCAGGCTCTGTATTGCTTCCGTTTGGAGGAAAATATCAACTGACGCCTCAGGAAGGTATGGCTGCAAAAATACCTTTATTAAATGGTGATACCACTACAGGCACATTGATGACATACGGATATAACCCTATGATTGCAAAATGGAGTCCCTTCCATGGAGCTGTTTTTGCAGTAGTTGAAGCTGTTGCAAAGATTGTAGCACTTGGTGGTGATTATGAAAAAACAAGGCTCACATTGCAGGAGTACTTTGAAAAGCTTGGAAAGGATCCAAAGAAATGGGGTAAGCCATTTAGTGCACTGCTTGGTGCATATATGGCCCAAAAGAGTTTGGGAATACCTGCAATAGGTGGAAAGGACAGTATGTCAGGAACCTTCAAGGATATGACTGTTCCCCCAACCCTGGTTGCTTTTGCTGTAGCGGCTGTAAACGTAAACGATGTGGTGTCTGCCGAGTTTAAGGAAATCGGCAGCAAGGTTGTAATGATAAAAGCATTAAGGGATAGTGATGAGGTTCCGAATTTTGATAAGTTAAAGTCAGGGTTTGAAAAGGTAAGTGAGCTTATAAAGTCAGGTAAGGTATTGGCTTCAAGCACTGTAAAATCAGGAGGAATAGCTGAGGCTGTAAGTAAAATGTCCTTTGGTAACATGATTGGAATGAAGTTTGATGACGGATTTGATTCTGATTATATGTTTAAACCCGAAATAGCATCGATTATTCTTGAAATGCCGGGAAATACTAATCTTAAAGAAGCATTTGGCGATATTGAATACACATTATTGGGACAAACACAAAAGGAACAGTTTATAAGCATAAACGGTGTTGATATCAGCCTTGAAAAAGCTTTGGATAGCTGGGAAAACACCCTTGAAAGGATCTTCCCAACTAGAGTTGAGGAGGATGCAGGAAAACCTAAAAATTATTTATACCAAATAAGGAACAGTAAAAAATCAGGTGTTGGCATAGCGAAGCCAAGAATATTCATACCTGTTTTTCCCGGAACAAATTGTGAGTACGATACTGCCAAAGTGTTTGAAAAAGCTGGAGGAACTGCAGATGTATTGGTAATCAAGAACCTCTCTTCACATGAGATAGAGGAATCCATAGAGCTTATGGTTAAGAAAATAAATAATTCACAGATAATTATGTTACCCGGAGGCTTTAGTGGTGGGGATGAGCCTGACGGTTCAGGAAAGTTTATTGCCACTGCTTTTAGAAACCCTTACGTTAAAGAGGCGGTTATGAATCTTCTTAATCAGAGAGATGGATTGATGTTGGGCATATGTAACGGTTTCCAGGCTCTTATCAAGTTAGGGCTTGTACCTTATGGAGAAATCAGAGATCTTACAGAGGACAGTCCAACCCTTACTTTCAATACCATAGGCCGCCATGTGTCCTGTATGGTAAGGACAAAAACAGTATCTGTAAAGTCACCATGGTTTAACAATGTCAATGTCGGTGATATCCATACAATAGCAGTATCCCATGGTGAGGGAAGGTTTGTTGCCAATGAGGCTGTTTTAAGGGAAATGGAAAAGAACGGTCAGATTGCTACTCAGTATGTTGATCTTGATGGCAACCCAACATATGATATAAGATTCAACCCTAACGGCTCCATAGAAGCTATTGAAGGTATTACAAGCCCTGATGGAAGAGTTTTGGGTAAAATGGGACACTCTGAAAGAATTGGAACTAATGTGATTAAAAACGTTCCGGGTGAAAAGGATCAAAAAATATTTGAGGCAGGAGTTCAGTATTTTCGGTAAGAGATGCATGATGAATTACTTACCCTTATGAGCGGGTGTTGACGGGTTAAGTCAACACGAAAGCGAAGTAGGGGAAGTTATTTCATCAGCATCCAAGAGATGCATGATGATTGATGAATTAACATAATAATACGAAAGTGAGAGATAGAAATGGCAAACAATCCGATAGCAACAATTGAAATGGAAAATGGAAACAAGATTAAGGTGGAGCTTTATCCCAACATTGCACCGAATACAGTAAGGAATTTTATTTCTCTTACACAAAAAGGTTTTTATAATGGTCTTATTTTTCATAGGGTTATCCCGGATTTCATGATCCAGGGCGGATGTCCCGAGGGAAGCGGTATGGGTGGTCCGGGCTACAGTATCCGTGGTGAGTTTTCACAAAATGGGCATATTAATAACTTAAAGCATCGGAGGGGTGTAATTTCCATGGCTAGATCAATGATGCCCAACTCTGCCGGGTCCCAGTTCTTTATAATGGCTGCAGATTCTCCGCATTTGGATGGACAATATGCATCGTTTGGCTCAGTAATAGAAGGAATTGAGGAAGTTGACAGAATAGTTACCGTTAAAAGGGACTATAATGATAAACCGTTGGAGGACCAAATGATAAAGAGTATTACCGTAGATACTTTTGGAGAAGATTATGGTGAAGTAGAAAAAGTATAATACATTAAATACGTTATTAATCTTACATTTAGCAGAGCAAAATAACGAACGCTTTACCGGAATTTTGCGATAGATAAATGTAAAAGATTAATCGTATTTAATAAACACATTAAAAACTCCACGGTTCACTTATTTAATTAAAGTGAAACGTGGAGTTTTTTTAAAAATGTGGGAATGTATAGAAGGTTATACTCCAAAAACATGTTTTCCAATTTGAGTTACAATTTTTCTTGACCATATCCACTTGCTGGTGGCCGTGGCAGGATTCCAGTAAAACACACATCCATATGTTGGGTCCCATCCGTTTAGAGCATCTGCTGCAGCCTTGATTGAGTCTTTGTCCGGTTCAAGATTAATTTGCCCGTCATTAACAGCGTCAAAGGCTCCAGGTTCATATATTACCCCTGCTATGGTCTTGGGAAATCTTCCATCCCTTGTCCTATTCAGGATTACTGCACCAACGGCAACTTTTCCTGTGTACGGTTCGCCCCTTGCCTCTCCGTGTATAAGCCTTGCAAGAAGATAGGTATCTCCGCTATTGGAATAATTGTTTTTAGTACTGACAGTTGTTTCGCCTGTGGGAAGGCCTAATGCCGCCAGCGTTTGAGGACCGACGATTCCGTCTACAGATAAACCGTTCTTTGATTGAAATTTGGTAACTGCTTTATAAGTGTTATAGCCATATATTCCGTCAACAATATCATTGTAATACCCCCAGTTGTAAAGTTTTGACTGAATATTTATAACTTCCTGCCCCCGTGAACCGTAGTAGGACAGTGCCGCTTTGCTGAAACCGTAGAAGTCAGATATTGTTTCCTTGTATATCATTGTAACACAAAGAACTAAACATAAAGCTAATGCTATTATTGATGATATATATTTTTTTTTAAACAATTTACTCTCCCTCGCTATTATAGTTTATTATTATGAAAAGTTTTCATAATTAGGAATATCGTAAATATAACTTCCACTAAACTTGTGAGCATCTTAAGAAGAAATGGAAAGTAATATTTTAGCTATTCCTTAGCTGGAATACATAAATTATTATTTGCAGTTTAGTTTAAATAATTCAAAAATTTCAATGAAAGATTGGCGAAGCTATTTATCTTTCACGATGAGATTTTTTTTTATTGGAAGAGTTACATAAAAGTGTGAACCTTGATTAAGAGTACTGGTAACATTGATATGACCATGATGTTCTTTTACAATTATTTTTGCTATTGACAGCCCAAGTCCTGAACCGCCGCTTTCACTTGATCTGGAAGAATCTACTCGGTAAAATCGTTCAAAAATCTTGCTGTGATGTTCTTGTGGTATTCCTATACCCGTATCAGAAACTACCATTTGTACATTTGTATCTGTTTGTCTTAAGGATATCTTTATATTTCCTCCTGATGGGGTATATTTAATTGCGTTATCTGTAAGTATTGTGATAAGCTGTTTAATTCTAGCCTCGCTGCCATAAAAGTTTACATCCGGCTTTATGTCTTCAAAAATTTCAATATTTTTGTTCTCGCATAAAAGCCTGAAGGATATAATAGTTTCTTTGCAAACAATATCCAATGGGAAATTGCTCATTTCCAGTTGGGTTTCATTTGAATCTGATCTGGCGATAAAAAGTAAATCATTGACAAGAGTAGTCATTCTGGCATTTTCTGCTTTTATGTTGTCAAGCCAGCACAACTGGCTTTCTACAGTTTCTTCCTTATTGCTCATCACCAGTTCCAAATTTGTTTGTACTACAGCAAGAGGAGTTCTTAGTTCATGGGAGGCGTCTGCTACAAAATCCTTTTGTCTCTGCCATGATTTTCTTACAGGTATAAGTGCCTTGTTGGCCATGAAAAAACTGGATATAAATGTAATTATCACTGTAAATGTTCCAATGGATATTATTATAGTAAGTAAGTTTTTTAGCATCTGTGTTTCAGGTTGTGTATTAAAATATACTATTTTTAGAAGGTCTTTTCTAAAGTTGGAATATGACTTTAAAAATCTAAAATTAATACCTTCGATACGTATATTACCAAAATCTGTATCGATTTTCATTGTTTCATCAACCAGAAGATAAATTTCCTCATAGGAATTGGTGAGATTAGTTGAAATATTTACTATATTTCCAACACTATCAACCATTACAAAGAAATAGTTAGTATCAAGATGGCTTGATCTTTCAATAAAGGGAGTGTATCTGAACCTATCATTTGAGGCTATGGATCTCATCATGTTTTCAGATTGACTTGTTAAGCTATGTTTCATAAAAAAGTAGACTCCCGACAGAAGAATCAGAAATATTAACCCTGTAACTATAGTGTTTGTAAGAGTCAGCTTTAGTCTTAATCTTCTAAACATTGTTATCCTCCCTGAATGAATAACCGATGCCTCTTATTGTTTCAATGCGTACTCCCGTATCTTTAAGATTGAGCTTCCTTCTAAGATAATAGATGTAAATTTCTATATTATTCATATCAACATCTGAGTCAAATCCCCAAACTTTGCTTAATATGTGATCCCTGGTGATCACTTTTCCCTTGTTTAGGATCAAGAGCTCCAAAAGTTGGGACTCCTTAAGGGTTAGCTTTATTGTTTGACCATTCATCATCACTTCACAGTTTAATGGATCCAATTCAAAAAGGCTGGTTTTTAGGTTTGTGCTTTGAATTTGAACATTTTTCCTTCGACCAAGTGCTCTTATCCTTGCCAAAAGCTCATCTGTTGAAAAGGGTTTTACAAGATAATCGTCAGCTCCGGAGTCCAAACCTTCAACTCGGTCCTTTATCTCATCTTTTGCTGTAAGAATAAGAACAGGCGTACAAATATTTTGCTTCCTCAGGTCACGCAAAATAGCAAGTCCTTCCTTCCCCGGAAGCATCCTATCCAATATAATAATGTCGTATATGTTGCTTTCTGCCATATCCTGGCCTGAAATACCGTCGTATGCTGTGTCTACAAGATAATTATTCTTTTTTGATTCCACTGCAATAACTCCTGTTAAAAACAGGTAATATCGATCTTTGAAAACTTCGCAAAACTATTGAAACTACTGGACTTCAAGGCGTTTTTGCGATATACTGTATGTAGAAAAATACTA
>Ga0255341_1002400_pt1 | contig 23444 bp, 18 predicted proteins | sample wastewater_treat_8_FD_192418 | JGI IMG/M metagenome (GOLD analysis project Ga0255341, IMG submission 192418) | Wastewater microbial communities from Lulu Island WWTP, Vancouver, Canada - plant12 | ecosystem: Engineered > WWTP > Wastewater > Unclassified | place: Canada: Vancouver, British...
TTTCCTTCAACACAATCAATAACAACTGCTACAAAAACCGTACAAAAATCAAGAACCTGAAGGTATTGAAGTTCCGATTTTTCTGGAATCCCTTTCCGTTTAATCAGGAAATAATATACCTCAGGCCTTGCATTGCTCTAAAACATCAAGGCTAAATTAATCAATTATATGATCTGAATATACGGAATTTGACCAATAAAGTGAAATCATCCGTAAACGGATCATTTAAGGATATACCCGAAAGGAAGCCGGCCAGCAATTTTACTTCCCGTATTTCTGTGTTCTGCCGTCGCTGATCACTCCCTTCCAGTTCAGTCCGAAACCGAAATCATATTTATTTCCGTCGGCATCGGTATGACATGTCATATCGCCGGGCACATCTTCAAACTGCTCTTCCACCGTCTTCATATCGGCTGGCATCTGGAAAGGAAGCAGGCCTGATGGTTCATAAACACCTGTGAGCAGATCCATGAGCGCCTGATCCTGAACTCCGAAATGCACCAGTATGGCTGAAGCATTTTTTTCAATTTCAGAAAAAACCATCGGATTCGAAACATCAATAATCGCTATCACAGGTTTTCGTCCCATTCGGGCTTTTGTTTCATTCACCATTTTCATATCGAAGCTGTTGAGGGCCTCTGAGCTTCTTCCCCTGTACGATCTGTTTGTAAAGCTCTCGAGGGGACTCCCTCCAGCGATACTTGTTTCACGGGCATGGTCAGCTCTGTACCTGGAATATTGCAGGCTTATGGGAACATATCCCTTCCCTTGTTGTCCGGCATCCCTTCGGTCATATCCTGTTCCTCCGGCAGGACTGGCAATGCTTACCAGCGCCAGATCGGCTTTTTCAGGTTTATCCGTCAGCTCAAAGTATTTTGAAACAACCGCCGGATTCAAAGGATTCGTCCAGGTCTCAGGAGTTTCACGTCCAAACCAGTCGCGTCCTGCAGGGGTATACCTTTTGGGAACATATACTTTGAGTTGTTTCTTCACGGGAAGAACTCCGGAGCTGTTCTTCAGCATAATGATCGATCTGATCTGGGCATCATAGCCTTCCTTCATGAATTCCGGCTTCCCTACTGTTGACTTCGTATTCTCGGTATCGATATAGGGATTTTCAAACAAGCCTACCCTGAAGGTGTTTTTCAGCAGTCTGACGGCTGATTGCTCAAAGCGTGCTCTCATGAATTCTTCACCGTGTTCTTTCACTCCCATGGCGTAAGCTTCCAGAACCGGTCCCTTGTCATTGTTCCCCCCGAACTGATCGCAACCTGCCATAATGATACTGTAGTGTCGTTCGGCTACCGAACGACCTTCTACTCCCCATGGTTTACCTTCAAAGCGGTCAATTCCGCTCACATCTCCCGTTACTCCCCAGTCGGTACAGATCACTCCGTCATAGTTGTAATCTGTCCTCAAAAGATCATTAATTATATATTTACTGTAGGCATTTCCCACATTTTCCCCATATGATGGATCCTGATTGAATGAAATCGTATAATAGGGCATTACAGCTGATGCCATTCCTGTAGGTCCCTGAAGCCTGAAGGCCCCTTCGGTGAAAGGCCGAAGGTGATCTTTTATGTTATTTCCCGGGTAAACTGCATATGCACCATATGCATAATGACCATCCCTGCCGCCTTCTTCAGGTCCGCCTCCCGGCCAGTGCTTAACCATGGCATTTACGCTGTGATATCCCCAGCCATCTGCTATATGTGCTTCACCTTCAGAAGTCTGGAAGCCGTCGACATAAGCCCGCGCCATATCCGTTGCCAGATCAGGATCCTCTCCCATTGTTCCGTTAAAACGCGACCATCGTGGTTCCGTTGCCAGGTCGATCTGAGGCGATAATGCTGTTGCTATACCCAGAGCCCTGTATTCCATTGAAGCAATTTCTCCGAATCGCTTCATGAGTTCAGGGTCGAATGATGCCGCGATACCCAAAGTACCAGGCCACATTGATATTTCCCCTCCGGCTCCGGCGTTGTATTCCGCGTACGAATCGCTCCCGTGCCGCGGATCAGAGCTGGTGTTTACGGGAATACCCAGACCAATTCCCTCAACAAATGCCTGGGCGTTGTTATTCCATATTGCAGCCACTTCCGGACTTTCAACCGATGTGATGAGGACATGTCTTAGATTATCTTCCGTCAGAAATTTTTTCTGCTGATCCGACAGATCACCCGGCAAAACGCCACTCTCAACATAAGCCATTCCGCCATAGGTGGCTTCAGGACCAAAGCCACCCCCTACCGAGGGAATCGACTGATGACTGCTGTAAAGCATCAGTCCAGCAATCTGTTCAATCGACATCCTTGATACCAGATCAAGCGCACGTTCATCTACGGAAAGGCGCCAGTCCTCATAAGGGTCAAGCTTACCGTTCTTGTTAAGATCCTTGAAAGCTAGCCTCTTTATCGTCAGAATTTCAATCCCGGATGCAGGCGAGAAGCCAAGGGTTTGTCCGTCATCATTGCGTATAATGCTGAAGCTGCCCTTATTTTCCTCGGTCCATTTCTGACCGCATCCGCCTCCCGTAAACAGCAAAAGCACGACCACCGGAAATAAGCAATTCTTTAGAGTTTTCATATTCAATGTTTTTAATGGTTTGGGTTCACTGTGAAGAAACATGAATTTCAGTCGTCGGGCAGTATTATCCCCAACAAAGAAAGTCTGACCATCATCACTCATCTTGTTAATCCTTCCCTGTCATACGGGTAATTATTATCACACCATTCGATCCTCTGGTTCCGTAAACAGACAACGGGCCCTCTCAGTACCTCAATCTTCCTAACAGCTTCAGGAGCTATTCCGTCAATGTCATTGGTTATTACCCCGTCGACTATAAAAATAGACTCGGTACTGACATTAAGTGAATTGGTTCTTCTGAACTTTATTGACTTTCCCGAGATAGCGACATTTTTTGCTTTTTGAACAACAGCCTCCGGGAGATTGAAAAGAAAAACTGCGACCAATATAAATAACAACTTTCTCACGGGGATATTCGGATTCTTATTCAAGTATGTTTCTCATATAGTCAATGCATTTCTTAACCTCTTTAGCGGCATCCGATCCTTCAGGAATTTTGTATTCGAGTTCAACATCAACGCGAATGGGCCATTTTTCCTTTTTTAGCAATAGCAACACATCGGCAATGGGTGTTTCACCCTGGCCAAACTGCATGTTTGTATTGGGAGTGGCATGTTTTGGTCCTGTTTTATCCTTGATATGAATGCTTCTCATTCTGTTGTGATACTTTATTATCACATCATTGGGATGCAAACCGGTGGCGCCATAGTAGTGACCGACATCAAGGTTCAGCATGTTTGCAGGAGAGTACCCAAGATATTTGTCAAAAGAGAATCCGGGGTCGGCAACCTGTCCGTGGGTATGAAACATCGCAAGACTTTTGTGTTTCTCCGCGAATTTTCCAAGCCTTTGGCAGTTGGCATCGGTCAATTCATCCGTGATACCAATGGAGCCAAGAGCTTTTGCTGCCCTGTAAGCGTAATCGATCTCCTCATCCGACCAGGCTGAAGGAGCAAATTTTGCAATATAGACTTCAATCCCGGCCTTATTGAATTTCTTTCTCATATCGACATAGCGCTCCATAGGCAGCGACAGCCTCCATCTTCTCTGATCTTCCTTTATAGCTTCCAAAGCCTTACTCATTTCCTCTCTCTGCTGTTCAGTCATCAGACCCATCGATCTTGGCCTCTGTATTGAAGGTATTCCAAGATCCTCCTCAGCAACATTTCTCAATTCTATTGAATTGACCCCGGCAAAAAGAAGATACTCGATTACGTTATCAACTTTATGGGGCATACTGCCATAGCTGTAGGTAGTTACTCCCAGCTGAACCCCTCCAACTTTTGAATTTGGTTTTTTTCGCTTTGGAGCAGCAGCATATGAAATGTTGAAAGAAACAGTTGTTAACAGCGTTGCTGCAGCAGCTTTTCCCAGAAATCTACGTCTTGAAATAGGTTTATTGTTCATGATTAAAGGTGTTTGCCAGAGCAGTAATTATTTGATAGAACAAAGTCCTTAAATGTACTCATAAATATCTTCTGTCAGACCTCGGTAGCAGACACAATTAACATTTTAAATGAATTGATCAGGACAAAACTGAGGCAACTTTTAAGGCATAGTTCAGTAATTACATTATCTTTTATTGGTTACAAAGAAAAGAACACCGGAATAGGAAAGCTTTAGCCCATCCATACGGATGTACCAGTCGAGTTGTCGGGCGATCCACTGAAACCCAAACTTTCCATGCCAATACCTGATGAGCTGAATTACGATATTTGCTCGGACCTATATGGGAAATCCCGTGAACCGAGAAGAGGGTCCATGCCATAAAGGCATACTGACAGATGGGATAAATGAGAGTCTCTTGTTGTCCGGTCGATAACTGTTCTTAATATTGTAAACTGCTAGGGACTGGCGTTGGTAAAGGCAGTAGAAGCCCCGAACAATAAAGCAAGGATCAGATATTTATACCCCAAAAGGATTTTCTTGATGCCTGAATACATTCATCCCAGGGAAAGAACTTTCTTTCATCCGTATATAATTTTATTTTAAAGGTCGGATGGAACCTACATGTTTGAAAATTATATACATAAGTGTTTGTGTATACAATACATGTGGGTTTCATCATACTATAATTATGATTTTAAAGGAACAATGCCTGCCTGTAGTCAGACAGCAAACAGAGAAGCCACATGACAGAAGATTATATAAATATGTGTTTGTACATTTGATGAGGATCAGCTGACACGCATTGTCATGGATTATATAAATTAATAATTAGGTTTGAGTATGACCAACATACGAAATTTATTTCAAAAAAGACCAACTTCACTGATATAATATATCTATAGTAATATTTTCTCCTTAAAATCGTTATTCTGAAGCATGGGAGTTTAACCATAACCGGAATAATCAATGGGGAGAATAGTAATATCCAGCATAAAAAATGCCTTGTTTTTTTTCGCTCTGTTCCCTGCGGCAGTAACAGCCACAGCGCAAACGGCATTGCCGGAGGTTTTCATCGAAGGAACGGTAAAGGAACAGATGAATTATGTCCAGGAAAAGACACGGATATATGAGGATTTCAGAGCCATCCGGGAAGACATGTTCCAAAAGCTGAAGAGAAATGCCACCGATTCGATAGATGCAGCCAAAAAAGCAATAGGAAAGCTTATTTCCGAAAGGCAAGACAGGGATGTTCTCATCGACTCTCTCAACTCAGCCATTGAGAATGTCAAATCGGACCTCGAATTGATGACTCGGACAAAGAACAGTATAGCATTACTAGGAATGGAAGTAAACAAAAAAGTTTACAATTCCATTCTTTGGACTATTATTGCTGCCCTGACCGGACTACTTGTCATCGGATTTCTTGCCTACAAAAGGAATCGTATTCTTACGATCAATACAAAAAAAGAATACGAAGAGCTTAAAAAGGAATTTGAAGCCTACCGTAAAGCCTCAAGGGAAGCCAGGGAAAAAATGTCAATGGCTCATTTCAATGAGCTCAAGAAACTCAGGGGAGCGTAGATTAGCGCAGGGTTCAGAGCAATTAGCAATTAACAATAAAGCCCTGAAACTCTGAACCACTAACCGCGTGCCTTACACCACAAGCCACATACCGCTTATTACACGTTGTAATAAGATTCCCAGCCCTTACGGGGAGGTCTGTCGGCCAGCATTGCATTTGCAAACGGATCGTTTACCACTTCCTTCGTGTCTCTGTTGAAGATCAATTTTTTATTCCTGCGTATAGCAATAATACCAAGAGAGAAGATCTGCGACAGCGGAGCAAATATCTGGAACGGTGAACGTGATTGTTCCAGACCCTGACATGCTTTAAGGAAATTTACATAATGGTCCGATGGGCTTTCGGGATATTGAGGCAGTTTTGGCGCCATTTCTCTTGCCTTTTCGGCAGGTATTATGAAGAGAGGAGCGGAATGGGTTCCACCCTTGAAAGTCAGTTCCTTGCTATAGATCACCTTGCCGGCGCTTGGTCTTCTCGGAGCTCTGGCGGCGCCATCCTGCTGAGGAACTCCTCCCGGAGGCGGTATTGTCCTGTCAACAGTGGCTTCAACCGAATCGTAGCCATCAGGAAGCGGAGGAAGGTTCTCAACACCGTCGTACCATATTATATCCACCGGCGGCATATCTCCACGACTCGGGAAGCGGAATTTTATCGTTGACTCAAGCGGAAAGAAATAATCATTCAGGTTCTTGATATGAAGAGGCTCTATTTCATAAGGAAGCCCAAGGTCGAGAAACTGATGAATGGTATCAAGTATATGTGCTCCCCAGTCGCCAAGTGCTCCTAATCCGAAATCGTACCAACCTCTCCAGTTACCCGGATGATATTTTTCGTTGAAATCATGATATGCCGCAGTTGTAAGCCATGTATCCCAATCCTTGTCAGTCATGCCGGCAGGAAGAGGCTGTGCCTCGGGGAATCTAGTGATATTGGGATCGTAGGGATGCCAACGGCGACTTCCGTTCATAAAAGCCGTTACTGCAGTTACATCTTTTATAATACCGGCATCAACCCATGCCTTAAACTGGAAGTAGTTTTCACCTGAGTGGCCTTGGTTTCCAACCTGTGTAATTATTTTTGAATTTTTCTCAGCCATCCTGGCCATCAGTTCAGCCTCAAGGAAGGTGCGAGTCATCGGTTTTTCCACAAAAACATGTTTTCCGAGCTGCATTGCAGCCATACACACCGGGAAATGAGCGAAGTCGGGTATTGCAACCTGGACGGCATCAATATCACCTGCCATCTTGTCGAACATAACCCTGAAATCCCTGAACTGCCTGGCTTTGGGAACAAGCTTGATAGTATCCTGCGAGCCTTTTGAATCGAGGTCAACATCACAGACCGCAACGACGTTTGCCAATCCGGAATTAATGAACTGTCTTGCATCTGAAGCACCCTGATTGGCTATTCCAATAAGCGCCAGGTTAACCTTTTTTGAAGCTTTCTGGGGTGAGATAATCAGACCGCTTGCCGGGTCCGATGCTGCTGCCCTGGCTCCGAAAACAACCCCGGTAGTCGCCAGACCGGCTGTTTTGAGAAAATCCTTTCTTGTTACTTTCTGTGCCATGATCTATGAGTTTTAGGTTTGGATGTCTAAAGATAGCATATATAAGCATATAACTATTGTTAAATGTTCGACTCCCTTGATAACACTGTCGATAAGTACGGAAGCTCCGTTTATTTTTTGCCTTCCCAGGCAGCAGTAAGAAATGTAAATATCTCAATTTTCTCTTCAGACGGAACCGGCGACACTTCGGGACGGAAAAACTTCATGATTTCAGCAAGAAAGGAATTATAGCCATCCTATCCGCCAGTCTGGGAGATCCCCTTTTCTCCGAATGCTGTTCCTCCGTAACCTGTTTTTCCTTCTCTTATTCCCCTGAATGTCCTAATATGGTTATCTTTCCAGATACCTGTAACAAAGTCGGTGCCGTCGGTAAATATCCCCGAATCGCTTTTACATCTGGTTTCCATAACGGTATAAAGGGTTTCGACTCTATGTATCCCATACCAGAAGAGGTCGGAATGAAGTGTCAAGTCCGACGAACCCCACCCTGAGACCTTCCGGAACTATCTTTTGGAAACTCCGGGGAAAGGCGCTGTTCATAAGTCCTATTCCGGCAAAACCTGCTGATGCCGTTTTAATAAATTCCTTCCGTTTCCGTCTTTCACCCCGGCTATCCCAAGCATTGCAGGGGCAAGCGATACAGGCAGATCAGGAAGGTTGTAGGCCGTGAATGCTAAACATGTCCTTATCTTGTCCCAGACCATATGAAAAGCCTGGGAACTGCCTTAATAAAACACAGAACAAGCTGAAATATCATGGCAAACGCTATCGCACCTGCCCGGATCATTATCCTGTCATTCGATCCGGCAAGCTGGTTGCTGTATCCAAAACTGAGACTTATCCCTTCCATTGCTGATCCAACAACGCTTGTCCTGATGAGTTTTCTTCTATTGGCTATGATTATGGGTTTAAACTTGCTGCCTAGCGGTTCATTTGTTTGAAGACTTTAAGCTGTTCCTTCATAGCGGCAATCCTATCAACGGGTTCAGTACGGGCTTCCAGAAGGAACCAGCCTTTGTAGTTTATTCTTTTGAAAAGCCTGAACATCTCCTGGTAGGGATAATCCCCAACATTCAGTTCACGAACATGGACAGTATCTCCCAGCCATTGCTTGACCATGTTGAAGTTTCCCTCCAATCCGGGAGGAAGAAGATCCTGATCATTGCAGTTCCAGCATATCTTTACGGCGGGCTCGATAACATGGTCAAAGATTGCTTTCATATTCGGCAACTCCTGGGTTTGATTTCCGTGGACTTCAACTCTTACCAGCTGACCGTATTCACCGGCGAATTTACCCACCTCGTTCAGGGAGACACCAATTTGTTCGATGGTTTTCTCCTTTGGCACAGCTGCCGGCAAATCATTTGGTTTCACCTTGATGCCGGAGGCTCCGATATCGTGGCAAAGTTTTATATACTCCTTTGTCTGGTCGATGTTGTTTCGCAGGATAGCTGGATCGGGGCTGTGATATTCGAAATTGGCCCCGTAGCCAATACATTCTACAGGGCTGTCGGCGAATCTCTTTTTAACCTCAGCGCGTTGTAGGGGAGTAAGGTCAGTCTCAACCTTGTGAGCGTGTTCAGTGCGGAGTTCCACACCGAAATATCCGGTCTTTTCGCAATTTGAAATAAGTGTCGGAAGATCCCAGTCCCTTCCCCACTGGTAAGTCACAAGGCCAAATCTAATGTTTGCCTTTGGCAGGCCGGAAAAACGCGGCAGGATACCAATAGCTGAGAATCCAATACCTGCGGTGATACTCCGGTGAATAAAACAACGTCGTGATATTATGGTCATAACTGATTGGTTTTATTCAAAAGCCTTCATCCATGCCTTGTTCATAAGCTGTGCCCCGGCAAGTGTAGGATGGACTCCATCGCCTGTCCAGTAAGAACCCGGAGCCCGTTTTACAGCTTCATCGAATACCTTCTGGAAAGGGATGAAAACGGCTTTGAAGCGGTCAGCTATCTCCCTAGCGGCTTTCTGGTATTCATAGAATTCAGGGTACCATCTGTCATCAACGGCTTTGATTCCCGGGACAGCAAAGGGTTCGCAGATTATCAGTTTCACCTGCGGAAGCGCCTGCATGGTCCGTTCAAGAAGAGTAATATAGTCCCTTTTATATATTTCACATGTACCGTCATAATTTCCATTTAGCTTGTGCCATATATCATTTACACCGATAAGAATGCTCAGCACGTCGGGCTTTAACGCAAGACAATCATCATCCCAGCGTTCAGCGAGCTGGAATACCTTGTTTCCAGAGATTCCCTTGTTATAGATTTTAAGGTTCAGGGCTTCATACTTGTTAAGCATTGTTGCTCCCGCTAACATTGCATAACCCGATCCCAAGTTCCTGGCGGAATTATATCCTATATCCTCCCTGTTCCTGCCGGCATCGGTAATTGAATCCCCCTGCAAAAGGATAGTTTGATCCTTTGAGAGTCTGATAGTTTTCATCTTTTTGGCCGGAGGCATGACTGCAGCGAAGATCCCGGGCATGCTTACCATTGCAGCAGTTCCTGCCGCGGCCTTTTTCAGGAAACTCCTACGCGAATTAGTGTTTTCTTTCATTATAGTTTGAGTTTATACCAATTGACTGCATTTGTGAAATAGATCTTGTCAACCACATCTTTGGGCAATTTCAGCCCTATGAAAGAACCCCTGAACTTATCAGAGGTCATTTCATCATCCGATGTAAGATATTTCCAGTCGTCAAGCCAAGTTGCATGCATACCTTCCCTGAAACTCACGGGGTCGGAATTGCCGCTGTCGCCAACATCGGTTCCGTAAAGGAGTCTGTCCTGGTACTTTATGCAGAAGTCCCTGACTTTTTTACGGTCAACAGCCGACTGATACTGAAGGTGGCATATCCTGGCCGACATGTCGACTGCCATATTGGGAAACCTGTCAAGCCGTAAGGCCAGTGAATCCACATTCCATTCGAGGCTTGCCAAATGGCATCCAATGAAAGTAAGGTCAGGATGTTTCGCAAGCATGTTGTCCCTGGCATTTATCTGATCTTCGTACGAGGGATATTCGGGATGGAGGAACATGTGATACCGAGAATTTCGCGCAAAATAACTACTGTCGCTCGAAACAGTCATCTGGTCAAGGGGAAGCCAGCAGTTGCGGGGTTCACCAAGATGACCGGTAACTGGTAGTCCCCTGCCCTTTATATATTCAATAACCGGATCTAAGCCGGGATCATCGACCATAATGAATTTACCCGATCTGTCGCGAACCGTCATCCCGATATTCTTCCAGATCTTCACGGTAATTCCACCATGTGAAAGATCCCTCTCAAGTGCTGAAATAACCTTACTGCTCCACGCCGGTGTTCCCCATCCGACTGTATCAAAAAGGAAGGTGGGTCCGAAGAAAACCCTTCCCGGATGCTTCACGGTTGAATACCTGGCGCTTTCATGCTGGCTGCTAATACTTGCAGAATCGCCATTATCAACGCCAAGGGTTATCAGGATGAAGTTGTCTCCGGCTGCTGTTTCCTCAAAATATCCAGAATTGCCGTTAATATGAACATGGGAATCAATTTTCGTTACCGATCCGAAATCTTCCTCAGAGTAATATCCGGTTCTGCATCCGTAAAAGACCAGACAAGACAGCAACAGTAATACCAGGCTTTTTCTCATGGATGGTTTTTTTAGACGTATTAAATGTACATGAAAAATCCCGATTGACACACAAACAAATAAAAATCCAGAAAGATTTATAGGAGAAAAATAGGAAAAAAAGTCTATAGTATCCAAACAGAGATAGAATTCGAAAAATCCAAAAGAAAAACCGGTTCCAGTAACTCTGTAACCGGTTTATTTTTAGGTTTTTCTATTTAATCAACTATGCTTTTCTGTTTCTTCAGAGGGGCATCTGGACATATTCAGCATTGTTAAGGAACTCGTAGCTCTTTGCACAGCTTGTGAACTGGTCGAAATTATATCTTTCAACCTCTACGATTCCGTATTTCATTCCCGAAATGTCGCGCGCGGTCCACATCGTTTCGAAATCCATCATTCCGCTTGCCCCGATTTCTTCCTTGTCCTTTATATGCCAGAGTTCAAATCGTCCGGGATATTTGTTGAAATAGTCAACTGGGTTCTTTCCTCCCTCGACGCACCAGTAGAGGTCGAGCTCGAACATGACTTTTTCAGGATCGGTATTCTGAAGCATGAAGTCGTACAGTATGGTATCGCCGAACACTGTAGTGAACTCATTTGCATGGTTGTGGTATCCGAACCTGATTCCCTTTGCATTGCATTTCTCACCAACTTCGTTGAAATAAGCGCACCAGCGGCTGATGTTTTCGATACTCTCATAAGCCGAGCGATCCATTGAAGGCTGGACTATGAACTTTACACCGGCGGCATAGTGCGCGTCGATACACTGGTCCCACCACGCCATTGCTTCTTCATAGCCGGCAGAATCGGGAAGGCTGCGGCCCGTGTGTGAACTCAGCACCTGTAGTCCGTTTTTCTGGCAGAGAGCGCTGAATTCGGCAGGATCCATACCGTAGAATTTCCCGTCGCGGTAACCGGCCATTTCCACGAAGGTATATCCCATGTCGGCCACTTTTTCAATAGCTGCAGGCACATCCCTGTTTATGGAGTCACGAATCGAGTAAAGCTGAAGACCGATATTTTTCCCGGCCGGCGACTTACATGAATTGAAATTCACGAGTACGAAGCTGCCCAAAGCCAACAGCATAACAAAGGAGATAAGAGTTGTTTTTTTCATCATAATATAGTTTTGAATTTAATTGTTAACGGTACGATTTCTGCCCCGCTCAGGCTGCAGAACCCACATGACTGAAAATTACACGAATAGGTGTTTGTGAATTTGGTACATGTAAGTTTCATTTGCATTTATCTTGAGTTAATAAAAATATAACCAGATCAGGATTTTATAATCCCCTGTAACCGGAGTTCAGGGAAAAGTAACGGATTTAAAGTTCCGGACTGTAAAAATATAAAATTTTCTTTAATTTTATTCGACTCAATAGCACAATAGCTCGATTAACTTGTAAGTGACCACAGCGACATACCATAGTGATGAATTTTATGTTTGATTTGTAATAAGATGCCGTGTAGCCGGAAACATATAAAACCATTACCAATAATAGATTACAGTGGTTTCAGCCCAAAACCGGGATGTATTCCGTTTGCTAAAAAACACCAGTATTTCATTGTAACCGGCATTTCTATTACCGGCGATGCCCCGAAGGATTTTATCCGCTTCTATCAATTTAAACGTGATAGCCGCATATGCAAAGCCAAACCAAAAACCTGGCCGCTTTTTCTTGCTAAACATGGACATAAACATTATCCAATGGAAGCAATCACTGAACACCTGCTTAACAGGATTGGAGAAATTTTTGGCTTTAACATGGCAGAATCGGGTTTGGCTTGGTTTGGAGGCCAAGTGAGGTTTTTATCAAAATATTTTTTAACCCGTCCGAAGGAACAAGTTCTCGACCACGGGGCAGATTTGTATGCCGGCTATCTGAACGATCGTGAATTTGTTGAAGAAATCGAAAAATTACATCAAACATCCGAATATTTCTCCGTTCAATTTACACAAACCGTTTTTAAACACTTTTTCCCGGATGATTACGAAACATTAATGCTGGAATTTATTAAGTTACTTGTTTTCGATGCCCTTATAGGGAATAACGACAGACATTTTTATAACTGGGGCATTATAAGAAACATACAAGGCAAGGAAAAACCTGTTTTCTCGCCAATATATGATACTGCAAGAGGTTTATTCTGGAACGATCATGAAGATAAGCTTAAAACAATATACAAGGATAAAAAACGTTTATCCGCGTTCATTAAAAAATATTCTGATAACAGTTCTCCCAAAATTGGATGGGATGGTTTTAAAAAATTGAGCCATTTTGATTTGGTTGAAAATATTAAAACATTACCCATTGCCTTGAATTGTGAAACGTTAAAAATCGTTTGTAGTGAAGTGAAAATAAATGAAGTTACCAGTATGATAGACAAGGAGTTTAGTCAACTGTTAAGTAATGAAAGAAGGGAGTTGATTAAAATTTGTTTACGATACCGGCATGATCGTATTAAGAAAATCTTTAACTTTGAATTATGATTGAAAAGTTGAAAAAAAAATTGTGGAAGGTTGATGGAATGGATTTTATTGATAATCCTTCTGATTCGAAAGGTGTTTTTCAATTAAAATACGGCAAGCAGTTAATTGGCATTTTAACATATGAAGATAGCCAATGGACTTTTAAGTATTCTGATGAGTTTAAGACAAAAAAAGGGTTAAATCCAATTATTGATTTCCCGGATCCTGATAAAGTATATATCAACAAGCAACTGTGGCCTTTTTTTGCATCCAGGATACCATCATTAAATCAGCCGTTTCAGTTAAGGAAAATTAATAAAGCTAACATCAAACAAGATGATTCAGTAGGATTACTGCGATTATTTGGAAGTGAGACAATAACAAATCCGTTCATACTTTTAGCTCTATAATTTTTTGTTACGATATAAGACTTGTCGCTTTCCGCCATACCGGTAACATCAGCAATAAACCGCAGTCGTGTTTTTTTATTAAACCATAGCCGTGGTAAGTCTCATTATGTTTTTCAATCTTTTTGTTGCCCCTGCGCCTTGAGCCTTGCGTCATTTGCAGTCAAAGTTCGAGGTTTCGGGGTTTAAGGTTCATTCCTGTACAAACTTGAATGACTTGTGCTCTAAGTTCTACGCTCCCCTGCAACATCCATTGGAAGAAGCCTTTCCCCCCTATAGGAGGGCTTAAAGAAGTAGATGCTTAGCATATGGAGAATAAACAATGATAACGGATTTCAGGGAGTCATAAACATAAAAAGGAGGTAGGTAAACTTATGACCCGCTTAGTTATTTACCCCCTTCCCAGCCTTCCCCCAAGGGTGAAGGAGCAAGAGGATTCTGCTAATAATTGGAAAGGAATATGAACTTCAATGCTTGATATAACAAATTGAGCAACAGCATCCATTGGAAGAAGCTTTTCCCCTCTGGGGGAAACTGGAAAGGGGGTATGTGAATGCAGGGAGCTATCGGGAGGAAAAGGGGGTATGTAACTGCAGGGAAGTAAGTGACTGCAGTATGAAACAAGAATGCGGGTAAGTGAAAGTCAAAGTTCGAGGTTTCGGGGTTTAAGGTTCAAGGTTCGCAAAGCAAAACAGGCAGGCGGCTAGCGGTACGCGGCTCCTTTGAGGCTTCTCTATGAATGATGATGATTGTGTCAAGAAGTGCTTTCATTTTGATATTTAAGTTTAAAGACATAAAATAAATGAATTAAAATAGTTTTCTTGTGTGCCGATATTCAAAGTGAGCATATCGTTACTGGACAAAACTCCTATAAGAAAGATACTTACGAAGTGCGATTACAATAATGCCAAGGAACTTAAAAATAAACAATTAATAATCAGTGGGTTCTAATTGCCCACTAATGATATAAAATTAATAAAATGAGACTGATTTATCTTTTACCTTTGATCCAGATAGCCGTCGCCTGTAGTTCATCAGATAGTAATATTTTTGAAATCGACCCAAGAAATTTTGTTGACAATAAAATAACTCTTTCAGAAATAGCTAATGACATTAAGTATATCCCACTTGATAATAGTTTTCCAATTGGAATAACATATACCCTAAGAATTACTAAAGAACATATATATTTATCAATCAAAGAGGTTGGAATCGTACAATTTGATCGTAATGGTAAATTTGTCAGAAAAATCGGTAGCAGGGGTAAAGGCCCGGGAGAATATTGGTACGGGATGAATTTTACCGTTGATGATTTAACTGGAAACGTTTATGTTTTAGATCATGGGATAGTTAAGGTTTACTCTCCAAGTGGCATTTTTCTAAGGGATATCTTACTAAAGGGATATGCTGGTGGTTATAGTTTTAGTGACCTTGAGATTTTTAATTCATTATTGTTTTTCCCTGACTATATACCTACAGGAGATTCAAAATATTCCTGGGTATTTATCGACACATTAGGGCACTTGGTGGCTACGAAGAAAAACTCTGTTCCTCCTTTTCAATCTGGTATTGAGACCGAGGGTAGTACATATAAATTCGAAAACAAATTATTTTATTCTAACTATTTCAATGACACAATATTTTCAATTTCATCAAACCTGAGTAATTCAGCAACATATTTGTTTGCACAGGGAGATCACCGATGGCCCAAAGAAAGGATAGATATAGAGTCTGAGTCTATATACAGACTCTTCCGTCATGGAGGAATGTTTGAAACAAATAGGTTCATTGTATTTGTTTATGCATATCTCGAAAGATATACATACTGCCTGATTGACAAGAAAACAAAAGAAACATTCCTGGCAAACAAATACGAGGAAACACCAGGGAGATATACAAAGTATAAACCATGGTTAATAAATGACCTCGATGGGGGTATGCCCTTATCCGGAAATATAAAATACTATTCTGAAAATGAAGATGAATTTATTATAACACTAATAAATCCATTTAATCTTAAAACATATGTTGCAAGTGCTGAATTCAAAAGCATTATTCCTAAATATCCTGAAAAGAAAAAGGAACTAATAAAATTAGCCGATAGTATGAAAGAGACCGATAATCCGGTTCTGGTGCTGGTCAGGCTTAAGGATTAATGCAAGAAAAGCACAGGGCTCAGGGCACAGAGGAAGAAGCACAGGGCTCAGGGCTCAGGGCGCAGAGGAAGAAGCACAGGGCACAGGGCGCAGGGCACAGGGGAAGAAGCGCAGGGCTCAGAGCACAGGGCACAGGGGAAAAAGCGCAGGGCATCCAGCCTCCGGTTGCACCGGAGGTTATTAAAATTGAACCGCTTCACGGTTTCTTCCTTTAACCGCTGCGCGGTTTATCATGCCACAAACATCTGCAATAAACAGATGTCATGAATTCTCATTAAGCGGAATGTTTTGTTTGCACGCCCGGCGTCAGGAGAACTGGCGTGGTTTTTTTCTTTTACGGTACAGACCAAAAAACTGGGAACTTCCAATATATCTATTTATACGTCATGTTATAGGTGAATTGTAAAAAGCCTCACGAGCAAATGAAATATACCGACCTGTTGGGTATAGTTACTTTTATTAAAGAAACTTTTGAATTTCGGATTTGAGCTTAGGGAGATGAGTAATTAGAATGGCCCAAATGTTTTCATCTGATATTGAGTCGTATCCATGAATTATCTGATTCCTTAAACCAACTATTCTTCTTGCATTATCAATTGGAAAACCAGGATCTTCTTTAAGGATACGGTTAATTGCCTCTCCAATAATTCCAAGATTTCTTTCTATCGCTCTCTTAAACAAGAAGTTTTTCTTGTAACCTTCAAGATCCTTGGGACCTTTTTCAAAGAATAAGTAAACTTCATCTATGGCTATTTTGATGTCATAAAGACACTTAAGCACTTTTTCGTTCATAGATTAATCTTTTGTCCCTGTCAATAACCCTTCTGAAAATTGGATTTCTTATGGCTTGATTTTCAACAAGATCAACTTGCCTGTCCAGCAATATCTCAAGTTTCTCTTTGAAATCCATGTAGTTATCGAAATAGTTCTGAACATCAACATTCTCGAACTCAACAAGAAAATCAACATCACTTTCATCAGTGAAACGGTCATCAAGAATTGAGCCAAACATATAAAGCATGCTGACCTTGTGCTTTTTACATAGGAAGGCAATTTGACTTATATTTCGTTCAATAACATTCATGTAGCAAATATAGAAAACTTCCTGGAAATAGTGTTTTGCCCCGTGCCCTGAGCCCTGTGCCCTGAGCTAAGAACCCACCCCTATCCCCCGCTGAACGGCAGGCTCTCCGATAGAAGGGACCCATCCGATGCAACTTTCGCTTTGTCCTGCAGTGTGTCTTGCTGTATCATGTATTATAGGCGATGTTAAAACAATTGGCAATTATCAATGAACAATTAACAATTAGTAAATGATGCAAGGTTCAGGACTAAGAGACGAAGGGACTGCATGACCGCAAGACTGCAAGACCGCAAGACCGCATGACCGCAAGACCGCATGACCGCAAGACCGCAAGACCTGCCCCCCCCTGTGCCCCGTGCCTTTGCCGCCAGCCGCTCGCCGCAAGCCGTTCCTCCGCCCTGCGCCGCGTACCGTTCTTTTACCCTGAGATAATAATATACATCGGTCTTCTTAACCACTTTTCCGCCGATAAAAAGCTAAAATTAATGGCTTTTGTTCCCTTATCTCCAGAATAATGCTTAAAAGGAATCCATGTGTGCGTAATTAAATGACTTACAATTGTATACGGAAAATTAAAGCATGTTCAAAATATTCATTTTATTCAATAAAGTTCTTTTATCTTTCAAATGTTTTTTTATCTTTGATAAGGTGGATTTCAATTTAAAATAAATTGATTTTTGACTCTGCCGGATTCGAAATTGCTAGTAATAAGTTGGAATGGCTTTATTTTTAATGATAAAAGCAAAAATGAGAATTTTATAAACCAACGATATGACAGAAACACTAAGCAATATAAACAATTCTCATGATTTTCACCCGCCAATAGTAAAGTTGAATTTTTTAAATAAATATTCGTGTGCTGTTTTATTATTAAGCATGTTGTCGTGCCATAGTAATAATCAAAGTGATAACTCTCTGGTAACAATAGATGTAGAAAATAATTTGCGGAACATGCAGGTAATTGAATTGTCCAGTTTCACGGATGATATCCGCTATGTTCCACTGGAGACAAATGAGGATCACCTGATAAGCTATATTATACATTATGACATTTCGAGGGATCTTATTCTTGTATCCGATATGTCAGTCTGTTTATTATACAGTACAGACGGTCATTTTATCTCAAAAGTTGGGAATATCGGAAGAGGTCCCGGAGAATACCCTTATGTCACCAATGTTAACCTTGGCAAGTCGGGAGAGATCTATTTATCTGATACAGAGAATTTATACGAGTATCGAGGTGATGGTCTACTCATCAACAAGTACAGCAACATTCTTTTCAATGACTCTTGTTACTTATCAACATGGATTCTGCTAGGAGATTCTTTATTGTTCGGTCATGTTCCAAATAATAGCGGGCTGGAGGTGAATAAAGCATTAATAATTGATAAATCGGGGCATATAAAGCATACATATAAAAACTATATTCTTTTTAAACGTGATTACGAGATAGCATCTTCTATGGAAAACCATGCCAATATTTCTATGTTTAACAATAAAATATTTTACAAGGGACTATTTAATGATACATTATTTTATCTGTCTGCAGAAAAAGAACTTTTGCCCCGATATGCATTCCTGCCAGGCAAATACAAAGTCTCTGAGGAAGCACGAAAAGTCGTAGGTATGGAGAAATTTGAGAAATTTGAGAGAAGTATCTTCTTATATAATGTTTTTCAGACCTCAGATTACCTGTTTTTAGATTTTGATTTTCGCACCAATTTCCCAGCCAAACGATTAACACAGAAGAAACCACCTGCTGCTCTTTCCGGCTTCCAGAATCTTGATCAATATGGTTTATACAATACCCGCCATGTTTTAGGGATTTATGATAAAATATCAGGCAGCCTGATATTTTGTAAACCAACAAGCACGGATAATCCTCTGTTTACTTCCGGCTTATACAATGATATAGATGGCGGCCCAAGGTTTTTCCCTAAAAAGCAGATAAATGATTCGACGATGGTAATGTGGGTAAATGCAGCAGAATTAAAGGCTCATGTTGCAAGCGATGATTTTCGGAACAATGTTCCAAAATACCCCGATAAAAAGCAGAAGCTTGAAGAACTCGCCAATAAACTATCGGTAACCGATAACCCGGTTTTAATGTTTGTGACTTTTAAAAAACAAATACCGGAAAACGACCGGAAAACGAAGAACTGAAAACGAAGAAAATGTCAACACTAAAAAGAGCTTTGTTGATGTCCTGCTACTGTGGTAAGAATTTATTAAAAGAAACCAAATCACTTGTGGAACATCATTAAAAACCTGAAGATGAAAGTGTATTTATATCGTTTATGTGCTGTTTTACTATTAAGCATGTTGTCGTGCCATAATAATCAAAGTGATAACTCTCTGGTAACAATAGATGTAGAAAATAATTTGCGGAACATGCAGGTAATTGAATTGTCCAGTTTCACGGATGATATCCGCTATGTTCCACTGGAGACAAATGAGGATCACCTGATAAGCTATATTATACATTATGACATTTCGAGGGATCTTATTCTTGTATCCGATATGTCAGTCTGTTTATTATACAGTACAGACGGTCATTTTATCTCAAAAGTTGGGAATATCGGAAGAGGTCCCGGAGAATACCCTTATGTCACCAATGTTAACCTTGGCAAGTCGGGAGAGATCTATTTATCTGATACAGAGAATTTATACGAGTATCGAGGTGATGGTCTACTCATCAACAAGTACAGCAACATTCTTTTCAATGACTCTTGTTACTTATCAACATGGATTCTGCTAGGAGATTCTTTATTGTTCGGTCATGTTCCAAATAATAGCGGGCTGGAGGTGAATAAAGCATTAATAATTGATAAATCGGGGCATATAAAGCATACATATAAAAACTATATTCTTTTTAAACGTGATTACGAGATAGCATCTTCTATGGAAAACCATGCCAATATTTCTATGTTTAACAATAAAATATTTTACAAGGGACTATTTAATGATACATTATTTTATCTGTCTGCAGAAAAAGAACTTTTGCCCCGATATGCATTCCTGCCAGGCAAATACAAAGTCTCTGAGGAAGCACGAAAAGTCGTAGGTATGGAGAAATTTGAGAAATTTGAGAGAAGTATCTTCTTATATAATGTTTTTCAGACCTCAGATTACCTGTTTTTAGATTTTGATTTTCGCACCAATTTCCCAGCCAAACGATTAACACAGAAGAAACCACCTGCTGCTCTTTCCGGCTTCCAGAATCTTGATCAATATGGTTTATACAATACCCGCCATGTTTTAGGGATTTATGATAAAATATCAGGCAGCCTGATATTTTGTAAACCAACAAGCACGGATAATCCTCTGTTTACTTCCGGCTTATACAATGATATAGATGGCGGCCCAAGGTTTTTCCCTAAAAAGCAGATAAATGATTCGACGATGGTAATGTGGGTAAATGCAGCAGAATTAAAGGCTCATGTTGCAAGCGATGATTTTCGGAACAATGTTCCAAAATACCCCGATAAAAAGCAGAAGCTTGAAGAACTCGCCAACAAACTCTCGGTAACCGATAACCCGGTTTTAATGATTGTGACTTTTAAAGAATAATTGATTAAAGGGTAGTAAAAATTGAAAAACGCTCTTTGAAATTATTGACATACTGAACTTTTTAAATTTTATGAACCCACTATGAAGAATAAGACTTATCCGCTTCATAACAAACATATTTAACAAGGAGGTAGCCCATGGAAACAACCAGTTTTATGAATTGTTGAGTCAATAATTTTTTTTAAAATCAAACCATTTAAAACTTAAAAAGAATGAAAACTCTATCAAAATTGAGTCCACTCCGAAAAGTCGCAATGGATTTATCTGCTCAGAACCCCATTTTTGCAGGTTATTTAACCTCACAGATAGGGGTACAACCTATTTTGAGCAGAACATTTTCCATCGCATCGTTTATATCGGTTATCATTAATTTTTATGTCTTTTTGTAAAACCCCCTTTCAAAGGGGACTCAACTAATCAAGTATGAAATTTAAGTCTTTCTTGTTAATATACATTGTAATAAGTTCTTGCACATCTGACCACATTACCAATTCATTAATGATAATTGATCCGCCTTCTTTCGTAGGGAACGAATTTAAATTAAGTGAAATTTCAGATGCTATTAATTATATCCCACTTGACAATAAGTTTCCTATAGGAATTATTTATTCAGTAAAATTTACAGGAAATTCAGTTTTTCTTTCTGCAAAGGATTTGGGTGTAATCAGATTTAACAGGGAGGGGAAAGAACCTCAAATTTATGGAGCTGTTGGCAGGGGCCCTGAAGAATATGTTTATTGCATGTCTTACGCGGTTAATAATAAAACTGATGCGGTTTATGTAATGGATAGGAATAACGTAATTAAAGTATTCGCAAATAACGGCCGGTACCTTAAAAATATAAACCTGCCTAAAAGCAAATCAGGATTTTGTTTTGATAATATTGAATGGTTTAATTCTTATTTATTTGTATCTCAGAATATTAAAATGGGTCACGCGGAATATAACTGGATAATTCTGGATACTTTGGGTACAATAATTAATCGGAAGAGGAACTCGATACCAGAATTTCAAGGCAGAGAGGGTGCGGGCGGAGGTACTTATACATTCTCAAACAAAATATTTTATTGGAATTGGTATAATGACACAGTATTTTCCGTGTCCGAAAATTTTGATTACAAAGCTGCATATTTGTTTGCTCCCGGGGAGCATAGATTCCCGGCTAAAGCTCTTCCTTTGGTTTCCTTAATGCAATATGAAAATCTTGTATCAAAGTATATGATACCCATGAGATTATTTGAGACTAATCGTTATATTGTATTCGAATACTATTTGAATAAATCGACAATATCCTTCATTGAGAAAAATAGTGGTATCGTCTTTTTATTTTCTAATGAAAATTATGCAACTGTCGGGATTGGTAATGATCTTGATAATGGTTTGGATTTTCAACCAATTGGTTATTTTGTTGAAAAAGACCGGGAATTTCTTTTTGGATTGTTATCCCCATATCAGATTAAAGCCCATGTAGGTACTGAAACCTTTATTAATTCAAGTCCTAAATATCCCGAGAAGAAAAAAGAACTAGAAAAGCTTGCAAATAGTCTAAAAGAGACAGACAATCCGGTTCTGGTGCTGGTGAGGCTGAAGCGTTAATGCAGAGGGCTGTTGAGGGAGAAGAAAATGAAGGGCAGATTAAGAAAAGCACAGGGCACAGGGCGCAGGGCACAGAGCACAGGGCACAGAGGAAGAAGCTCAGGGCGCAGAGCACAGGGCACAGAGCACGGGGCGCAGGGCAGAAGAACGGTACGCGGAAATGAAGAGACCGCAAGACCTGTCACTGCCCCCTGCGCTTTAAGCCTTGCGTCATTTGCAGTCAAAATTCGAGGTTCGGGGCTTAATGTTCAAGAACAAGCAACACAAAATTTCGTTAAGCGTTTAGCGCCCTTTCCCCTGCAACATTCACATTGGCTATTTACCCCCTTCCCTCCCATCCCGATAGCTATCGGGAGCTATCGGGACTTCCCACAAGTTAAAGGAGCAAGAGGATTCTGCTAATATTGGGGAGGAATACAAATTGTAATATTTGATATAACAAATTGAGCAATAACTTCCATTGGAAGAAGCTTTTCCCCTTTGGGGGATCCCGATAAATATCGGGAGGGAAAGGGGGTAAGTGAAAGTCAGGGGTTAAAGGTTCCGGGGTTTAAGGTTCAAGGTTCGCAAAGCGTTCAAGTTAAGCATTTAGCGTTTAATGTAGTCAATGCCTCATCGTATGAGACCTGCACGACTTGCATGACCTGCATGACCTGCAAGACAATGTATTATGTATTATAGGCGATGTATTATAGGCAATATACCGCTTTAGAAGGGACCGCAAGACCGCAAGACTGCAAGACTTCTTTTAATGTCGGCATCTGCTATGTTGTCCGAAAATTTTATGAAGGTGGGGTATTTTGTATGGAAAACTTGCTTAATTTTATAATTGATTAACCGATAATAATCATTACTATGAAGAGAATAATTCTATTGTCGTTTCTTCTGATCGGGATGAGTTACTGCAAGGTTAAAAATCCCGATAAAGCTGATGATGGAGATTCTGTCCTTGAAATAGATCTTTTTTCAGAATCTAAGCCTGCAGGCGGGAAATTATCTGCTTTTGCCGATGATATTGAGTTTATACCCCTTCAGACAACAAGGGAATCGTTAATAGGAGGACCTGCAAGAAGAGTAGTATCCAGGGAACAAAGGATATATGTTTCCGATGCAACGCGTATCATGTGCTTCGATATTGAAGGCAGGTTTTTATATAAGCTGGATAAACTGGGCAGGGGTCCCGGGGAATACTCTGTCATATTCTATTTTGATGTTGATCCTGATAATAAGTATCTTATAATACCTAATCACTACAAATTGTTATTATTCGGAATATCCGACACGGGTTTTTATTTCCAGAGATCCCTGGCATTTAACGAAGATGTCCTTCGCAAGTCTGAAATTGTTCCTGGAACAAATCACATTTTTATACCTATCCCGCCATGGAGGGGTAATGAACAAACAT
>Ga0255341_1002412_pt1 | contig 23367 bp, 14 predicted proteins | sample wastewater_treat_8_FD_192418 | JGI IMG/M metagenome (GOLD analysis project Ga0255341, IMG submission 192418) | Wastewater microbial communities from Lulu Island WWTP, Vancouver, Canada - plant12 | ecosystem: Engineered > WWTP > Wastewater > Unclassified | place: Canada: Vancouver, British...
ATTACCGCGGCTGCTGGCACGGAGTTAGCCGATGCTTATTCCCAGGGTACCTTCAATTCCGTACACGTACGAAATTTTATTCCCCTGGAAAAGAAGTTTACAACGCATAACGCCTTCTTCCTTCACGCGGGATGGCTGGTTCAGGCTTGCGCCCATTGACCAATATTCCTCACTGCTGCCTCCCGTAGGAGTCTGGTCCGTGTCTCAGTACCAGTGTGGGGGATCACCCTCTCAGGACCCCTAAACATCGTTGCCTTGGCAGGCCGTTACCCTGCCAACTAGCTAATGTTACGCATGCCCAGCCCGTACCGTTGGAACTTTAAATATTAAAAGATGCCTCTTAATATCATTATGGAATATTAGTCCGAATTTCTCCGGGTTATCTTCCAGTACAGGATAGGTTGCATACGCGTTACTCACCCGTGCGCCGGTCGCCATCAGATCTGCCTTACGGTTGATCTATGCTGCCCCTCGACTTGCATGTGTTAAGCCTCCCGCTAGCGTTCATCCTGAGCCAGGATCAAACTCTTCATTGTATAAAATTTTCTTAAATATCGACGAAGTGTCATCCTTGGTCTCATTCTAATATACTAACAAGTTTTCTTAGACGAGATTGTCTGTCTCGCCTGGTTGCTACTTCATATTTTCAAAGAACTACTTTTTTACTTTGGGGCGGTAAAGATATAACATTTTAAAATCTCCACCAAAATAATTGAGATATTTTTTCCGGCCATTCCCCTCTATCATTCCCCTCTTTTCCTTAGCCGGAAGACTATCTCTTTTAAGCCCTTCAATCAACGTTTCGCATCAAAGCGGGTGCAAAGATAAAGAATAATTTATATCAAACAAATTTTTTATTATTTTTTTGAAAAATATTACGCTTTTATCTCTCAAACTTCTCATTCATATTATTACATAAAACATCGGAAAACCCCATAAATCCAAAGCTTTATTAATCATAATAAACCCCAAGCCTGGCATAAAAAATTTTTCGTACCTTTAATAATATGTGCCGGGACAAAACTGTCAAATTCATGAAAACCGTGAACAAGCCTTTTATTGCTTTTAAAGTCCTTACTGCAGAGCTATTCATCCGCGAATTGGTTTCCGTTATGCCTTTGAGAACGGAACTGATTTTGTCTGCACAGGCATGTTTGATTTTCAGATTGTTGAAAACATAAATCAGGCCAATGATATACCGGCTGATTTACCTGAAAGACAGAGGAGATGGTTTTTGTAAAACCATCTCCTCTGTTATATATAATATATAAGAATGAATTGCCGGTTGTCAGGCAGGTTATTACCAGATTATTGTACGGGTTTTTGTGCTGGTTGTTGTACCTGAGGCCTCGATGAAGGAGGAGTCAGAGGATCATCCCATTCGAGCTGGGATTCTGCATTTGAATGAAGGGCATACTTGATCACATGATCGGATGGTTTAGCACTTCCTATAATATCAATCTTTTCACGATCAATAATCCCAATGTCTGCTGCAGCATTATAATTAAGGTAGCCAACATATTCAAGAGGTATGTCCATCAGCTGACAGCAAATACTGTCAACAGCCATCGGATCAAAACTTGCAAGAGCTACTTTATGATTTACAGCGGTCCCCCTGATAGGACCATTGCCTTCCATTCCCTCTACCCCATCAATAATTGAGAAATGAGGAAGAAACCTTTTGGATACAAGATGCATGTTATAATGCAACCACCGGGGACCAGCAGAATGAAGGTTACGCTTATAATTAATTGGTTTGGCACCACCAGCGGCAGGAAGATTAAGCGGAGCAGAAAGCACTATATTCTTTACTGCACCTGTCATTACAACAGTATCGTGTGTTTTCAGTCTTGAAATTGATATGAAGTAATTATTCGGATCAAAAAACACATCAGCTATCTGGATCTTATCAAGATGAAGGTCTCTGTTAATTACAAAATAAGGCTTCCCGCCCAGAGTATTCATATCAACGAATTTCACTTTATAGTCTTTTGCAAGATCGAGATAACCATAATTTTTAAATCCATCAGCAGAGTTAACTACGGAACTTGACTCAGCGATAATGATCTGTCCTTTGTAAAAAGACTTAACATATTCCAGCAGGCCGCTGAGAGCATCAACATGGGTTGCGCATAGTGCCACATTAGTGGCAACCATATTTGGCTTTATTATCAATTGTTTACCCTTCAGCGCTTTCTTTAGCTCGGCTTCAAAAGGTTTGACAACTTCAAAAATCATCTGTTGCCTGTCTGTACCTGTTGTAAATGCAACACTACTACGACCGGCGGATACGACGGGTGTGCTTTTGGGTTTAATGCTTTCTGATTCAGCAGCCACTATATCGGTAAAACCACCAGCCAGCATGGCAGCTGAACTCAGACCTAGCATTTTCAAGGCATTTCGCCTTCCGATAACTAATTGTTTTTCAGATGAATTCATAAATTATTTATTTATAAAAGATTATATCCTGCAGGAACCGCTTATTTTGATGTTAATTCCCGGTTTAAATATATTTATATCATTTAAAAATGTCAATGAGTTGTCTTAATATTTTTAGTAATATTTAGTAATATAATGTAGAGATGTAACAAACGTGAAGTTCTTTTGTTCATCTGAAACATTCATAAAACGATTCTTCCTACAAGTAGCTCCGTAGGGGCGGCATGTCAGCGGTTCATCGCCAGATCGTAAACCATCAATGCATTATTGTGCCTGACATATAATCGTTTATTATGTATGACAAGATGAGCCCAATGCGGACCTGAACCCATAGGAACATTAAAGGTGCTGATTATATTGAACCCGGAAGCACCGGGTTCAACAAGCCCTATCCTGCCTTTTTCGCTGTAAACATATAATAATCCGTCATTCGCAATAATACTCCCGGGAGCAAGGGTCCTTATTGAATATAATTCTTTTCCCCCATTCCAGTCGAGACATGTAAGTTTGTAATCGCTGTACCCTGTCCCATATATCCTGCCACTAAAGGCAACAGCACCTCCGCATACCGGGTCAAGCATTCGTGAGGTCCAGACTTCTTTTGCAGATGATCCGTCATCAGAAATTTTAAGCATAATACTTCCTACGCCAAGCTCAGCAGTGCAGAATAGCATTCCATCATTATAGATAGGGATATTTGGATGGACACTATAAGTATTCTCATATTTATGGGTCCATAATAATGAGCCTGTTGACGCATCAACAGCACAAATTGATTTCTCCATTATTGTGATAATTATCTTTTTATCCCGGAGCCTCACCATGATCGGAGAACAGTATGCAGATTTTTCACCGTTGATCCTGCATTTCCAGACAAGCTTACCGGTATTCCTGTCAAGGGCAATTATACCAGCATCCGTGCCTCCCGGAGTACAGTACAGGATATTGCCATCAGACAACAGATTCTCAGTCATTCCGTAACTTAAGTTTCTGGCTCCGTATTCCCTGACAAGATCTACACTCCAGATAATCTTACCATCTGAGCAGTCCATACAAATAAGTTTCCCCTGCCCGCTCATCAGGTACAGCCTGTTTCCAACAACATGCGGAGTAGAACGGGTTCCTTCATAATTTAGGTCCCATTCCGGCCCATACCCGCTCCGCCATAATAATTTTCCCAAATGGTTAAAGGCAAATACAAATCCTTTACCATCTGTCATGCCGGTAGTAAAAACTCCTTCTGTTGTAACAGCTGCCGAAGTATGCCCTTCTCCCAGGCCATCATAATGCCATATAAGATTCGGTCCTTTTTCAGGCCATTTTCTCAGTAATCCCTTCTCAACATAGATGCCATTACGGTCCGGCCCCCTCCATTGAGCAACATCCTGTGAGTACAAATAAAAGCAGGGTAGAATTAACATTACTGTATTGATGATCTTTTTCATCAGCCTGAGATTTGACTTTATTCAAAACAATCAAAAATAATGTAAATTAAATAATTGAATAAGTAAACCCGATATTTCAGAATGACCTTTATAAGAGCACTTAATCAATTGAGACGAATAAAAAAACCACTGTTACTTCTTTTTGAAAATTATAACAGTGGTTTCTGTGGAGAATAAGGGAGTCGAACCCTTGACCCCCTGCGTGCAAGGCAGGTGCTCTGGCCAACTGAGCTAATTCCCCATTATTGTTAATGAACGCCTAGTGTGAGAATCGAACAATTGACCCTCCCGACAAAGGTCGGGATGATCTGGCCAACTGAGCTAATTCCCCATTATTGTTAATGAACGCCTAGTGTGAGAATCAAACAATTGACCCTCCCGACAAAGGTCGGGATGATCTGGCCAACTGAGCTAATTCCCCATTATTGTTAATGAACCCCTAGTGTAAGAATCAAACAATTGACCCTCCCGACAAAGGTCGGGATGATCTGGCCAACTGAGATAATTCCGCTCTGTAGTCCCGCGCGGAGTTGAACCGCGGACCTCTACATTATCAGTGTAGCGCTCTAACCAACTGAGCTACGGGACTGAATTTCAAAGACCTCTTTTAATAGCCAATTGGTTTACTGTCTTTTATGACAAAGAGCGCTTTCGCTCCTTCCTGCCAGCTGACTGGCAACCAACTGAGCTATAGACTGAGGGTGCAAAGATATAAATTGATTTTTTTATTACAAGAACTGTGAACAAAATAAATTTTTAATCTGGTTCCGGACTGCCTGTATTAGGGTTCATAAGTATGATTAACTGAATGTTATTAGAAAATTCATCAGGAAATTCCAGACTGTCACCACTCCTATTGCAAGTAGTTTTGAAAGGTAAAAGTTGATCTTTAACCTGTCATTAAGCAAATAAATCACGAAATTATTGATCCCCAGGCCAACTACTGATATCAGGATAAATGAAAAATACTCAACAACTATCTCGTCATTTCCACTCTGAAATGTCCATAGTCTGTTCCAGATATAATTCGATGTAGCTGCAAGTATAAATCCGGTTGAATTAGCAATGTATTTATTTGCTTTAGCTTTCTCCTTAAGCAACCATGTTGTACTGAAATCTATCACCATTCCGGATAATCCTACAACACAGAATTTCAGGAATTTGAGTAAAAACAGCCTGTCAATCATCCTTCTCTATTAATAATTTTACAAAACGACTGTTCATTGATGGTCCAAAGGCATTATTAAGAGTAAGACCAAAACTATACTTCCCGGCATCAATTTCTGGAATTACAGCATTGATTGTTCCGCTAACCGTCTCTCCTGCCCTTATTGCAGTAACAGGTTTTCTGCTTGTGGCATCAATCAGAAATAATCCTTTTCCCTTAATGAGAACTACATTCAGACTGACAGGAAAGTTCCTGTGATTAAAATCAATATCAAAATCATAGGGATTTGTCATTAAGAAATGAATTGTCAGGGTATCACCAATTGTGAAATCTCTCTGTTGCAAATCATAAATAATCTTTATCCGGTTCACAGTCTGCAGGCTGTCAGTCCTGTACCCGCCAAAGTGTATTGTATCAGATGCATAGATCCTGGAGTTTCCCAGAGGATTAATACAGACAAAAGCAGGTTTATTGTGATATTTTTCTTCAAACTGCCATATATCAAATTGTGTCTGACGTGAATACAAAGAGCTAATAGCCACGGCTTCTTTCCCTGTAAAAAAAGTATATAGTGACGGGCGTTGAAAGGCTCCCGAAAAAACAACCGGCAGATCACCTGCATCTAATTCCAGGTTTCTGTATTCCTGCTCCTTACCTCCAAAGGCAAGATGTCTGTTTAACTTGTTATCGGTTAAGGTAAAGATCCTGCCTGCCAGAAAAAGAAGGAGAGTCAGCAAGATAAATCTGCTGACATATCGGGAGTAACGAGGATCAATCCGGCATTTTTCAGTCAGGATGATTATTATCGGAACAGAACATGGGATTGTCCAGTGTGGTTCAACATGGCCGCGTAAAGCAATAAAAAAGAAAAAGATAATGAATCCCGTTATCTGCATGTAAAGTGTCTTTTCAAACTGATCCGAAGGTTTTGTTGTTATTATTATATATGCCACTGCTCCTATTGTCAGGGGATTAAATACAGCCAGCTGATTTGGAATGTATTCAAGGAGGTAACTCCATTTGAAACCTTCCGACCGGTCAACTAGGTGATACTGTAAACTTGGAAAATCATTTGCCACCTGCCAGTGAATATGAGGAATAAGAAGAACCAGGGCAAATACCCCTGCCAGCCAGAATCTTGAAGACCTGAGAAGCCTGAGATTTGAAAGAATTGTAAAAGCAATTACAAGTATTGCCTGGTACTTGCTATACACCATTGCAGCCATTGAAAAAGCAAGTAGTAATACTGTCATCCAGTTCTGGCATCTGAGGAATCTTTTATAAGCAAGTAAAAACAATGCTGCAAAAAATAACAGTGGGCCATCGGGTGTAGCCAGAACCCCATAAAATGAGAACAGACTTATTGAGGCAGCTATTATAAAAAATGTAATTACATTCTGTTTCCCTGGATTTTCCAGGTCAATAATCCTCCATATAATTATCAGTGTGCCTATCTGCAGCAATATTGTAAAAAAACGAATCCCAAGATTACCAGAGAATACAAGTGAACTGAGATTAACAAGAAGGGCAACCATCGGAGGATGATCATAATAACCCCAATCCAGGTGTTTTCCAAATAAGCCATAATAAGCCTCATCGCTCATCATTTCCATGAAAACAGCCTGCAACATATTAACAACAAACCAGACAGCAAGAAGTATAAGAAAAATGTTTTTGCTTTTATTTGTCATTAACAATTTTAGGGAAGATGCTGGTTTGCCAGACATAAAACCTAATTTTTAAAACTGTTGTTTAAATTCACTGATAATTTTAACGCCTGCTCATGATACACAGCATGTTCAGTAAAGTGAAGTGAATATACAAGTTTTATTTTTAAAAGATCATTATTGGCAAAATTTATATAAATATCAGACCTGTTGTATGTTCCGGCTCTGTAAATGGGATCACCCCAATAAAGTTCATTAGCATGATCATCATAGTAATACATCTGGCCACTGCCACTGTAAAAAGTATTGAAGAGACCAAAAAATCTGTACTCAATTCTTGCTTCCGAAAGAAAGCCCGGTTGGACAAACCACCCCGTCATGTCAGCCCTGGCGCGATCAAAACCGCTTACCCAACCCGCATTGATATTAAGTTTGTCAAAAGGTGTCTTGTCTGAAAGATCCAACCCAACAGAAGTCATGATCAGAATATTATCATGCAGTGCTTCATCCACAACCGGATCCTTTTTCCCTGCAAAATGAAACATATACCAATAATTGCTGATATAAAATAATCCATGACTGTATTTACCTGAAAAGCCTGTAAAGAAAGTCTCATGCATCTCCGTCGATTGCCGGCCGGTCCAGTCAAGCCACAGATTAAGCTGAAGCTTCTCAGTTGAATAAGCAACATTTATTCCATTAATATTCGGACGATAATATCTTATTGAATCCTGGAAAAAAAATCTCGGATAATCACCAACGGCAAAATCACGGGGGAATGCACCCATCAGGAAAAGGAATGGCTGTTTGTCATATTTATAATATGCTGTCGGAAAAATATCCCCAATGAACCTATTGCTACCGAATTCATGGAGCATATCCGTTCCGGCGATAAGAGTATTGACTGAATCCAATCTGAATCCAAGCGCCGGAGCAAACCTGACACCGGCCATTGTCTGTGGGATCTGATAGGATGAATGTCCGAATTCAGTATTATCAAAAAATGAATAAAGCTTTGCCTCCCAAAATGGTTTTTGAGCAATGCCTTTGGCAGTAAGGAGCAAAGAAATAAAGATCATTAAGCGTAAGCCTCTCATGATATTATAATTACGAATTACAAAATTAGAATTATTAATAATTATATCTCTTCAAAGCAACAGTTTTTATTATAGTTGATATTTTACCATATACTAAATACCTTTTTAAATGAATTTACTTATTTTAGCAATTATTTAATTTTCATGTCGAATTTAGTAATAATACCTACCTACAAGGAGAAAGAAAACATTGAAGCTCTGATAAAGTCAATTTTTTCACTAAGTGTCCCCTTTGAAATCCTTGTCATAGATGATAATTCTCCTGACGGTACTGCATCTATTGTAAAAAATCTGCAAACTGCCAATAATAACATACATCTGATTGAACGTCCAGGCAAAATGGGTCTTGGCACAGCCTATATTACTGGCTTTTCCTGGGCACTTGAAAGGGGTTACAATTATATTTTTGAAATGGATGCCGATTTCTCACATGATCCCAATGATCTGGTGAGACTTTTCAATGCATGTAATGAAGGAGGAGCTGATGTTGCAATTGGTTCTCGTTATGTCAGCGGTGTTAATGTTATAAACTGGCCCCTGTCAAGAGTTCTGATGTCATACATAGCGTCAATATATGTAAGGATAATTACCGGCATGAAAATAATGGATACCACTGCTGGATTCATCTGTTACAAAAGAGAAGTACTTAAGAATATCAAACCCTTCAGGATAAGATCCAGGGGTTATTGTTTCCAGATAGAAATGAAATTCGTTTCCTGGAAACTCGGATATAAATTAGTTGAGGTGCCTATTATTTTTACTGACAGGAAGCGGGGTATTTCTAAAATGTCCGGAGGTATATTCAGTGAAGCTTTATATGGCGTACTGAGGATGAAACTGAGGAGCTTCTTTATCAAATATAAGAGGCAAGTCGTTGTGGAAAATTGAAGAGCTTGAAGAAGGGGTGACAGAGATATGAGGAGAGGGAGTTAGGAAAATCTGCGAAAATCTGCGAAGAATAAATGCCTGAAGTCGGAAATCGGAAGCCGGAAGAGGGAAGAAGATGAGTTCCATATTAATCAGAAATGCCACAATCGTAAATGAAGGGAAAACTTTCAGGGGTGATCTTCTTATAAAGGATGAGATAATATCCGCAGTCGGTCCTGCCGGTCAGCTTGATTCCCCAAAAGATTCTCAGATTATTGATGCTTCAGGTTTATTCCTGATCCCCGGCATCATAGATGTTCACGTTCACTTCAGAGAACCAGGACTAACACACAAAGGAGATATAATCACCGAATCCAGGGCTGCAGCAGCCGGAGGCATCACTTCATTTATGGATATGCCCAACACTGTTCCGCAAACTATAACAATACAAGAGCTTAATAATAAATGCCGGACAGCCTCCGAGAAATCAATGATAAATTACTCATTTTATTTAGGTGCAACAAATGATAATATCACTGAAGTTTTAAAAGCTGATCCGGAGGAGGTATGCGGAATCAAAGTATTCCTGGGTTCCTCAACAGGTAATATGCTCACCGACAAAGAAGAATCTTTAAGGATCCTTTTTAAAGAGGCTTTGCTTCCTGTTGCCGCACATTGTGAAGACGAAAAAATAATCAGAAAAAATATCGATAATTATACAAAAGAATATCAGGAAGAGATCCCCTTCAGTTTGCATCCTCTTATCCGCAGCCGCGAAGCTTGTTTTAAATCAGCGTCTTATGCTGTGAGACTTGCCATGGAATACAACACCCGTCTGCATATCCTCCATGTGTCGACTGCAGATGAGATAAAGCTGTTGAGCAACGAATTATCTGTAAAGGACAAAAGGATTACAGGCGAAGCATGTGTAAACTACCTCTGGTTTGAAGATTCCGCTTATGATGAATATGGTGCTATGATTAAATGCAATCCGGCAATAAAGACAAAATTTGACAGGGAAGCTTTGCGCCAGGCGATCAACAATGATCTTCTTGATCTAATTGCTACCGACCATGCACCCCATACTTTCAAAGAAAAATCCGGTTCTTACCTTAAAGCTCCCTCCGGCGTGCCGGTAATCCAACATTCGCTTCCTTCAATGCTCGAGCTTTGGCATAAAAAAACATTCAGTATTGAGAAGATAGTAGAGAAAATGTGCCATAATCCGGCACTCATATTCAAAATCAGTCAGCGCGGATTTATAAGGGAAGGATATAAGGCTGACCTGTGTCTTTTCGATCCGGATGATCAATGGACCGTCTCAAAGGAAAACATACTCCACAAATGCGGCTGGACGCCTTTTGAAGGGACCAGGTTCCGATCGAAAATAATCATGACAATAGTGAACGGCACGATTGTTTATAACAAGGGGTTATTCACAGAGGACTACCGTGGTCAGAGACTGAAGTTTGACAGATAAAGAAACTGCTGGTTAATATAATTTTTCATTTTCGAGAAAGACATATCGACTCTTTCCTTTGCAAAATTTCCGGAAGGTGACAATTCGCCGGTAATTATCGCATGGTAGCTGCAATCCTGCACTATACCCCGCCGAACTTATATAGCTTCACATGGGAAAATTTCTAAAAAATTAGAAATTCGAATTAAAAAAACTATCTTCGGAATTACAATGAAATCATACAGGATTACGACGCTTAACGATTTTATCGTACAAAGGCAAAAGGATTTCCCTTTTGCAAGAGGGGATCTCTCAAGTCTTCTTTACCATATCGGCACTGCAGCAAAAATTGTCAATAATATGATAAACAAAGCTGGATTGGTTAATATCCTTGGCAAATCAGGAGTGCTGAATATACAGGGAGAAACGCAACAGAAACTTGATATATTCGCAGACAAAACATTTATAGAGGCGTTAAGGTCAAGCGGGGAATGCTGCGGAATAGCTACCGAAGAGAACCAGAATGAGATTGTCTTCACAGACAACCTCTCCAAAAAGGGGAAATATGTTGTTTGCATCGACCCTCTTGATGGTTCATCAAATATAGATTACAATGTATCCGTAGGTTCCATTTTTTCAATTTACCGCAGGCTGTCACCTATGGAAGGATCTGCAACAATTGAGGATTTCCTGCAACCTGGAATCAACCAGGTAGCAGCCGGATATGTTATCTATGGTTCTTCAACAATGCTCGTTTATTCCACCGGAAATGGTGTTAACGGATTCACACTTGATCCGGCTATCGGAGAATTCTGCCTCTCTCACCTGAATATCAAAACTCCGGTTGACGGGAATATCTATTCCATTAATGAAGGAAATTATAATTACTTCCCCTTAGGTATCAAGAAATTCATAAAATATTGCCAGGAGAGAGATGAAGATACAAACCGGCCTTTTACTTCGAGATATATTGGTTCTCTTGTATCTGATTTTCACCGCAACCTGCTCAAAGGCGGAGTGTTCCTTTACCCGCAGAATGAAAAGGCTCCTCAAGGTAAACTGAGAGTTGTTTACGAATGCAATCCCATATCATTTATTGCAGAGCAGGCTGGCGGAAAAGCATCGGATGGTTCTTCCAGAATCATGGAACTTGAATTAAAGTCGCTGCACCAAAGAGCTCCGTTTTATGCCGGTTCTTATAAAATGGTGGAAAAGGTTGAAAAATTTCTCAAAACCTTTTCCGGATGATTACCAGTAACCACCGATAACTATTCTGTTATAGAATAAACCTCGTTATTAATTCCCATTTATACCCAAATGATTCTACAGGATTCCATAAAGCTGGACTGTACTCTGTCTGATCACGGCATGAGCAAAAAGTAACATTCTGTCTGACTTTCAGAAATTAAGGTTTTCCCGGAAAATGATAGTAAATTTGCCGCCACATTCCGGCAAATGAAAGAAAATCAACTTATCGGTCTTTTTGATAAACACCCAGCAATTCTGGAACTGGCCGGATCAATTGAAAAACAAGAATTTCAACGAATTGGCATCCCGGGTTTAGCAGGATCCCTAAAAGCTGTGACCCTGGCCGGAATTTTCTCTAAAACTTCTCTTACTCATCTTGTTTTGTTACCTGAAAAAGAAGATGCTGCTTACTTTTATAACGATCTGGTAGCACTGACAGGTGATGATTCTGTATTCTTCTTCCCGTCAACATATAAAAGATCTGTTCAGTATGAACAGACTGAACCAGCTAATATCGTTCTCCGGACAGAAACGCTCAATCATCTTGCTTCAGGAAAAAGAAAAGGCATAATAGTTTCTTACCCGGAATCGGTTATGGAAAAAGTCATAAGCCGCCGCAACCTGAAAAAGAACACATTAAACATTTCAAAAGGCGATAAAATTTCTCTTGAATTCCTTGAGGAAATGCTGAGAGAATATAATTTTAAAAGGGTCGATTTTGTTTATGAACCCGGACAGTATGCAATAAGAGGCAGCATAGCTGACCTTTTTTCTTATTCAACAGATTTACCCTACAGGATTGATTTTTTTGGTGAAGAAGTCGAATCAATAAGGACCTTTAAAACTGATGATCAGTTGTCTGTTGCTGTTCAGAAACAAATATCAGTAATACCAAATATCCAGGACATCTCTATTGAAGAAGTAAATGATTCATTTACAGATTTCCTGCCTCCATCAGCCCTGATATGGTTCGATGACTCTGCCGTTATAAAGGATAAAATGAACAACATCTTCTTTCAGATTGAGGAAAAAGAAGAATCAGGACATTTTTCCGGCAAGAGGGATCTTATAATAACAGGTAACAGGTTCATTGATGAATGCGAAGAATTCAGGATAATCGAATTCGGTAAAAGAGGAGCATTCCCTCTTCAGAAACTTATTGAATTCCGCTCCGAACTGCAACCGGTATTCAACAAGAACTTTAAACTGTTAACAGAGAAACTTATCTCCAACAAGATCTCAGGGTACAGAACATTCATAATATCTGAAAGTCAGTCGCAGATCGACAGACTAAGGGATATTTTCGCTGAGATAAATCCTGATGTGCAGTTCACGCCCCTCCTGCTGAATCTGCACAGCGGCTTTACAGACAATGATCTAAATATTTCTGTATATACCGACCACCAGATTTTTGACCGTCACCATAAATTCAGGATAAGAGGCTACTTCACACGACATGAGAGCATATCTGTGAAAGAATTAACAGGACTTAATCCGGGCGATTATGTAGTGCATATCGATCATGGTATCGGCAAATTCGGGGGACTGGAGAAAATTGAGGTTAACGGAAAGATCCAGGAAGCAATCAAGCTTGTTTACAGGGATAATGATACCCTCTATGTGGGCATCCATTCCCTTCACCGTATCTCAAAATACAAAGGCAAGGATGATTCAGCCCCAAAAATATACAAACTTGGATCCGGCGCCTGGCAGAAACTTAAGCAAACCACAAAGAACAGAGTGAAGGATATTGCAAAAGATCTGATAATCCTTTATGCAAAAAGACTGGCTTCCAAAGGATACCCTTTCTCGCCCGATTCATATATGCAACGTGAGCTTGAATCATCATTCATCTATGAGGATACCCCTGATCAGCTTATTGCAACAAACGCTATAAAAGAGGATATGGAGGCTCCTCATCCGATGGATCGCCTTGTGTGCGGTGACGTAGGCTTCGGAAAAACCGAAGTGGCAATCAGGGCTGCTTTCAAGGCTGCTGCCGACAGTAAACAGGTTGCAGTACTGGTTCCGACAACAATACTGGCATTACAACACTATAAAACATTTAATGAAAGACTTAAAGGATTCCCCTGTAATGTAGAATATCTGACGAGATATAAAAAAGCCGCCGAACAAAAGAAGATATTATCACAACTTGAGGAAGGTAAGATCGATATAATTATAGGAACTCACAAACTTGTGGGACAAGAAGTCCGTTTCAAGGATCTCGGACTCCTTATAATTGACGAAGAACAGAGATTCGGTGTCTCAGTAAAAGAAAAACTTAAGAAACTCAAGACAAATGTAGACACCTTAACTCTAACAGCAACCCCGATACCACGTACACTGCAGTTCTCTCTGATGGGCGCCCGTGACCTTTCAATTATCAACACCCCCCCTCCAAACAGAATGCCTATCATAACAGAACTGCACGGATTCAACGAAGAAATAATAAAAGAGGGCATTGAATATGAAGTATCAAGAAACGGACAGGTCTTTGTCATTCATAACAGGGTCGAAAACATAAAGGAAATACAAATCAAAATCAGCAGAATATGTCCCAATGTAAAATCAGCTGTTGTTCACGGACAAATGAAAGGAACTGATATCGAAAATGTTATGTTCAATTTTATTCAGGGCGATTATGATGTTTTAATAGCCACAACAATAATTGAATCGGGACTTGACATTCCTAATGCCAATACTATCTTTATAAATGATGCCCACAAGTTCGGACTTTCTGAACTGCACCAGCTTAGAGGGAGAGTGGGACGATCAAATAAAAAGGCATTCTGTTATCTGCTTACTCCTCCGCCTGACAACCTCACCCATGAAGCCCGGCGCCGACTTAAAGCAATTGAGGAATTTTCAGAGCTGGGGAGTGGATTCAACCTGGCCATGCAGGATCTTGACATCAGAGGATCCGGAAATCTTCTCGGGGGTGAACAAAGCGGATTCATAGCAGATGTAGGTTTTGAAACGTATCAGAAAATATTGAACGAGGCAATAACTGAACTCAGGGAAACTGAACCTGTTGAACAGGATACTGCTGTTCCATCCTTAAAAGCGCAACCCGCCTTAAGGCCCGATAAAACTTATGTCAGCGATTTCCAGATTGACACTGATCTCGAAATTATGTTTCCTGATGAATATGTCTCAAATATCTCAGAAAGGATAAGGCTTTATAAAGAACTTAATGAGATAGGGAATGAAGAAACTCTCCATACTTTTGTAAACAAACTTACCGATCGCTTTGGCCCTTTGCCACCTCCGGCAGCCGATCTTGTCGATATAGTAAGAATTAAGTGGATTGCTGTCCGGCTGGGAGTGGAAAAGATCCTGCTGAAAAACAATCTCCTGATAGCTAACTTCATATCAGACCCTGATTCTCAGTTCTATAAAAGCAGTCTCTTTATTTCAATAATGAATTATATCGGACAGAAACATGGTCAGATGGCTGTAAAACAAAAAGATTCAAAGCTGAGCCTGACAATAAAGGAAATAAAATCAGTAAAAGCAGCAATACAGATATTAAACAGTATACTCCAGGGTATTGAAAGCAAAAATTAAATATATCTATATATAATATAGGAGAGATTGAGAGTTTTTAATCTTTAATTCACCTGGCAATCTTCCTTTTTCATAATTTTGCATTTTATTTGCCCTGATGAACCTGATAATTGATATTGGCAATAACTGTACAAAGATGGCAATCTTCGATGGCAAGAAGAAGGAAGTCTCTTTCCGCATCAAACAGTTCACCTCAGAAAGAATGCAAAAACTCTGTGAGCCGTATGTAAAAAAGCTCGACAAGGTAATAATCTCTTCTGTCAGTAATATACCTCCATTTGTGATAGATCTCCTGACCCACGAAATACCATATGTACATATTCTTTCCCATAAATCAATACTGCCATTTAAAAACGAATACGAAACGCCTGAAACGCTTGGTTCCGATAGAATAGCAGCAGTAGCAGGCGCTTATTATCATTTCCCGGGAAAAAAGATACTTATTATTGACGCTGGCAGTGCAATAACTTATGATTTTCTGTCAGACAATACCTTCAAAGGAGGAAATATATCACCCGGGCTCAGCATGAGATTCAAAGCCCTGCACAATTTTACCGGAAAACTGCCGCTCGCATCATCAACAATTACTTATTCATCTCCCGGGAAAAACACACTTGAGGCTATCACCGCAGGAGTTGTTAACGGGCTCATCTATGAAATAAATGAGAACATCCGTACGTTTGAAAATAAGTATCCGGGTATTAAAATAATACTTACCGGTGGCGACAGCGGATATTTGAGAGAGAGATTGGAATATAAAGTAGAATATATGCCCGATATTGTATTCGAGGGACTTAATTATATCCTGGAACATAATTCAAAACAGATTCCGGATAAATATAAAGATCATTCTTAATTATATGGTTATCAAATCTTGCAGAATAATCAGCCTTAAACTTATAATTTTTACAGCTATAGTATTTTCGCTTATTGTCTTATCATGTGAAAGAAAAATTGAAAAGATCCAAAAAAGCGAGATAGCTACCCTCCCGGCATTTACTGCAAAAGGGGCAAAAGCTGTTTTTACCGATTCGGGGAAAATGCAGCTTGTATTGACCTTTCCGATTATGGAAACCTACAACAAAGAAGAATCACAATATTCCGAGTTCAGATCAGGTATTACTGTGAACTTTCACGACGGACAAACTGAGCCAGTCGGATTTGCTTCTTCAAAATACGCGAAGTACACTGATAAGAAAAAACTATGGGAGTTGAGAGACTCAGTGGTAATTGTTAACGAGACCAATGACAGGCTTGAAACTGACCAGCTCTTCTGGGATCAGGAGAAAGATCTGATCTACACCGACAGGCTGGTGAAAATAACCAACGAAGACCAAACGGTCATAGGAACCGGATTTGAATCCGACTCGCGGCTCGAAAAACGAAAAATAAAAAATGTATCTGCCACAATTTACCTGAAAGAAGAATAAAACAGTTAATTTTAAGGCATGGAATATATAATTATCATTCTGGTGACGATGGTATTTTCCGCCTTTTTTTCAGGAATGGAGATAGCCTTTGTATCATCAAACAAGCTTCGCATTGAGCTTGATAATAAACAGGGCGTTTTCGGCTCCAAAATAATAAAGTTCTTCACAAATAATCCCGGACAGTATATTGCCACAATGCTTATTGGCAATAATATAGCCCTTGTCATCTATGGCATGTTCTTTTCAAGGCTGCTGAGTCCTGTACTGACACCTGTTCTGGGATCCGATGCCCTCGTTCTTATACTAATCACACTGATATCAACCGCCCTCATACTGATCTTTTCGGAATTTCTGCCAAAAACAATATTTATTATCTCTCCGAACTTTTTTCTGAAATTATTAAGCATTCCGACAATATTTTTTTACTGGATATTCTATCCTGTGAGCAAACTGATTCTTGCCGCCTCAAATCTTTTTATAAAAATCTTCTTCAAGAAGAAAGAAGGAGAAAAGACAAAAGAGGATATCGTATTCAGCAAGGTTGATCTTGATCACTTTGTCAATGTTAATACAAAGGATCTTGAAGGGATTGAACCTGTACAACATAATATAAAAATATTCCGCAACGCTCTTGATTTCTCAAATGTCAAACTCAGGGAATGTATGGTCCCGAGAACAGAAATAGAAGCTGTTGAATGTAACAGCCCTGTCTCAGAACTTAAAGAGAAGTTCATCGAAACCCAGCACTCCAGGATACTGGTTTATAAAGAAACAATTGACAATATTATTGGTTATTTCGAACTTAAAGACATATTTAAAAATCCTTCGGATATTATTTCAAATATAAGAAAGCTGGCAATTGTACCTGAAACAATGACAGCCAATAAACTGCTTAAGATTTTTGTCGAGGAAAAAAAGAATGTAGCACTTGTTGTTGATGAGTTTGGAGGCACATCCGGAATGGCCACTATTGAGGATATCCTTGAGGAGATCTTCGGTGACATTGAAGATGAGCATGACGTAAGCGAGCTTACTGAAAAGGTAATAAGTAGTAATGAGTATATTTTTTCAGGCAGACTTGAAATTGATTATCTGAATGAAAAATATAATCTGAATCTTCCGGAAGAAGACGATTATGAAACGCTTGCCGGGATGATACTTTTTTTCCACGGCAATATCCCTGGATATAATGATGTGATCCGAATAAAGAACATAACATTTAAGGTTCTGAAAGTTACATCAACAAGGCTTGAACTTGTTAATATGAAGATTGAATAATCAAGTTGTTCCGTAACTCCTTGCTATCTTTTCCCTGTTTCTTCTCTTTTGGCTGATGGCCTCAGATCAATCAATGAAAAAATTATGACTTAAAGCAGAGTAATTCAAAACGGAATTACACAAGCACTTTTCCTGTCATTTCCTCCGGTATCGCTATACCCATTATAGTAAGCAGGGTAGGTGCCACATCGGCCAGAATGCCTTCCCGGATTGATTTGTACTCATTGCTTATAAGTATACATGGTACCGGATTCAATGAATGGGCAGTGTTTGGAGTCCCATCATCATTGAGGGCATAATCGGCATTGCCATGATCGGCTATTATGAGAACATCATAATTCTTATTTTTTGCAGCTTTCACTACTTCGCCAACACACTCATCAACAGTTATTACTGCTTTCATTATTGCATTATAAACACCTGTATGTCCTACCATATCTCCATTTGCAAAATTCAGGCAGATGAAATCAAACTTCTCCGTATCAATAGCTTTTATTACAGCATCTTTTACCTGATAAGCGCTCATCTCAGGCTGAAGATCATAGGTTGGAACTTTTGGCGAATCAATTAGTATTCTCTCTTCATTTTCAAAGGCCTCTTCCCTACCTCCTGAAAAAAAGAAAGTAACGTGAGCGTATTTTTCAGTCTCAGCTATCCTTAACTGGCGTTTACCCACCCGTGCAAGTACCTCGCCTATTGTATTATCTGCATTTTCCTTTGGATAAATAACATGAAGTCCTTTAAAAGTAGCATCATAAGGGGTCAAAGTGCAATAATGAAGCGGCAATGTCTTCATTCCAAACTCCGGCATATCTTTTTGGGTAAGGACAATCGTAAGTTCTTTAGCCCTGTCATTTCTGAAATTAAAAAAGACAACCACATCACCTTCCTTTATGGTTCCAACAGCTTCATCATTATCATTGACAACTACAAGCGGTTTCATAAATTCATCTGTTATGCCTTCATCGTATGATCTCTGCATAGCATCGAGGATGTCTTCAGTCTTTTCCCCCTTGCCATGAACAATCAGATCATAGGCTTCCCTGATCCTCTCCCATCTTTTGTCCCTGTCCATCGCATAATATCTTCCAATAAAAGAGGCTACCTTAACATCAGAGCCTTTCAGATTATCAAGAAGATTCTTCATGTAACCCTTACCACTCCGCGGATCAGTATCTCGCCCGTCTCCGAAACCATGAACAAAAACATTTCTGAGCCCGTAATCCTTTGTAATATCACACAGGTAATAGAGATGCTTATCCATTGAGTGAACCCCTCCGTCAGACAATAAACCCATGAAATGGACCTGCTTATTATTGTCACGTGCATAGGTAAAGGCTTCTGTCAGCACCCTGTTCTTTCTCATCTCACCTGTCTTACACTCCAGGTTTATTTTAACAAGGTCCTGGTAAATGATTCTACCTGCTCCTATGTTCAGATGACCCACCTCCGAATTACCCATTTGTCCGTCAGGCAGACCAACATTCTCACCTGAAGCAAAGAGTCTTGAATGAGGGTAGTTATTTCTCAGAAGATCAAGATTTGGTGTTGGTGCAGTGCTTATAACATCCGATTTTGAACCATCACCGATACCCCAGCCATCAAGTATCATCAATAATGTTTTCCTGTTCTTCATATAATCATGTTTTTTTGAATAAACACATAACTAAGTGCTCTTGTTCAGAGCATCCTGAAAGCCTGCAAATTTAGGGAAAAATCAAGCTCTGGCAAGAAGAGTTTTATTTTATCTCCTTAACCTTTATATTATACTGATTTTCAGTACATGTTGCCTCGTAAGGAATATCCCTTCCCACATAGGAAATCCATTCATCCGTTGTGAAGTTTCTTGTAATAGCGGAACAGACATCTTGTGCAAGAAGTTCATTATTTGTAGCACGGCCTTTAAGATTATTCGATTTCCCTGTACTTCCTGACACGATAACCTGACCGTCAGGACTGAATTCGATCGATATTACCAGTCCCTCATTATCTTCAAGGCTTATGGGGAGCACCGTAAAATCCTCTGAGTTCCAGAGTTTAATTAAGCCATCGTTTGATGCTGTTGCTATCTGTGAGAATTTACTGTTGAAACGGATATCATTAACTTCATCAGTATGCGCTTTAATTCCCGAGAGCTTCGCCTTTGACGATATATCCCATAATTCGAAGAATCCGTCGGTATATCCAATTCCAAGAATATCATCGTCAGGTTTGAATCTGACTGTTTTTATCCTTTTACCCTCCGCTTCAATCCTGAAGTTATCAGTATTTTTTACCGGATCCCATACAATTACTTTCCCTTCATTGTTTATACCTGCGATATACCTGTTGTCGGATGACAGGTCAATGGATGTAATCTCGCCTAATCCTTGTGATATATCAGTAGATGTCCTTACTGACAGATCCCATTTAAGTACCCGGCCATCGAGTGATGCTGAATAAAGATAGCGCCCGTCATAGGAAAATATAAGGGACTTTATAGGCCCGGTGTGACCTTTAAGCTCATATCCGATACCGTTACCCTTCAGAGGTATCATTTTTATTCCGGCATTCTGACTGCCTGAAGCCAGCCAGTTCTGATCAGAACTTATTGCGAGAACATTTATGATCTCAGATCCTGAATAGATAACCTGTAGAGTCTGATTCCTGTTGTCCAGTCCCCATTTGATTATCTTTCCATCTTCTCCGGAGGTATAGAATTCCCTCTGACCGGGTACAAAGGCGATACTTGTTATTGCATCAGTATGTCCGGAAAAATTCCTATAGTTCTGGTTTCCATAGGTTTTTGTAATATTATAAAGTCCCTGATAAATATCTGCATCGTTACTATTGCCTCCATTGCGCTTGTTAAAAAGATAGCCCTGATAAGCCAGAAGAGCCTGTAGATCTTTCTGCTCAGTCATAAGCAAAGATTTAAGCGCCAGCGATTTACCAAGCGATACCATCCTTTTACCAGCAACCAGGTTTTTTTCGTCGATTGCGTTTTTAACAGCGGTTTCAGCATTAATTATCCGGCGTTCTGCAACAAGGCTCCGGTTTTCAAATATTGCTTTCTGCTGTAATGCCTCCGCTTCATTCTTTTTTGCTGCATCGGCAACCGAATCTGCAGATGCCAACTGTATCCTTGAGGCTATTGCAACCCGTTCCGATGCAGTCGCATATTCCACGGCAGCAGCTTTCTGTTTTAATGCTTCCGCGCGCTGCTTGTTTATTGCATTCTTCTGGGTAAATGTTACAAGCATCAGGCCCAGGAAAATTACTGCAAAGATTCCCAGGATTGAAGCAATTATTCTTCCGGTCCTTATCTTCTTTTTCTGGAGTATCGATTTGCGCTCCTCCTCATCTATCAATGCCTTTTCGCTTGTACGAAGATATACAATGGCTCTTTCAAAAGCAGGATCGTATCTTTCAGCCCACTCTACTGTTGGTTTTTGTTTCTCTCTCCAGTTAATTGCAATTTGCAGATCCGGATTTTTCAGAAGTGTCGTTTTTCCCTGCTGATACATGGCTGATGCTTCAGAAAGCCGCCTGTATATTCTCACACTTGCCGCTTCGTCATCTATCCATTCCTTTAACCTGCCCCAGAGATGCATAATACTCTCGTGAGAGATATCAATAAATGTATCATCGTTTATTGGAGTGTCATAACGTGGCACGATAAAAGATCTTTTGACAGCCCGGAACTTTTCGATAACATTTAACAGATCCTTCTCATTACACTGTACTACTGATTTTAAAGCTCCAAATGTCATGGGATGCCTTATATCCCTGTTATCGCTCCCCTTTCCTGTTATAGCCTTAAAAAATCTTTTGCAAATATCCTTACCCTCATCGCTAAGTTCATTAAAAGCCTCATCGGCATGGCGTGACATGGCACCAGTTATTGTGCCGACAGCAATATAATCGGTTATTTCAATAGGTCTGCTCCCGGCTCCATGCTCTTTCCAATAGTCAAAAGAACGCATCATAAGATGCTGCAGCACAGGAAGCTGATCAGGCTGATCCCCCAGATCATTAAGGATAGTATCAACAAATTTGGGATCTATCTCTGCTCCAACAGCTTTAAGAGGATTCTCAATAACAGCTTTGCAATTTTCCAATGTCATGCGAGGCATAAGGAAATTACTGTTATTCATCATTTTAATAAGACCATGAAATCCGGCACATTCACCAATAAAATCCGTACGCACAAGGATAATAACATATACCTCGAATGACTCCTGTTTAACGGCATTTTCAAGCAATCCGGCAAATCTGACAGCATCTTCCGGTTTGTTGTAATGGTTATCTTCAGAATTTCTTGTAAAGAGCTCTTCAAACTGATCAACAACAATAAGAACCTTTTCTCCCGATCCGGCAATTATATTCTTCAATGATGATATCCAATTTGGATTATCCCTGAGATGCGATATCTCCATATCATCAGACTCGCCAAAATCATTATTATTGTTAAGGATAGACCTTGCAAAAGCATCTGAGAGGTTCTTAAGAGGATTGCTACCGGGGCGCAATGAAATTACCTTCCATGCTTCTGCATTCTTATAATTAAGTAAGCCTGGAATAACACCTGAATTCACCAGTGATGATTTTCCGCTACCGGATGACCCGATCACAGCAATGAACCTGTTTTCATACAGTTTCCGTATTATTTCCCTGGTCTCATTTTCCCGCCCAAAGAAAAACCTGCTTTCTTCCTGAAGGAATGGTCTCAGCCCGGGAAAAGGATTGTTCCTGTCTTTTATTTCTTCTGCTACCATGTTCTTCCTGCAATATGATATATACTATAAATACCGGATTATCTGATTATTCATTTTCATCAATGTACTTCAGAATTTCAAATGAGTGCTCAGGAAAATGACGATGAAATACATCAACCGACTCAAGAGATAAAATATATAAGTCGGCACCCTTTATTTTACCAGAAATATCGCTCTGGTTACTGTGATTTAATATTATCACATCCGGATTGATGTTGCCTGGAAACAAGGTCCATACCAGGCATTTACTCTCGATAAGCGGCTTTTCACTATTCCTTATAAACTTCATCCTCGAAGCAAGCATTAACAATTCATCCTCAGGTATTCCTCCGAATAATTTAGCAAGAAACCTGGTCTTCTCAAAAAGCATTGCTTCGTTATCATATACCGGAAAACCGATCTTCCCGATTCTCGATCTTGTATTTTCAGGTATCCTTTGCAAAACTGAGCTATAATTTTCAGACCCTGATGCTGAAAGTAATCTTGCTGCTTCTTCCTGAAGTAATTCTTCAGAACCAAAAAGAAGAGCAATTACCGAATCCTCAATAGCTTTATTCCTGGGGAAATCCAGTTCCCGGATTAAACAAGCCTTTGTCCAAACACTTATTGAATTATAATTATAGTTAATTATCTTCTCGCACAATTCATCATAAGAGGGTAGAGTGAGATTGAAGTAGTGATTCAGCTTTCTAAATTTTCTTTCTTCAGTACTTTTTCCTAAGGAAATCAAAGGGAAATTTCTTTTCCTACCAAGAATTATAGCAGCTAAGTTATTAGCATGTTTGTCAAAATCAGGCATTTCAGTATTCGTTTTGTCCTTTAGCTCAATAATACTATCCTGATTATTCATCAATGAATAAATCCCCGCAAAGAAAAACTTCCACCTTGAACATTCTTTATTGATCACATCGGCAAGGTGGTTCTTATTATTCTTTCTGAATA
>Ga0255341_1002423_pt1 | contig 23239 bp, 25 predicted proteins | sample wastewater_treat_8_FD_192418 | JGI IMG/M metagenome (GOLD analysis project Ga0255341, IMG submission 192418) | Wastewater microbial communities from Lulu Island WWTP, Vancouver, Canada - plant12 | ecosystem: Engineered > WWTP > Wastewater > Unclassified | place: Canada: Vancouver, British...
AAATAATGAAAAACAACAATTTACCCGCATAAAAAATCCACTCCTTTTAGAAAAATCACTAAATTTTCTAAACGGGATGGATTTTAATCTTACAAAGTGGATTTTTCTTTTTCATTTAACCTTTATATTAATTGAAACTTTACAATTTGGATATATTATGTTAAAATATCACTTGCGGTTATCAACCATTTGCTCGGTTATTGGAAGACTCCGACCAATTACCTGGCTGATGGCGATTATATCAGAGGAGGAAATAAAATGTTAAAAGAAAAGAAAACCGAAATTATCAACAAATACAAGCGTAGTGAGAACGATACAGGATCTCCGGAAGTGCAGATTGCGATTCTTACAGAAAGAATCAACCATCTTACAGAGCATCTTAGAACTCACAAGAAAGACCATCACTCAAGAAGAGGATTGTTCAAAATGATAGGTGCTAGAAGAGGCCTGTTAGATTATCTTTACGATAACGACATCGAGAGGTATCGTGCGATTATCGAAAAATTATCAATAAGAAAATAATGATAATGAGCGGAGAAGCCGCTCATTATTTCATTGTTGGAAAGTGCGGTTTTTGAAAATTCGGTATGCTAAATAATAACTGAAATAATTAAAATATTAAAGTTAAAAAATAATAGTGGTTAATATAAATATCAATTGATTTTTATAAAGTATTTTTTTACCATTATTAAAAATAAAATAAACAAAGAAATAAAGCTTCAGACGGTAGAAGGTAGATTGTGTGCCAAATACAGACATGTCCTGGTTTGACATAGAATCTACATGCTACAGTCTGTGGTTTATAATAAAGGAGGAATATTAATGCAAAATATTTTTACTATGGATTTGGCAGGTAGGAAACTTGTAATTGAAACAGGAGTTATGGCACAGTTTGCAAATGGCTCTGCACTGATAAGATATGGTGATACTGTTGTTCTTTCAACAGCAACAGCATCTCAGAAGCCAAGAGATGGTATAGACTTTTTCCCGCTAAGTGTTGATTATGAGGAAAGATTATATGCTGTCGGTAAAATTCCCGGAGGTTTCATAAAAAGAGAAGGAAAGCCTTCTGAAAAAGCAGTACTTACATCAAGGGTTATAGATAGACCAATAAGGCCACTTTTTCCTAAAGATTTAAGAAATGATGTATCGGTAGTAAATACTGTTATGTCTGTGGATCAGGACAACTCACCTGAGATTGCAGCCATGATAGGAACATCTATTGCCTTGAGCATATCGGATGTTCCTTTTAACGGTCCTATTGGTGGTGTTGTGTTAGGTTTGGTTGATGGTGAAGTCATAGTGAACCCTAATACCGAGCAAAGAGAAAAGAGCCAGATGTATGTTACGCTTGCAGGAACTAAGGAAAAGATTACAATGATTGAAGCAGGTGCCAATGAAGTTTCTGAAGAAGTTATGCTAAAGGCCATTAAGATTGGACATGACGAGATTAAAAATATCGTCACATTTATTGAAAGTATAGTTGAAAAGGTTGGAAAGCCTAATTTTGAATATATATCAGCCGATGTACCTCAGGAAGTATTTGAAGCAGTTTATGAAATAGGCTACCATAAGATGAGACAAGCAGTATTGACAGATGACAAGTCAGTCAGGGATGAAAATGTTACAGCACTTACTGAAGAAATACAGACTCAGTTGGCTGAAAAATTTCCCGAAATGGAGTCTTCCATAAAAGAATCCGTTTACAAGCTTCAGAAAAAGGTTGTAAGGGAATATATTTTAAAAGAAGGTAAAAGGGTGGATGGCAGAAGTCTGGATGAGATAAGGCCATTATCCGCCCAGGTTGGCATACTGCCAAGAACCCATGGGTCGGGACTCTTCCAGAGAGGACAAACCCAGGTGCTCACAATAGTAACACTTGGAGCTATGGGTGAAGTTCAAATGCTTGATGGAATTGAGCTTGATGAAACGAAAAGATATATGCACCACTACAATTTCCCGGGATACTCTGTAGGAGAAGCAAAACCTACAAGGGGACCCGGAAGAAGAGAAATTGGACATGGTGCTCTTGCTGAGAGGGCTTTAGAGCCGGTTATTCCAAATGATGTTGATTTCCCATATGCCATAAGATTAGTATCGGAAGTTCTTATGTCAAACGGTTCAACATCACAGGGAAGTGTATGCGGGAGTACTTTAGCACTTATGGATGCAGGAGTACCTATTAAGAGTCCTGTAGCAGGTATATCTGCAGGCCTTGTAATTGATGAAAATAATCCCGATAACTTTGTAACATTTATGGATATTCAGGGCATTGAGGATTTCTTCGGAGATATGGACTTTAAGGTTGCAGGTACTAAAGATGGTATAACTGCAATACAAATGGATATAAAGGTTGACGGTTTGACAGAGGAAATAATAAGGCAGGCTTTTGAGCTCACAAGAAAAGGACGTTTCCAGATAATAGATGATGTAATTCTAAAGGCTATTCCAGAGCCTAGAAAAGAGCTTTCCCAATTTGCTCCTAAGATACTTACAACCAGTATAGATCCTGATAAGATAAGAGAAGTAATCGGACCAGGCGGAAAGATGATAAATAAGATAATAGCAGAAACAGGTGTTAAGATTGATATTGAAGATGATGGAAAGGTATACGTATCATGTTCCGATGTCAATGCAGGAAGAAAGGCTATAGGTATAATAGAAGGTATCGGAAGAGATGTTGAACCCGGTCAGATCTTTATGGGCAAGGTCATGAGGATTATGCCTTTTGGTGCATTTGTTGAATTCCTGCCTGGAAAAGAAGGTCTTGTGCATATTTCCAAGCTGGATACAAAGAGAGTTGAAAAGGTTGAGGATGTTGTGAAAATAGGCGATGAGATTATGGTAAAGGTTATGGAAGTAGATAAGCAGGGAAGGATAAACCTCTCCAGGAAAGATGCTATGGCTGAGACCGCACCAAAAGAATAACAGCTTATTGTACTAAAAAGAGTAATATTTTTATGAGTCCTTAATATATAAAGATATAGTTTAGAATTAACATAAACTATGCAACCGGAGGAATTATGTTCAAAAGAACAATACTTGATAATGGGGTTAGAATAGTATGTGAAAAAATTCCTTACGTCAGGTCTGTTTCAATAGGTATATGGGTTGGAACGGGCTCTAGAAATGAAAACAGGGATAATAACGGTATTTCGCACTTTATTGAGCATATGCTTTTTAAAGGAACAAATACAAGAAGTGCCAAGGAAATTGCAGAAAGTATTGATAACATTGGTGGACAACTAAATGCCTTTACAGGGAAAGAGTGTACCTGTTATTATGCCAAGACCCTTGATACACACATAGATATAGCTTTGGATGTATTGACCGATATGTTTTTTAATTCCAAGTTCGAACAAAAGGACATTGAGGTTGAAAGAAAAGTAATAATGGAAGAAATAGGTATGTATCAGGATTCTCCAGAAGAGCTTGTTCATGACGTTTTGTCAGAGACAATCTGGCAGGATGATACATTAGGGTATCCTATTTTGGGAACTCAGGAAAGCCTTAAGGGTATAACCCGCCAAAATATGGTGGATTATATGGATGAAAACTATATAACAGCTAATTCAGTAATTTCTGTAGCTGGAAATTATGACGATGATGCTCTTATCGACATGATTAATGAAAAGTTTTCAAAATGGAACAAAGTCAATACAAACATTAATGAATATACTACTGCAAAATTTAAGTCAAACTCAATATATATGGAAAAGGATACTGAGCAGGTCCATATGTGCATTGGTTTTAACGGCATCAGTCACGGAAAAGATGAAATATACACGTTACTGGCAGTTAATAACATATTCGGAGGCGGGATGAGTTCAAGGCTTTTTCAGAAGATAAGGGAAGAAAAGGGCCTGGTATATTCCGTTTATTCATACCCTGCTTCATATAAAAATAATGGACTTTATACCGTTTATGCCGGAATGAACCCTGAACATATGGAAAAGGTAATTGAGCTTATTATGGCAGAAATTAAAGAGCTCAAGAAAAATGGCATCAGTAAAGAGGATTTGGAAAAATCTAAGGAACAATTAAAGGGAAACTATATATTGGGCTTGGAAAGCACTAGCAGCAGGATGAACAGCATAGGTAAATCGGAACTGATGTTGGGAAGAATATATTCACCGGATCAGATTTTAAAGAAGATTGATGATATCAGTATTGAAAACGCTATAAATATCATAGACCGGATATTCGATTTTGACTTGATGGGTTTTTCTGTTGTCGGTAGCTTCAAGAACAGAATAGAATTAAAGGACTATATATAAGTTCTTTTAATGAAATTAAGGAATAATTGAAATTAAGTCCCGTAGTCTTTTATATGAAAAGGCTTAGGGGCTTTAATTTATTAGAAATATTAATTGGGGGAATAAAAATGAAAAAGGGAATTAAGATTGTAAACTTTATAACATTAATGTCAGTATTCTTATCCATAATTTTTACCAATACAACTACCGTTAGTGCAGCTAAAAGTGATGCTACCGACTTTATTAGGGTTGCCGGTGGTATTGGCTTGAAATCGGATGGTTCTATATGGTCAATACCTCAGGATGATGGTCAGAAGTATTCTAAGATATCGGATGGCTATATGGATATTGATACTGATAGAATGGAAAGTGCCTACATAGCATTAAAAAAGGACGGGACAGTTTGGGTATGGGGAAAGAACAACATGGGACAGTTTGCCGAAAACACTCTTAAGGAAAGCGATAAACCCGTAAAGATTATGGATAATGTTACGGCCATTTCGGGCTTGTCTGCTTTGAAAAAAGACGGTTCCGTATGGGTGTGGGGAGGAAGTGTATTTCTTGAGAAAGAGTCAAAGGTTAATAAGCCCATGTTCCTGTATGGAGGTGTAAAATCAATAGCATATGGAAGCAATTGCATTTATATTATTGATAAAAACTCAACTTTATATGGAATAAGGAATTATTACAATGGATATGGTATGGGTGAAGGGGTTAATAAGATTAAGATAGCAGATAAAGTTAAATTCGTTACGAATAACCATTATATAACAAACGACAATAACCTGTGGAAGATATCTATTATCGAAAAGGAAGCAGATGAAGATTCGGAAATATCAAGCTATAGTTATACATTCGTTCCAAAACTGATTTTAACAAATGTTGTGCATGCAAGCTCTAATAATGATTCAAGCTCTATCAACCAGAGCGGCACCAGTTGTGCAATAAAGGCGGACGGCAGCTTATGGGTGTGGGATATGGATTATATGATTTACGGTAGTAAGCTAAATACCGTACTGCCTCAAAAATTAATGGCGGGTGTAAAATATGCAAAATGCGGTTATAAAAATATCCAAATAATAAAAAATGACGGTACCATTTCTGTTTGCGGTATAAAGTGCCCTAAAAGCACTTACTCGGTACCTGCAGTGTTATCGAAAGATGTATCCAAAGTGTATGATGATTTTTCAATGATACTGAAAAAGGACGATACATTAATGTGGATTCCTACAAAAAATATCAATCAAAGAAGCAATATAATTACAAAAAATGCTTCGGAAAATGTTATATGGAATTCAAACAGTGCAATAGTGAAAAAACCTGATGGAACAAAGTGGGAATATGCATTTGATAATGAGACTGGCACTTATCGCATAAGTAAATATGATTTTGATTGTAAGATGAAATCTGACAGAATATATGTAAAAAATGACTAATCTGTTTGGAGAGAAGATTATAATGTACATGGCGATACTGTGTATAACAAAATTAACATAGATGGAGCTAATGTAAAAAAGATTTATACAAACTACAGTAATAGCGTTTACATGCTATACAATGATAATACTTTATGGATTAGTGTCGGAAAACCCATAGAAACAGAAGAAGGAGACACTGTTGACTATCAGCCCCCTGTAAAACTTTTAGATGATGTAAAAGAATTGGAGTTTCATGAACATAATATATTTGTAATAACCGAAAGTGGAGTTTTGTATGGTTGTCCTTCCAACTACTACAATCAGGAAGTTAAAGCAAAAGATTTTAAGAAGATTATGGATGAAGTAGAAAAATTCGATAATAAAACTAAAATATTTGATATTATAAAAAAAGACAAATCACATTGGAATTTAAGCAGTGAGGCTTTAGAGCTAAGCGAAAACAATGAAGAGTTCCAAAATGCAATTTTGCAAAACGCTTATAAAGATATTGACAATACTGAGGGTTTTTTAAGCTATAATCAGGATCTGTATATAACAGCTGAAGGTGAGCTTTGGGTAAGAGGATATGGTGATGATGCTTCCACAAGCTATTTCAGTAAAGAAATCAAATTGAATTTCTCTAAAGTAATGGACAATGTAGTTTATGCGGAACACGGTAATGACAGGGGATTAGCCATATGCAAGGATGGTTCGCTGTGGGAATATGGACCTGAAATAATTAATGATTTTGGAGAGGATCCCATAATAATAAACGAAGATATAAAGCCTCGTAAAATTATGGACAATATTAAGGAGGCTCATATAGTAAAAAACTTTTGTGCTGCATTAAAAAAAGACGGAAGCCTTTATGCGTGGGGCGATAACATATCCGGGCAGGTGGGCAATGGAACAACTGAATTTTCTGAAAAGCCTCAAAAGGTACTTGATAATGTCGATAAGTTTTTTGTATATGAATACAGCATGTGTGCATTAAATAAGAACGGCACGCTTTTCGGGTGGGGATTCGGATTTTATCCTCTGGATCAAAAGCCATTTGTTGAAAATCCAATAAAGATAGCTTCTTCGGACAGTAAAATATTGCATAACAGCTATGAAGCAGTTGGGTTGGAAGAGAATATAGCTGTCCATGTGAAGATCAATGATCCAACTTTTGACAAAGATGTCAGGCTGATTTTAGAAAACAGACAGGAAATAATTCTTGATAAAACAAATTCGGGATACTTTACAGGATTGATTCCCGGTATCAATAAAACAGGTGTATTAAAGTATTACATAATTGCTTCAGATGGTAGCGGCAATAATATTAAGTCAGATGGATACGAAGTTCAAATAACAACAAATGAAAAAGTGATAGCTGACATTAAAAATGGAGAGTTTATTCAATCAGACATGGAAGTTAATATTGACGGAAAAGGAATGGATTCTAGTTTTAAGCCTTTAATAAAGAGTGGTAGAACATTAGTACCTGTGCGATCTTTAGCAGAAGCATTGAAAGCAGATGTAAATTGGGATGGCAGTACTCAGACTGTTAATATAAGTAAAAGCGGGAAAAAGGTAAGTTTTAAAATCGGAAGCAGGGAAGTGTCTGTTAATAATGAAAAAGTAAGTATTGATGTCCCGGCAATTATAGTTAACATGCAAACTCTTCTGCCGTTAAGGGCCGTTTGTGAGCTGTTGGGTGCAGATGTTGCCATAGATGATGAAAATCAAGAAATAATTATAAAATCTATTAAGTAATAATGCGTAAAACATAATTGACATGATGCGTTTGCAATGTTATAATAAAAGCAGAAATGTGTATATCCAGGTTTACAAAATTACACATGAGGAAATCAATTGATTTTACTTTTATTATTAATTTAGGAGGGAAAATACTATGAATCCTAAAAAGTTAGTTGCATTTGTGTTAGCATTAGTGTACATATCGGCTTTAGCTTTTCCTTATTTGCCTGCGGGATTTGTCGGTAAAAGCCATGCAGAAGCTTTAAACCCAAATGATGGTGCAACGGTTCTTGCTCCTACCCCAACACCCAAACCAACTGCAGAAACAATTGTTGATGATTGTCTTAATATGCAAAAGGGTGATTGGATTTTGGAGAAAATTGGTTATGGTGATTCCTGCTTTTCAACTACAAAAATAGGAAGTACATTTATGTGGGAGTTTAAAGTTCCGGCTGATGCTTATTATCAAATTCAAGCATTAATTCCGGAAGGTGTTGAAAATGGATTGGTAAAATACACTGTTTTTTGTGATGGCAAATATGTGGATAGCTTTTATAATGTAAATTCAAAAGGGAATTTTACATTAAAGAAGGATTATGGTAAATTCACGGAATATAAGAAGGGCAGTGTGATTAAAGTAGTTTTAAGGGCTGTAACTGACGAAAAATGCTATGCTGATGCCATGTTATTTAAAAGGTTGGATTATGTACCAACTCCATTTCCAAAAACGCCTGCAGGGTATTCAAGACCGATAATGGTTCAAGCTGAAGACTTAAGTTCTTTTGGAACAGTAAAAGAAAACGGATATGTAAGTTCCTTTGATGATGGAGATTATATGGTGGTTGAAGATGTTTTGTTCAGTGGTTTTTCGGGTCATGACAGTTTGAATATTTTTTCTTTAAATGCAGCTGTTGCAGCAGCAGAGGGTAAGACCGGATGCCTCGAGATAAGGATGGACGGTTTGGATGGCGATCTCATTGGTACAGTTGAGTTAAAAGATACCGGAGCAGGATTGGCAAGCTTTAGCGAGCAGGCTTTTCTGTTAGATCGTATAGATGCGGGCTTTACGGCAAAGGATGTTTATATCATTTACAGAGGAGAAGGAAGCTTGAATATCGACTGGGTTAAGTTCTCGTTAAATACAAAGCCTGAGCCTGCTCAAAGTGAATTCCTTGATGAGAAGCCTTCTGTTAATAAGATCTGCGGTTATGTCAAAGCAGGCTTTGATTCAGACAATACTTTGATTAATGCGGGATTTAAAGTAGAAAAGCCAAATTTAGGAATAATCGCAATTACTGATTCAAATGGTTATTTTGAGGCGGATGTACATGATAATTTACCGACCTCATTGAAAATTTGGAAAGATGGATATCTCGAAAGAACTATAATGAATATTGAAATTACCGATAAAACCATTATTTCAACACAGGATAAGCCTATTGAAATATGGCCGGGCGATATTATTAAGGACAATGCAATCAATATGACGGATGTTGTTGATATGGCTAAAGCTTTTAACAGCAAATCAGGTGAAGAACTTTACAGTACTGCGAGAGATATAAATATGGATGGAGTAATAAATATAGGGGATATTGTCTTAATTGCTCAGTATTTTGGTAAAACCACCATAGATTATTAAGGGTTTAGTAAATATTAAGGATTAATCAATAAAACAAATGCACCAATGCCAAAGGTGTATTTGTTTTTTTGTGCGGTTTTAATAGGTTTTGTTATGTCTATGTACAAGCACTTAAACCAATTAAGTCACATAACATATACTAGTCACCATAATACCGCAGGGGGATAAAAATGGGCAATTTAAAATTTACCATTATCGGAGGAGATATAAGAAACATTAAACTTGCGAATTTTATTGCACAAGATGGTTACAAGGTTGACATATATGGTTTTAACAATGCGAGTTTTGATACAGGTCTGCCGGAAAGCCCAGACATGAATACGGCTGTTGGCGAAGCAGACATTGTTATTGGTCCACTTCCTTGTTCTAACGATAATGAAACTATTAATGCACCCTTTCATCAAGGAAAAATATACATAAACGAAATATTCCAGTCTATGAAAAAAAAACAAATCTTCATTGCTGGAAGAGTGAGCAGAAAAATACAACACCTGGCACAACTCTATAATGTTAATACCATTGATGTACTAGAGAGAGAAGATATGGCAGTTTTAAATGCCATACCAACAGCGGAAGGAGCGATACAGATTGCCATGGAAGAAATGGCTATAACTCTCCATGACAGTGTGTGTCTTATACTTGGGTTTGGCAGGATTGGTAAGATACTTGCAAAAATGCTTTCTGCACTTGGGGCAGATGTATATGTTGAGGCAAGAAAGTTCTCAGATATAGCATGGATCAAAAGCTATGGATATAAACCTGTATTATTGGATAATATCGATAATATTATTCCTCAAGCGGATGCTATTTTTAATACAATTCCGAGCATTATTTTAAATGAAAGTAAATTGAAACTATTAAGTAAAGACTGTTTAATAATAGATTTAGCCTCTAAGCCTGGGGGAGTAAACTTTGACAAGGCCAAGGAAATAGGAGTAAAAGCAATTTGGGCTCTTTCACTTCCTGGTAAGGTTGCTCCTATAACTGCTGCTAAATTTATAAAAGAGACTGTTTTTAATATTATAGGCGAGTTGGGGGTATAGGATATGTTGTTTCAAGGATTAAAGATTGGCCTTGCCATGACAGGGTCTTTTTGTACAATCGGAAAAATTGTTCCTGAAATTGAAAAGTTGGTTTTGGAAGGAGCAGAGGTTTTTCCCATATTATCGAGCATTGTTGATGAGATTGATACCAGATTCGGTACAGCTCAGGATCTGAAAGACAAACTAAAAAAAATTACAGGAAAGGATCCGATGACAACAATTAAAGAAGTTGAACCGATAGGTCCAAAAGGTTATTTGGATGTGTTGGTTATTGCTCCGTGTACAGGGAATACACACTAAGTGCAAAAAGTTCTGAATCCTGAATTTTGAATTTTTCTTCTAAGCTTGCTAATAAATATTAAAAAAATGTTGACAATAACATACAAAAAGTAATATAATGATAATAACAAAATGATAATATCAAAAAATCGATGTTAATAAAGGTGATGCCAATGAGAAAAGATAATGTGCTGGATAAACAAGGCCTTACAGAAGAACAGTTTCTAAATGGCTATGATGCTTCTAAATACGAGAGACCGTCAGTTACAGTTGATATGCTTGTTTTTACAGTTACTGATGAGGAAAAGAAGAACTACAGGAAATTGCCGGAGAAGGTTTTAAGGCTCTTAATGATAAAGAGGGGAGAGCATCCTTTTATAGGTCAATGGGCACTCCCGGGAGGCTTTGTCAAAATGGATGAGAGTATTCATGAAGGGGCCTTGAGGGAGCTTAAAGAGGAGACCAATATTGACAATATATATATGGAGCAATTATATACATGGGGAGATGTGGGAAGAGACCCCAGGACCAGAGTTATAAGCGTTTCATATATGTCGTTGCTAGATAGTAAGTCCCTTGATATAAAGGCAAATGATGACGCTGATGAAGCAAAGTGGTTTACAGTCAAAAGTAAAATTATTAAAGATGAGAAGACATTGACTGATAAGGGATATGTACTTTTAAGATTAAATGAATTAAGCCTTAAAAGTGACGAAGAAACCCTGTCTGCTGTTGTAAAAAATGTTATAACAGTGGAGGGAAAAATAAAAATAGTAGAGAGTGAAGTAGTAGAATCAAATGGAATAGCCTTTGATCATCCCAAAATAATTCAATATGCATTAGAAAGACTCAGGAACAAAATAGAATACACCGATATAGCATTTAACCTAATGCCGGAAAAGTTTACATTGACTGAGCTGCAGCAAGTATATGAGGTAATACTTGACACAGAGCTTCTTAAAGCCAACTTCAGAAGAAAAATTTCCGATATGGTCATAGAAACTGACGAGTATACCAGGGATGCAGGCCACAGGCCTTCAAAGCTTTTTAAGTTTAATGCTGATTGGATGGGAAGTAATTCTTAGACATTAAATCCTAAAAATCTATTACGAGAAGAAGGAGTGATTTATTATGAAAAATATCAATAAGGACGATTTTATAAAAAGAAGCACAGAGACTTTAGGAGAGATATTGGATATGCTTGGAAAGGCTCCTGTTATCAGCTTCAAAGATTTTAAGAAAGAGAAAAGTGCACTTGTTATAGTGGATATGATAAACGGTTTTGCCAGAGAGGGTGCATTAAAAAGCCCAAGGGTTGAGGGTGTTATACCTCAGATTGAACAAATGTCAAAAGCTTGTGATGAGATAGAGATAAAGAAGATTGCATTTGCAGACTGCCATACTGATGAATCGCCTGAGTTTGGATCGTATCCGGTTCACTGCATGGCAGGAACAAGCGAATGGGAAATAGTTGATGAGCTTAAGGCAATAGGCGGATACAAATTAATCCCAAAGAATTCTACTAATGGGTTTATTGAAACAGAGTTCCAGAATTGGCTTTTGGAAAATGAAGACATAGATACATTTGTTGTTACAGGTGATTGTACTGATATATGCGTTCAACAGTTTGCTACCACATTGAAGACATGGTTTAACAAGCAAAACAAAAAGTCCAGAATAATAGTTCCTGTAAATGCGGTACAAACCTATGACTTGGGTATGCATAACGGTGATTTGATGCAGGTAATGGCACTTTACAATATGACTATAAATGGGGTAGAAATTGTAGGAGGTATAGAATAATGAATAAAATGAATTTGACAATGCTTACGGATTTTTATGAGCTGACTATGGCCAACGGTTATTTTGAAAACGGCATGAAGGATAAATGTGCTTATTTCGATATGTTTTTCAGGAGGATACCTGATAATGGCGGCTTTGCCATAATGGCCGGGGTACAGCAGCTAATTGAGTATATAAAAAATATCAAGTTTGAGGATACGGATATTGAGTACTTAAGAAGTAAAAACATTTTTAATGAACAGTTCTTAGAGTATCTGAAAAACTTTAAGTTCAGCTGTGATGTTTGGGCTATTCCTGAAGGAACGCCAATATTTCCTAATGAACCTATTTTAATGGTAAGAGGTCCTGTAATAGAAGCACAGTTTGTTGAGACTATGATACTGCTTACAATTAATCATCAGAGCCTGATTGCTACAAAGTCCAACAGAATTGTAAGAGCTGCCGGAGGCAGGGATGTTATGGAGTTCGGTTCACGAAGAGCACAGGGGTATGATGGTGCAATATATGGAGCAAGGGCTGCGTATATCGGTGGTTGTATCGGTACGGCATGCACTATAGGTGATAGTGAGTTTGGGATTCCTGCAATAGGAACCATGGCCCACAGCTGGATTCAGATGTTTCCATATGAGCTTGAGGCTTTCAGGGCTTATGCAAGAACTTATCCCGACAGTTGTACTTTGCTTGTTGATACATACAATGTGCTTAAGTCAGGTGTACCCAATGCAATAAAGGTATTTAATGAAGAAATTGTTCCTAAGGGTTTCAGGCCTAAAGGCATAAGGATAGATTCCGGTGATATAACATATTTATCAAGAGAAGCAAGAAAGATGCTGGATGAAGCGGGTTTTGAGGATTGCAAAATTGTAGCGTCAAATTCACTTGATGAGTATATTATCAGAGATATTTTAATGCAGGGAGCACAGGTGGATCTGTTTGGTGTAGGCGAAAGGCTTATAACATCAAAATCTGAGCCTGTATTTGGAGGAGTTTACAAGCTTGTTGCTGTGGAAGAAAATGGCAAGATGTTGCCGAAGATAAAACTAAGTGAAAATGTAGGCAAGATTACCAATCCGGGATTTAAACAGACATGGAGGCTTTATGACAAGGCATCAGGAAAAGCTATAGCAGATGTATTGACAGAGTTTGATGAGATCATAGATGAAAGCAAACCCTATGAATTATTTGATCCCGAATATACATGGAAGAGAAAGACGGTTACCGATTTTAAGGCGAAAAAGCTTCTTACCATGATATTCGATAAAGGTGAATGTGTCTATGAAAGCCCTAAGCTTAAAGATATCAGGGATTTTTGCAAAGAACAGGTAGATACCTTGTGGGATGAGGTTAAAAGGTTTGAAAACCCTCATAAATATTATGTTGATTTATCTATGTCCGTATGGGAGACAAAGGAAAGGCTCCTTAAGGAGTTTTCGGTTTAATAATAGCTAAGAAATAACATGAATAGCTAAGAAATAACATCGGATGTTTAAAGGACAAAACCACGATAAATAGCCGGGATTTTGTCCTTTATTTTAAGATGTTGAGAAAGAAGGGATGATAATGAATTATGTTGGATTAAGCAAAGAAATATCATATGCTTTAAGGCATGCACCATGGGAGTACGAACTTGAGCTGGACGAAAATGGGTATGTAGATGTACAGCAGCTTATTGATTCGTTAAGAGAAGATAGAAAATGGCAGTTTGTGACCATTAATGATATTGTGAAGTCTATGGAGTTATCGGATAAAAAGCGATTTGAAATAAAGGATGGAAAGATCAGGGCTCTTTATGGTCATTCAATACCTCAAAAATTAAAAAAGGAACCTAAGGAGCCTCCTGAAATATTATATCATGGAACTGCAAGAAGGTTTGTGGACTCCATAATGAAAAAAGGATTACTGCCAAGAGGAAGACAGTATGTTCATCTGTCATCCGATACAGCTACTGCGTCTCTTGTTGGAAAGAGAAGAGATTCTGCACCTGTGCTTTTAAAAATACATGCTAAAAAGGCCTGGAATGATGGGATTAGTTTTTACCACGGGAATGAAACCATCTGGCTTGCAGATAGTGTGGATAGCAAATATATAGAGGTTTAGCACAAAATATTATGATTTCCAAAGGGGTGCAGGATGAAAGGGAGAAAAGAATCTGATTATGAAAAACAGTTAAATGCAAAGATTGAAGAGCGGCTAATAAGGATGGAAAGTTCCGACTATGTGTGTTAATCGGAACTTTTATTGCATATAAAGGAATTGGTGCAATTACATGGACTACCCGTATCTTAGTGCCATTGCTTTTAGGAGTGGGAGTGATGGTGACTATTATAGGATTTAATGCAGTACCCTTTGACGCTATTTGGGGTTATAAGCCTGCGAATACAGGATATTCAAACAATGTCATTCCTTATATTATTTCTGTAGAAGCAAATTTTGCATTTGTTATTACATTGGTAGGAGGCATGTCAGGAGTGCCACGGTTAACAAAAAACGAGAATTCGGGATTTTGGGCAGGAGTACTTGGCCAAGGACTGTCAGGTTCCTTTTTTGTTGTAGTTGGTGCAGTTATGGCAATTGCCATGCAGTATGCAACAGGCAAAATGGTAGATGATCCTACATTGATGCTTGCTACTCTATCAGTTCCGGCACTGGCCCTTGCTTCGTTGCTGTTGGTTGCATTTGCAAATATCGGAACACAGGCAGTTGGATCATATCTTTATGGTGTTATGTTAAAGTCTTCTTTTAAGAAATTGGATTATCGTGTACTCATCATGATCCTTGCTCTGTATGTAAGCATTCTTTGTGTTTGGGGTAAGATTATTGAATATTTTGGCTCATTTCTTACCATCAGTGCTTGTATATATGCACCATTAGCTGCACTTTTGTTTGTAGATTTCTTTTTTGTTCGAAAGCAGAAGCTGTCTCTACGGTCGGCTATCTATCGCATATCTATCGCAAAATTCCGGTAAAGCGTTCGTTATTTTGCTCTGCTAAATGTAAGATTAATAACGCATTTAATATAGAAGAGGGATACAATCAATATGAAAAAGAAAAAAAAGATAGTTACGACACCTTTTGATCGCAATATGGAGCCGCCAAAGCAAAACATTTTTTTTATGCCGTTTATATGGCTTTATTGTTGGTGGGTTACAAGAAAAGCAAAACTTAGGATAAACAAGGTTCGAATGAAAGGATTAAAGCCTCCGTATTTGGTACTTGGAACCCATCATGCATTTATGGACTTTCTGGTAACACCATTAGCATTATTTCCTCATAGGGCTAATTATGTATCGGAGTTGGAAGGATTTGAGGCCTATGGTGAGTGGTTATATAGAAGGATTGGATGTCTTGGGACACGGAAATTTGTAAATGACCTGGCTTTGGTTAGAAATATTAAAAGAGTAATTGAACGGAAGGGTATTTTGGTATTATATCCTGAAGCACGGTATGCCAATGTTGGAACAAGCTCAAAATTACCCGATTCTGTTGGAAAGTTGGCAAAAATGTTAAATGTTCCTGTTGTAGTGATTAATATGAGGGGAAATTATTTGCAGTCCCCAATATGGAATTTAACTATTAGAAAGGAAGCAGTATTAGATGCTACCATAACCCAGGTATTTACCAGGGAAGAGTTAGCTTCGGCAACTGTATGGGAAATAAATGAAAAACTGCAGGAATTTTTAACTTATGATGAGTATGAATGGCAATACTTAACAAAACAGGCTATTACATATGAAAAACGTGCTGAAGGGATTGAATTGGCGTTATACAAATGTCCTATATGCAAGCACGAATTTTGTATGGCATCGGAAGGTGCAGAATTATTCTGCAGACAGTGTGGTGAACGCTGGTATATGACAGAGTATGGAAGATTGGAGCATTTGATTCTAAGAAAAAAAGAAGAATATTACTCTTTGGACGAGTCATATAATAGAACACAGGATAGATCTGCAGGTTTTACACATATACCCGATTGGTATGAATGGCAACGAAGTCAAGTTGTTAAAGAGATAGAAGAAAGTGAATATTCACTTGATGTAAAAGTACATATTCAAGCATTACCTAACGCTGTTAATTTTATAGATTTGGGAGAAGGTAGATTGAGACATGATAAGAGGGGCTTTTTTCTGACATTTAAAGAGTATGGGGAAGATCAAGAAAAAACTCTGGACTTTCCATCAACTACAATGACTTCCATTCACACTGAATATAATTATCGTGGCAATGGGCAGTGTGTAACATTGTCAACATTGGATAATACTTATTTCTTGTTTCCTAGAGGAGAAGGGTTCAATGCAACAAAAATTCAATTTGCAACAGAGTGTTTGTATCAAGGAACTAAATCAAAACAGCGTATAAAAAGAAATGGTGCCTCTGTATGAGTTGGTGAATAGGTACCATTTTTTTGATATTTCAAAAAAGTTTTGCTTTAATATAAAAGCATGTGTTATAATTATGGCGATATTATTTTAACGAATAATATTTATCATGGAATTAGTCTAAAGATGTTTTGAAGTGTTTATTATTTGGTATCAATGCCATAGAAAAGCAAATTGGAATATTGAGAATACAAGTTATATTCCAATCATTGCTTAGGGTAGTATTTGTTGTGTGTCTCAATGTGGAGAACCTTTGTTTGAGGGTTTTTTTAATATCTGACAAGTTTTTGTGGTATATATTTCTTTTTGTTTATGTCCGGGAAATTTCGGTGTATTCTATACTACGATTTCTAATGACAATTATGAGGGGTTGAAAATTACTATCCTTCGTAATCTTAGCATTACTATGCATTACAATACAATATCAAGAAAGGGTGGCGAGATATGAAAGTTAACATTACCGAAACAGTGTTAAGGGATGCCAATCAATCTCTTATAGCTACAAGAATGCCTTTTAGCGATTTTGAGGGTATTCTTGAAAAGATGGATGAGGTTGGATATCACTCTATTGAGTGCTGGGGTGGAGCAACTTTTGACTCATGTCTCAGGTATCTTAGCGAAGATCCCTGGGAAAGGCTGAGAAAGCTTAAGTCCAAGCTTAAGAAAACAAAGCTCCAAATGCTTTTAAGAGGGCAGAACATTTTGGGATACAAACACTATCCTGATGATGTTGTTAGAAAATTTGTTTCCCATTCAATTAAAAATGGAATGGATATACTGAGGATTTTTGATGCGTTAAATGACTTCAGGAACATTGAAGTAGCTGTTGATGAGACATTAAAGTGTGGAGGGCATGCCCAGGGCACAATATGTTACACAACAAGTCCTATTCATAACCTGGAAAACTATGCACAGCTTGGTAAACAGCTGGAAGGTATGGGTGTAAACTCCATATGCATAAAAGATATGGCTGGAATAATGGGTCCTCAGGAAGCCTATGATCTTGTTAAGGCATTAAAAAGCAAGGTTAAGGTACCGATTTTCCTCCATACACATTCTACAACGGGCCTTGGTCCAATCACTTATATAAAAGCTATCGAGGCAGGTTGTGACGGGATTGATACTGCTATATCAACTTTTTCAGGCGGTACCTCCCAGCCATCTACCGAGACATTAAACTATGCAGTAAATCAAATGGGGTATAAGACGGGTTTAAATACTGATTTGTTAAAGACAATCAATGATTTCTTCAGGCCTATTAAGGATAAATTCATTTCTTCCGGAGTTCTCGATTCATATGTTCTTGGAACAGAAACAGATGCTTTGGTTTACCAGATACCTGGCGGAATGTTGTCAAATCTTATAGCACAGTTAAAGCAGCAAAATGCTTTGGATAGACTGGATGAGGTGTTGCAGGAAACTCCAAGAGTAAGAAAAGACCTGGGCTATCCTCCCCTTGTTACACCAATGAGCCAGATGGTAGGTGTGCAGGCAGCTACAAATGTGCTGCTAGGTGAAAGGTATAAGGCAATATCAAAAGAAGTTAAATCATATTTAAGAGGTGAATATGGTAAAGCACCGGGAGAAGTAGATCAGGATCTTATAAAGAAGGTATTGGGCGATGAAAAGCCAATAACTAAAAGATTTGCAGATACATTGGCACCTGAATTTGACAAAATGAAGAAAGAGCTCAAAGGTATGTGCAAAACAGATGAAGATGTGCTTTCATATATACTTTTCCCTCAGATTGCTGAAAAATTCTTTAAGGAAAAAGAAGAGAAAACTGCGACTAAGGTTTCTTATTCTATTATGAAGGTATAAAAGGTGGTGGGTAAATGAATTTATTAGATAGTTTGCTGCTCTCGATTTTTGGAATGCTTGTAGTATTTGTAGTTCTGGTAGCATTAAGCTTCTTTATAAAGATTCAGTCTGTTGTTGTAAATGCTATTTCAAATAAAGACAATAAGGAAATAAAAGAAGAAATAAAAACACAGGAAGTTTTAAAGGAACAGACAGCTGATGATGCAGGTTGGACTGCAGGAGAATTAAAGCTTATCGGTGTAGACGAAAAAACTGCAGCTATGATTATGGCTATTGTCAGCGATGAATCAAAAATACCTTTATCCGAACTTCAGTTTAAGTCTATTCGTGCAGTAGAATAATGGATGGGAGTGTTGAATAAATGAAATATATAGTAACCATTAACGGAAAGAATTATGAGGTTGAAGTTGAAAAGGGTCAGGCTACAATTGTAAAGACCACTGAAACGGCAGAAAAAGCATATGTATCTCAGCCTGTTGCAGCATCTGCTGCATCCGCAGCACCTGCACAACCTGCAGCAGCTGCACAGCCGCCAGCACCTGTTGTTTCAGGGGATGGAAACCCTATTAAATCACCGATGCCCGGTGTGATACTGGAAGTGAGAGTGACAGCCGGTGCGACTGTCAAAAAGGGAGATATTCTATTTATACTTGAGGCTATGAAAATGGAAAACGAAATTGTTGCACCGGAAAATGGTGTTGTTTCAGCTGTTTCAATTGCTAAAGGCACTTCTGTTTCCACAGGTGATGTTCTTGCATTATTAAAAGCGTAAAGGAGGGGGAAAAAGTGTCTTTTTCATTTGTTGATACATTAGTTAAGTTATGGAACGATTCAGGTTTTTCAGTTATAACAGTGCAGCAGGGTATTATGATATTTGTTGCGTGTGTGCTTATTTACCTGGCTATTGGAAAAAAGTTTGAACCTTTGCTTTTACTGCCTATTGCATTTGGTGTACTATTGGCTAATTTACCTTTGGCTGGACTTATGAGTCCTGAGGCCGACGGACAGCCTGGAGGTTTATTATATTATTTGTACATGGGTGTCAAAAAGGGTATATATCCGTCCCTTATTTTTCTTGGTATTGGTGCAATGACAGATTTTGGACCATTGCTTGCTAGGCCATCCAGTTTATTATTAGGAGCAGCAGCCCAGCTTGGTATTTATATTGCTTTTGTAGTAGCGTTATTACTGGGATTTGATCCAAAGGAAGCAGCATCCATAGGTATTATAGGAGGAGCAGACGGGCCTACAGCCATATACCTTACTACACGACTTGCTCCACATTTATTACCTGCAATTGCTATCGCGGCATACTCATATATGGCTTTGATTCCTTTGATTCAGCCGCCGCTGATGAGGCTTCTTACCACTAAAAATGAAAGAGAAGTCAAGATGGATCAGTTGAGGGAAGTTTCAAAATTGGAAAAAATAATATTCCCTATTGCTGTAACCATTCTTGTTGTTATACTGCTTCCATCAGTTGCACCTCTTATCGGTATGTTTATGTTGGGGAATCTGTTCAGGGAGTCAGGTGTTGTTGAAAGACTGTCAAGCACTGTTCAGAACGCACTTATAAATATTGTAACCATATTCCTTGGTACTACGGTGGGAGCTACTGCAGTCGCTGAGAACTTTTTGAAGCCTTCAACATTGAAAATAATCTTATTAGGGCTTATGGCATTTATGTTTAGCACAATAGGCGGATTACTTTTCGGTAAGATTATGTGTTTTGTAACAAAAGGAAAGATAAACCCTCTGATAGGTTCTGCAGGGGTGTCCGCTGTACCTATGGCAGCAAGAGTATCACAGGTTGAGGGACAAAAGGCAAACCCATCAAACTACCTTTTGATGCATGCTATGGGACCGAATGTTGCCGGAGTTATAGGTTCTGCAGTTGCTGCAGGTTTTCTCCTGGCTGTGTTCAGATAAGGAATTAGAAGTGATTAAAAAGTTATAAATATAAAAAAGATAACCTATTATGGGTTATCTTTTTTATATTTAAGAGGGTTTAGGTTTTAAGATTTAGAATTTAAGATTTAGAATTTAAGATTTAGAATTTAAGATTTAGAATTTATGATTTTGAATTTTAAATTTTGAATTTCAGGATTATTGAAGATATGCTGCAGTATGATATAATGATTTATACATATATTGTCAGGGAGGAAGGCTATTGGATATAAGAGTACTGGTTAAAAGTGATCTGCCTTTGGCATCAAGCTTGGTTTGGAACGTGTTTAGCGAGTTTGTGGCACCCGGATATTCAGAGGAAGGTATTAAAACTTTTAGAAATTTTATACAGCCTGAGGAACTGGAAAAGTCTATTTTAAGCGGTCGATTTTTTATATTGGGTGCCTTTATAAATGGAGTACTTGCAGGTGTTTTAGCGATAAGGGATAATAACCATATTAGTTTGTTTTTTGTCGATAAAGCATTTCACGGTAAGGGTATTGGAAGAAAATTATTTAATGAGGCAGTTAGGATTTGTTTGGAAAAGGATCCTGAACTAAATGAGCTATCGGTAAATTCTTCACCATATGCCGTTAATATATATATTAAAATTGGATTTGAAAAAATAGGAGAAGAAACGGTTCGGGATGGAATTGCATACATACCTATGAAGATGGAAATTAAAAAGAGTGATAAAGATAATTTATACTATGAGAAAAGTAAGACATATTAAGAAAAATGAACTAAAAGACCTGCTTTTACTATATAAAGACTTGAATGAAGATGACCCTGAGCTAAAAATGGATGAGTCATTGGAAAAATTATGGGATGAATTGTTGAAGGATCCAGGTCAGCATTATCTTGTAGTTGATGTAGGAGGTGTGTTGGTTGCATCTTGCGTTCTTGTTGTTCTAAAAAACCTTACAAGAGGAGCAAGACCGTATGGGATAATTGAAAATGTTGTCACACATAAGGATTATCGCAGAAAAGGATATGGTACCAGACTAATAAAAAGGGCATTAGATATAGCAAGGGAAGAGGACTGCTACAAGGTAATGCTTATGTCGGGCAGAGGAGAAGATACCCTTAAGTTCTATGAGAAAGTAGGCTTCGAAAGAGGAAAAAAGACCGGCTTTATAATAAGGTTTGATTAGCTGCTTAAATTCCATTAGAATTTCTTAAATGCGAAGAAAACTGCACCTAATATACAGATAAATGATAAAATATAGTTCATTTTGAAGCTTTCCTTTAAGAAAAACACGGAAAAAAATCCAAAGACCACTAAAGTTATGGCTTCTTGGATAATTTTAAGCTGTGCAGTATCAAAATTTTTGGATGCTATTCTGTTGGCCGGGATCATAAGGCAATATTCAAAAAAGGCTATACCCCAGCTTAATAGTATTATAAAGAAAAGTGGTGTTGAATTATTTTTATATTTAAGGTTGCCGTACCAGGCAAAGGTCATAAAAACATTTGAGGCAACTAAAAGAACAAAGGGCCAGTATTTACTTATAATTGACATCTTAAATTACTCCTTGGTTTACATAAGCTTTATGCTGTGGTATTTCAATATATGTGTTATTCTGGTATTTTTTTGCACAATAACAATTATTGGCAGTACATTATGTATACGAAATAAGCACAATAAAAATAATACCACAAAGTTATATGAGATTCAATACATATGAGATTGTGGGAAAGAATACCAATGAAAGGGGATCGGGTAAACATGGTCAAAGGTTTTAAAAAACAGGTTTTTTATATTTTAGCAGCTTGTATTGTACTTGCTATGGCCATTACAAGCTACGGTGAAAATAAGAATTATAAGATAATAATTAATCAGAAAGAATTGATCACCAGCAACCAGCCTTTTAATTGAGGTGGAAGGATTTTTGTGCCAATGCGAGATATATTTGAGGCACTTGATGCAAAAGTGGAGTGGGATCCAAAAACTAGAAAGATTACTGCAAAAAAGCAAATGATATTATTGAATTAACAATAGATAGTAAAATAGCAAAAGTTAATGATAAGGTTATCACTTTGGATTTGCCCGCAAATATAAAGGATGGGAGGACATTTGTACCAGTGAGGTTTATAGCCGAGTCTTTGAATATGGATGTAAGTTGGCAAAGTGAAAGTAACTCTGTGATTATAAATAGTAATAAAATAGGAATAATAGATTGTTTTTAATATCCTCTTTTTGTATTTATCGTTTATTCATAAAATATTAATCTAATGAATCTGTGATTATTTTACTTAATAAATCATCAAATGATTTGTATGTTGCTGATAGTGCACCAGACGGCTTATCTAGCTCTACATAAGCTTTTCTTTCAATGTCAAAGCAATACCAGCTTATATGACTGTCTCCCAAAAACATGTATTTTTTTTGATGTTCGTTTTCATACCATATTCTATTAGAATCAATATAGCCAATAACATTTTGATTATTATCCTCATTTGTTATACTGTCATCAACTCCGTAAACAATAAAACCGTTGTATTCAAATCCGTTGATTGTGCCTAAAAAATCAATATATTCTTTTGGCAATTCATAACCAAACTTTTGTTTAACTTCATCCTGAAACAACTTTAAATTTTCAGGAGAGCAACCATTGTTCAATTCTTCTTCAAATTCTGCCATTTCTTCCTTAAGTTCTTCGATTTTATCTGTCCACATAAATTCTATCCTCCATATTATTTAATTTGTGGTGGGTATACAGATCCATTAGGAATAGGATATTCAACTTCTTGGATTTCTCCAGGTTTCATATCTTTTATTAAATCATTTTGGAAATTAGTAAGCACTTTATGATAAGGATGATTTTGTATTAAAACAAGATTGATTCCACTGCAATAACTCCTGTTAAAAACAGGTAATATCGATCTTTGAAAACTTCGCAAAACTATTGAA